>ERZ824600.4333-NODE-4333-length-12579-cov-3.231076_pt1 | contig 12579 bp, 8 predicted proteins | sample MGYA00519933_ERZ824600 | MGnify/ENA primary metagenome ERZ824600 (study PRJEB31778, sample SAMEA3449178) | human gut metagenome | biome: human gut; feature: human-associated habitat; material: faeces | place: United Kingdom | collected 2010/2012 ... | reverse complement strand
ACCCGTCTCGGAATCCCGGTGATCGTGATGGAGCCGCTGAAAGGGGGAACGCTGGTCCGTCTGACTCCGGAAGCCGGAAAAATCCTTCAGCAGGCGGAGCCCGCCGCCGGAACCGCGTCATGGGGGTTGCGCTATGCGGCAAGTCTGCCGAATGTGCAGATCGTCCTTTCCGGAATGTCCGATCCCGCGCAGATGAGGGAGAATCTGAAGACGTTTTCGCCGTTCAAACCTCTTGCCGAAGCGGAACGGCGGGTGCTCGAGGAGGCTCTGGCTCTCTACCGGAAATCCGGAGCGGTGCCGTGCACGGCGTGCCGGTACTGTGCGCCGTGTCCGGTCGGAGTGGACATCCCCAGAAACATCGCTCTGCACAATCAGGTGAAAGGGGGACTGCAGATCTTCCATGCAAAACTGGTGTATGATGCCATGGCGGAGGAGAAGAGGGCGTCCGCTTGTGTCGACTGCGGTGCCTGTCTGAAAAAGTGTCCGCAGAAACTGCCCGTTTCCACGTTGATGAGAGAGATCGCAAAGGAGTTCCTATGATCGAGCGTATTCTCGGACGGTCCGGGATCCGTGTCAGCGCCATCGCGCTCGGCTGTGAAGGATTCGCCGGAAAATCGCTGAAAGAGACGAAGGAGATGATGGATTTCGCCATCGCGGAGGGAATCAATTTCCTGGATCTTTATTCTCCGGATCCGCAGCTGCGCTCGGCCATCGGAGCGGCGCTCCGCGGCCGGAGGGAGTCGTTTGTCATTCAGGGACACCTGGGATCCGTCTGGAAAAACGGACAGTATGAGCGGAGCCGGGATCTTGCGGAGACTGCTGCGGCGTTCTCGGATCTGCTGGAGCGGCTGGAAACCGGGTATCTGGATGTCGGGATGATCCATTATGTGGACGCGGTCGAGGATTTCCACCGCGTGTTCGACGGGCCGTTCCTGGAGTTCGTCCGGAAACAGAAGGAGGAGGGGCGGATCCGCGCAGTGGGAATGTCCAGTCACAATCCCGTGGTGGCGGAAATGGCGGTCGAAAGCGGATGGATCGATGTGCTGATGTTCTCGATCAATCCCTGCTACGATCTGCAGCCGCCGGGGGAGGAGGTCGAACAGCTCTGGGCGGACGAGGTGTATCAGAAGCAGTATCATAATTTCAATCCGGAACGCGAAAAACTCTACACGCTCTGCGAACGCCGGAATGTCGGAATCGACGGGATGAAGGTGTATGCAGGGGGCGATCTGCTGAAGGCGGAGCAGTCGATGTTCGGCCGGGCCATGACGCCGGTTCAGGCGCTGAACTATGCGCTGACCCGTCCGGCGGTGGCCGCGGTGATGGTCGGATGCCGGAGCGTCGGGGAGATCCGCGAGGCGCTCGCCTGGTGCACCGCCTCCGAGGAGGAAAAGGATTATTCCACGGTGCTGGCCGGACTGGAGCACTGTTCCTGGTCGGGACACTGCATGTATTGCGGACACTGTGCGCCCTGTCCGAAGGGAATTCCGGTTGCGGAGGTGAACCGCTTCCTGAATCTCGCTCTGGCGCAGAAGGAGATCCCGGAAACGGTCCGGGAGCATTACCGGCTGCTGAAGCATCATGCGTCGGAATGCATTCAATGCGGGGCGTGTGAAAGACGCTGTCCGTTCGCGGTGCCGGTCCGGGAAAAAATGAAACGCGCAGCCGAACTGTTCGGTTTGTAAGAAAAGAAAGGATGTGCTGTTATGCATATGGCGGATGCGTTGCTCTCGCCGGCGGTCGGTGGAGCCATGCTGGCAGTCTCGGCAGGGGTGTTGGGATACTCGATCCGGGATGTACGGAAGAATTTTCAGGAAAAGCGGATTCCGCTGATGGGGGTCGCCGGAGCGTTTGTCTTTGCGGCGCAGATGGTCAATTTCGCCATCCCGGGGACCGGATCCAGCGGACATATCGGAGGGGCGGTGCTGCTGGCGGCCCTGCTGGGACCGGCGCCGGCATTCATCGTCATGGCGGGGGTGCTGCTGATTCAGGCCCTCTTCTTCGCGGACGGAGGACTGCTGGCGTGGGGATGCAATTTGTTCAATCTCGGTTTCTTCGGATGCTTCCTCGCGTATCCGTATGTGTTCCGGCCGATCGCCGGAAAACGGATGAGCAGGGGGAGAATCTTTGCGGCAAGTCTCCTTGCCTGCATCGTGTCGCTGGAGCTCGGCGCGTTCGCCGTGACGCTCGAAACGCTGCTTTCCGGAATCACGGAACTGCCGTTCTCCTTGTTCGCCGCAGTCATGCTGCCGATCCATCTGGCCATCGCCGTCGGAGAGGGAATCGCAACGGGGGCGGTGCTGATCTTCCTCCGCAGAAATCTGCCCGATGCGGAGAAGCTCCGTCTGGAGGAGGGAACGTTTTCGGTCGGCAGGCTTGCGATGGTTCTGGGACTCTCGGCGCTGGTGATCGGGGGAGGGGTCTCGCTGCTGGCGTCCGGTTCTCCGGACGGGCTGGAGTGGTCGATGGAAAAAACCGCCGGAACGGCTGAACTGGAACACTCCGGAGCGCTGCACAGGCTCGTTGCAGGAATCGCGGAATGGTTCGCGCTGCTGCCGGATTATGCGCTGCCGGGAGTCGATTCCCGGATCGGAACGTCGATCGCCGGAATCGCGGGCGTGGGGCTCTGCGTGCTGATTCTCGGCCTCTGCGGATATGCGCTCCGGTGGAAAAAGACGCACCGGGATGTGCTCCGATGAAAAATCCGATGGCCCGGATTCTGTGCGGAGGGATCGTGTCGGAAAGACGATCCCCGTTCGCGCGTTTTTCGCCACTGCCGAAGGTCTGTTTCGTCCTCGGGTTCCTGGTGCTGACCGTTTCGTTCGGACGGTATGAGTGGATCGGAACAACCCTGTTTGCGCTTGTCCCGTTTCTGTTCGCGCGCATCGGAGACGTTCCGCCGGGAGGGTTGCTCGCCCGCGCCGCACTCGCCCTGCCGTTTGTGCTCTGCGCGGGGGCGGCAAATCTTCTGTTCGACCGGGAGCCGGTGTGCGTGACGGACGGAGTGTTTCTCCCCGGCGGCGTGCTTGCATTCTGGGTGCTGGCGGCGAAAACACTTGCCGCAACCGGAATGGTTCTTCTGCTTGCGGCAACAACGTCCATATCGGGAATCTCCGGCGCGCTGGTGCGGCTGCATGTCCCCTGCATTCTGATTCTTCAGATTCAGCTTCTGTGCCGCTATCTGGTGCTGACGGCGGAGGAGGCGGGAAATCTCTCCCACGCCTATTTTCTCCGGAATCCCGGATGCAGAATCCTGCCGGCGCGCGACTGGGGGATGATCTGCGGCCGTCTTTTTCTGCGAAGCGTGGAACGGGCGGAAGGGGTCTACCGCGCGATGCAGTGCCGTCTGTTCCATGCCGGAGAGAGACTCCCGCCCGGCGAGGCGGGAACGCCGCTCGAATGGGGAATCGGCGTGCTGCTGTTTGCCGTTCTCTGCGCGGTGAGGGTGATGCCGGTATGAGAATCGAACTGAACAATCTGGTTGCGGAGAGGCCCGGCGGAATCTGTGCGGTCGACGGCCTTTCCTGGACATTCGATTCGGCGTCGTGTCCGGCAACGGCGATTCTCGGGGCAAACGGCGCGGGAAAATCGACGCTTCTGGAGAGCATCCTCGGACTGGTCGCCATCCGGTCCGGAACCATCCGCGTGGACGGACTGGAGGTGGAAAAGAAAAATCTTTCCGCGATCCGTGCAAAGGTCGGCATGATCTTTCAGAATTCCGACGATCAGCTCTTTTCGCATACGGTCGGCGAGGATGTCGCCTTCGGTCCCCGGAATCTCAAACTTCCGCCGGACGCGGTGGCGGAACGGGTCCGGGAGGCGCTGGAGCGGATGCGGATTCTTCATCTTGCGGACCGGGAGGTGACCCGTCTTTCCGGCGGCGAAAAGCGCCGGGCCGCTCTCGCCGGCGTGCTGGCGATGAAACCCGGAGCCATTCTGCTCGACGAGCCGACCTCCATGCTCGATCCCCGCTCCTGCCGGGAACTGGCGGAGTATCTCCGGACTCTCCCTGCGCTGATCCTGATCGCAACGCACGATCTCGCCTTTGCCCGGAGGATCTGTCCCGAGGCGCTGATCCTCCGGAACGGAAAACTCGCCGCGGGCGGAAAAACCGAAGAGCTGCTGGAACAGCACGAACTGCTGGTCGAGTGCGGTCTGGAGTAGTTCCGCCGGGTAGAATCGCCGGAGAGGAAAAGACGGATCCCCGCGAGAGGGAGAGTTTCTCCGGTTTCCTTACAGAAAGCGGGCGGTGAGGCTTTCCGGATTCTTTTTGAGTTCGGAAAGGGTTCCGGAGCCGACGATTCTGCCGCCGTCGGTTCCTCCTCCCGGTCCCATGTCGATCAGGTAGTCCGCGTTGCGGATCACGTCCAGATCGTGTTCGATCACCACCACGGTTCCTCCGCTTTCAATGAGGGTCCGGAAAACCGCAAGAAGGGTGCGGACATCCAGCGGATGCAGACCGATGGTCGGTTCATCAAACACAAAGACCGTGTCGGACTGCGTTCGTCCCATTTCGCAGGAGAGCTTCAGACGCTGCGCTTCGCCGCCGGACAGACTCGGCGTCTCCTCTCCCAGCGTCAGGTAGCCCAGTCCGAGATCGTGCAGAATTTTCAGGCGCTGATGGACCACCTTCAGATCCCGGCAGAACTCCATTGCATGAGTGACGTCCATATCCATCAGTTCCGGCAGAGTCGCCGTTTCTCCCGAGCGGGAGGTATACGGAATCTGATTGGCCGCACGGGCGTAGCGGGAACCGCGGCAGTCCGGACAGGGGATGTCCACGTCCGGAAGAAACTGGACGTCGAGAGTGATCTCGCCGGTGCCGTCGCAGCTCGGACAGCGCAGTCTGCCGGTGTTGTAGGAGAAATCGCCCGCCTTGTACCCGAGTTCCCGGGCTTTCGGAGTCCGGGCAAAAATTTTGCGCAGTTCGTCGTGAACATTGGCATAGGTCGCCACGGTCGAGCGGACATTGATTCCGATCGGCGTTGCGTCGATCAGTTTCACCTGCCGGATTCCCTCCGCCTCCACCGAAAGGACATGGTCCGGAAGAGGACGTCCCTCAATGACGGCCTGAAGACCCGGAATGAGACTTTCCAGAACCAGGGTCGTCTTCCCGGAGCCCGAAACACCGGTGACCACGGTCAGACGTCCCTTCGGAATCTCCACCTCCAGCGGCCGGACCGTGTGAATCGCCCCTGTCCGGAAGCGGAGTCTCCCGAAACGGAAGAGCTCCTCCGCCGGCAGCTCCCGGCACTTCCGCACCTGCTCCCGTCCGGAGAGAAACGGACCGATCCGTGAATTGCAATCTTCCATCAGATCCTTCACCGTCCCTTCGGCGAGCACGCGTCCGCCGTCCGCGCCCGCCTTCGGACCCATTTCGATGATCCAGTCGGATTCCGCCAGAATCTGGGTGTCGTGATCCACCAGAATCACCGAGTTCCCGTCCGCAACAAGATCGTGCATCACGCCCGTCAGACCGACAATGTTCGAGGGGTGCAGGCCGATGCTCGGTTCATCCAGCACATACAGCACCCCCGTGGTCCGGTTCCGGATCGCCCGCGCCAGCTGCATTCTCTGCCGCTCCCCCGTGGAGAGCGTGGAGGACGCCCGGTCCAGCGCCAGATAGCCCAGCCCGAGATCCAGAAGCCGCTTCGCCGAGGAGAAAAAGGAGTCGCAGATGTTCTCCGCCATCGGACGCATCTCCTCCGGCAGGGAGCCGGGAACGCCGCGAACCCACTTCACCAGCTCCGCCAGACTCATTCTGCACACCTCGTCCAGCGCGATTCCCCGCACTTTCGGCGCGCGCGCCGCCGCGGAGAGGCGCGATCCCCCGCATTCCGGACACGGATCCTCCCGCAGAAACCGGGCAACCCGTTTCATTCCGCTTTCGTCCTTGACCTTCGAGAGCGCGTTTTCCACCGTGTGCACCGCGCTGAAATAGGTGAAGTCGAGTTCACAGGCGTCGTTCGAATTCTTCGCCTTGTAGAAAATATGTTTTTTGACCGCGGGACCGTCGTAGACAATCTCCTTTTCCTCCGGTGTCAGATCGCGGAACGGCACATCGGTCCGCACGCCCATCGCGCGGCAGACATCGGTCATCAGCGACCACATCAGGGAGTTCCACGGCGCCACCGCCCCCTGATCGATCGTCAGCGATTCATCCGGCACCAGAGTCGCCCGGTCGACCGTCCGGACCGTTCCCGTCCCGTCACATTTCCGGCACGCTCCCCGGCTGTTGAAGGCCAGATCCTCCGCTCCGGGGGCAAAGAACTTCGCTCCGCACTCCGGACAGGTCAGCTCCTGTTCCGCCGCCACCGCCAGCGTCGGCCGCAGATAGTGCCCGTTGGGGCAGCGGTGTTCCGCAAGACGGGAAAACATCAGACGAAGCGAATTCAGCAGTTCCGTTCCCGTCCCGAACGTGCTGCGGATTCCCGGCACCCCCGGTCTCTGATGCAGCGCCAGCGATGCGGGCACATGCAGCACCTCGTCCACCTGCGCCTTCGGCGCCTGCGTCATCCGCCGCCGGGTGTAGGTCGAGAGCGACTCCAGATACCGGCGCGAGCCTTCCGCATACAGCACGCCCAGCGCCAGCGACGATTTCCCCGATCCGGACACTCCCGCTATTCCGACAATCTTGTGAAGCGGCACATCCACATCAATGTTCTTGAGGTTGTGAACCCGTGCGCCGCGGATTTCTATATGATCGATATCCATGTTCCATCTCTCCGAAAAAAATCTCTACCGTTTTCAGCCGGGAGGGACGGCGGAGGGGCTTCGTTGCGGAAGGTCTGTCCGTTTCGGAAAACGTTCCGCCGTCGATCCGGTAATGTAGCACGGATGCGGAGGGGTTGCAAACGGAATGCGCGTCTCCTTTTTCCGTTCGTTTCTTGTCGCTTTCACGCCAAGAATTCCTGTAAAATTGAGAGCGGAGACGATTGACTTTTTTCCGGTTTTATCGTAAAATTAAAAAGAAAGACAAACTGCAAGTTCAACACGGAAGGCGACAGCGCTCCTATGAGAAGAATCCTGCTTCGAGACATTGCCGGAAAGGCCGGCGTTTCCCTTCGCACGGTTCAGCGCGTTCTGAACGGCGAAGAGCATGTGAATCCTTCGACGCGCCGCCATGTCTCCTCCGTTCTCTCCCGCTACGGCTATCTGCTCCGCCAGGGGACCCGCCGGGAAAAACTGCTGATCTACGGACGGGAAGGAAATCCGATGATCGAACTGCTGATGAAGGGGATTCTCCAGGACGAGTATGAGGTGACCCGTCTCTCCTTTTCCGATTCTCCTTCGACCTTCCGGAAAGCCGTGCTGGAGGCGGATATCGCCGTGCTGTTCTCCAATCCGTCGGAAGCGGACATGGCGAAGATCCGGGAATGGAACCCGGATGTCTTCCGGATCGTCTGCAGCTACGGTTCCGTGCACGACGCGGAGCTGCTGATTACTCCGAACAACCAGGGAATCGGCGCCTGCGCCGCCGATTATCTCTGCCGGGAGATGGGGTATCCCGCCGTTTTCGCAATCCTCCCCGACAAGGGGATCGATTTCATGGAACGCATCAAGGCCTTTGCCGGACAGGTCCTCATCCAGTACCCCGATGTGAAACTGGAGATCTTCCGGAGCCGGAGCGTGGAAGAGAATTTCGAACCGCTGTTCCGGAATCCCGCATTTCATGGCGCCGGTGTTTTTATCCCGGGATGTGTGCTGGCGCGGGAGTTCATGCGTGCGGCGGACTCTTTCGGAATCCGGATTCCGGAGGATGCCGGCGTGATCTCCTGCGACAACCCCGCGCATTTCCTGATCGAGGAACGTCTGAAGGACTGGACGTACCCGACGTTTATCGAATTCCATGAGGCCCAGAGCGTCGAATGGGTTCTTTACTATCTGAAATACCGTCCGCGGACGATTCTGACCCCGGCGGTGACCTATCTCCCCTTTGCTCTGGTGGAAAACAATTCAACAAGAAAAAGATCGAAAGGAGTTGGAGAACTATGAGAAAAACGGGCGGGAGTGTTTTAAAAAATTTTACCTTGATAGAGCTGCTTGTTGTAATTGCGATCATCGCGATCCTTGCCGGGATGCTTCTTCCGGCGCTGAACAAGGCCAGGGAGACCGCCCGGAGCGTCGCATGCACCGGACAGGTGAAACAGCTTGTGACGGCGAATGCCATGTACATGGGGGATTTCGACGACTGGATCTATCCGTATTTCACCGATTTTTATCAGCAGACATGGGTTCGGGCTCTGGAACCCTATCTCTTCTCGGGGAAAATCGAGACGGACCGCTATAAATTTTCCTCTCCGGCAACGGCAAAACTCTTTTTCTGCCCGTCCGACACGCACACCGGAACAGGGGTGGGAGACAATGCCGTCTGTTCTGAATCCCGCTGCGGAGGACTTCTGACCAACCGTCAGTCGTATGGGATCAACTATTTTTTCCAGAAAGGAGTCTCTCCGGACCGGATCGGCGTACGTCTGAACGATTTGAGAGTGAAGGATTCCCATGGCGACCTCACGATCCGTTCCGCCGGCGAAACTCTGTATCTGACGGAGGTCCTGTGGAACACCGCAGATCACTATCATGCAACATCGCTGAGCCGGATGGATCTTCTCCGGCACGGCGGACGAAACAATATCGCCACCCTCGACGGCAGTGTCCGGGCCTATCTCACCCATTCCTGGATCGCACGGTCAGGAACGACGGAATCTTATTTCGATCAGCGAAGTTTTTACACCAATTTTTTGAAACGATAATCCAGGAAAGGAAAGGATTCATATGAAAATTCTGCTGGCCGCGGCCGCTTGTGCCGCACTCCCCCTCTTTGCGGGAAATCTGGTCTTCAACTCCTCCTTCGAACTGGGGGAAAAGGGTTGGAACGGGTTCTGTGAACGTCAGATCCCGGAAACGTTCGAACGGAAAATCTCCGGGAAAAACTGGGGAATCGACTCCTCCACGGCTCACTCCGGAAAAAATTCGCTGAGAGTGTGTCTGAAGGGCGATGCCCGGAGAACAGCGGTGTTCTCTCACGATATCCCGGTCGAATTCGGAAAAACGTATACGGTCTCTTTTTATGCGAAAGGCGACAAGGCGGTCCGCTGTCCCGTCCGGATGCGCTCCTGCATGGTGCCGCCCAACCGGAATCAGGACGGTTCCATTATTCCCCCAACCGCATGGGGAAGGGATGTTCCTCAGGTCAAAACCAGTTTCGGCATGCCGAAGGGGAGCGATGAGATGGTGCTGACGGCACAATGGAAACGATACTCCTTCACGTTTTCGCCGGAACGGGATTTTGTCGCCTACACCTTCTCGGTCGATTCGGAATATCGCGACTGCACCATCTGGGTCGACGATGTTCAGATCGAAGAGGGAAAGACCCTTTCCGCGTACAAGCCGGCCTCTCCGCTCGAAATCGCCCTCTATCTGCCGGACCGGACCGTCGGAGTCGGAAACGCGAAGGGAAGGGCGGTCGCTGTCTCGTACGACGCGCCCCGGAAGAACTCTCCGGTGACCCTCTCCCTCTACAACCTCTATACCGACCGCGTGGAGAAAACGCAGAAACTCTCCTTCGATCTGGCACCGGGAATTCCGCAGGAGAAACCGTTCGCGTTTGACGGCCTGAAGTACGGCATGTACACCGTCTTCCATTCGCTTCAGCCGAGAATCACAACCCGCGCCTATGAATCCTCGCCGGAAAAACCCGCGGCACAGCGCAGCACCAAACTCCGGGATGGGGATTTTTCGTATCAGTCCGCCGCCTACATTGCAAGTGTCCCGGTTCCGCCCGCCCCGCCGAAGAAGGGGTATCGGATGGGACCCTGTCTGCATTTCGGCGGGGGGCTTCAAAACGGCCTCTATCGCGACGGAATGGGACTCGGCGATGAATTCGCGGAAACCCTCCGCGATTCCGGCGCCACCATCACCAAAGTCTGGAACGCCTTCCCCTGGACTCTGCTGGAGCCGGAACAGGGAAAATTCAATTTCACCCACTCGGATTCCATCATCCCCTTTATGAGCAAGTATCATCTTCCCGGCGTCTACATCTTGATGGGCGCATCCTTCGGCGATCGGAAGAATCCGTGGTCCCGCGTCCGCTGGACCCTGCCCGGATGGGTGATGGACCGCGACATCGCCGGCCCGAACGGAGTGAAAAATCACTTCGTGACCAATCCCCGCTTCTCTCCGCTGTGGCGGCCGCGCCAGGACGACTGGAAGAATTTCCTTTCCGCAATTCTGAAGCGGTACAAAGGACAGATCGACTCGTATGAAATCTTCAACGAACCGCAGCTGATGATGGATGCCAAATCCTATTTCCCCTATCTGAAAACGGCGTATCAGACCATTCATCAGCTGGATCCCTTCGCCCGCGTGGTCGGAATTTCCGCGACCAGCGACTTCGGCGTCAACGCGGACTCCTTCATCGCGCAGGTGATCCGCATGGGCGGCGGACGGTTTGCCGATCTCATTTCGTATCATCCGTATCTCAAACTCGACGATTCCGTCCCGTCGCAGATGGAACAGTACGCAGGCATTTATAAAAGTCTCCGCGGCGCCGGCGTGAACAAGCCGCTCGCCAACACGGAAAACTACTTCTTCGAAAACGGCGACTCCTTCTACTTCTGGTGGAACAAGGCCCCCGATTACGACATCTCCCATTACATCCGTCATCATCTGATCGACATGGGCGAGGGCCTCGCCTTCTCCACCACGGTCGAATACGACAGCGCCTTTTTCTCCAGCTTCATCCATCCGGCGCAGGTCTATCACAACAACAGCCGCCATGGAAAGCCCCAGCCGAACCTCCGCTATGTGGTTCAGGCGGGAACCTCCCGCATGGTCTCCGGCGCGGAAGCGGTCGGCAAAATCGACCTCCCGTCCGGCGCTCTCGGATACACCTACCGGAAGGACGACGATCTTTTCACCGTCCTCTGGAACGCCCGCGCAAAACAGAAGTCGTGGATCACTCTGACTCTGCCCGACGGCGTTTCCTTTACGGAATACGACATCTTTTCCAACCCCATGAATTCCCGGAAGGGCACTCTGACTCTGGAACTGGATTCCCTTCCGCGCTATTTCCGCTGGCACAACGCTTCGCCGGAACGCGTGGCGGCGATCTTCCGGAATCCCAGGGAACGGTGTGAAAATCCCGTCCGCATCCGCAATGCCAATCTTCTGCGGAACGGCAGCGGAGCCGAACTCCGGATGCAGGTGGAAAATCTCAGCGGAAACGTGCTGAAGAATCCGGCTTTCACTGTCCGCGGGAAGGCTCTGAAAACTCCGGTCCGCCTGACGACAAAGGAGATCGGCTATTTCCGGACCGCCGGACTTGCCGGAAAAGTCGCCCTCTCCGACTCCTGCGGAACGGAAGAGACACTCGAAATCTCCTCCGAACAGATCAAAAATGTTCCGATTTCAGTTCCCGTCCGCCGCAGCGAGAAAATCGGATACCGGCCCCGCACTTTTGTTCTGGAATCGGTCATTCTGGGGAAGGTGGAGTCGAAGGAGGATCTCTCCGCGGAAATGGAAATCGCGATGAAGAACATCTCCACCGTGCGGGTCACCGTCCGGGTCCGGGACGACAAAGTTTCCCGGAATCTTCATCACGAACCCTATCTGCGCGACAGCGTGGAACTCTTCGTCGATCAGGATCCGTTCGGCGGCTCCGGCAGCGCCTACAACCGCTTCTGCCGCCAGTACATCGCTCCGCGTTCCGGATCCCAGGGAAAGATCGGACTGCGCTCCTCCTTCGAGGACCGGAAGGACGGGTACACATGGACCTTTGAAATCCCGGTCGTCTACCGGAACAACTTCATCGGGCTGGATCTGACGGTCAACGACTCCGACGGCGAGCGCCTGAAATCCAAGCTCTCCTGGTCGGGCTGTTCCGACAGCTTCCGCAACCGCCGGAATTTCATCATCCTTGAACTCAACCGGGGCGACGCCGCCGTCATCAGCGCCGCCATCCGCGATCCCGGCGGACGGATCCTCCAGCTCGTCAACAATGAAAGCACCCCGTTCCTTCCCACCGCGGAATGGGTTCGCCATGAGTTCCGCTTCGTCCCGAAACACGACGGAGCCGGCAATCTTGTCCTCCGCAGTTCTCTCGGGACCGACCGCGCAAAGGATCTCCGCTTCCGGAACATCTCCGTCCAGGGGGCCGAAGGCGCGCTTCCCGCTCCGGACAAGGTGATGGATCAGGCATGGATCGCTCTCCAGTTCCGGAAAGATGTCCCCGTGACCATCTCCTGCGAACTCAAAAAGGACGGAGTGCAGAAATGAAGTATTTCGGCTGCGCCTACTATCCGGAAGCATGGGAAAAGGAGCGCTGGGAAACCGATTTCCGCCTGATGCGCGAACTCGGATTCAATATGATCCGTCTCGGAGAATTCAACTGGGGGAAACTCGAACCGGAGGAGGGGTGCTTCCACTTCGAGGAGACCTTCGAGGTCCTGGATCTCGCCTTGAAATACGGAATCCGCGTGATGATGTGCACGCCCACGGCGGCGATCCCCCGATGGATGCATGCCCGCTATCCGGAAACCTTGAAGCTCCGCGCGGACGGAACTCGGCCGGAATGCGATG
>ERZ824600.4331-NODE-4331-length-12588-cov-3.610548_pt1 | contig 12588 bp, 9 predicted proteins | sample MGYA00519933_ERZ824600 | MGnify/ENA primary metagenome ERZ824600 (study PRJEB31778, sample SAMEA3449178) | human gut metagenome | biome: human gut; feature: human-associated habitat; material: faeces | place: United Kingdom | collected 2010/2012 ... | reverse complement strand
ATAACCGCAACCGCATCGAAGAGGTGCCGGCCTACTTCGCCTCGCTCCACAACGAAGCCGCGATGCGCAACGCCGAAACAATGGGAACCGCTGCCTCCACCGGATTCCTGGTGCCGGGATACTCCTTTACCGAGCTGTACAGCACCGACCCCACCACCGGCCAGCTCGTGGCCAAAGGCCCGACCACCCCTACGGTACAAGGCAACTGGGGCCTGTCGGCCACCTATGAAAAGTGGCAGTTCAACCTCGTTACCACCTTCTCGGCCGGGGCAAAAGCCTATGACGCCGACCGCGCCAATCCCTATGTAAGCGACAACCGCTTCACCCTGCGCAACGTGCAGGTGGGATACACACTCCCGCTGTGGAACGTGACCGGACTCACCATCATCGCCTCGGGCGAGAACCTCATGCGCTACACCTCGGCCCACGGCAACATCGGCTACTACTATCCCTGCGCCCGCATCTTCACGCTGGCGCTGCGTCTACAACTCTGATTATGAAAGTCATGAAACGATATATACGCGTACTGTTGCTACTTCCGTTGTTGGCCTGCTCCGACTGGTTCGACGTCGTACCCGACAACGAGAACATTCCCGACAAGAAATTTTTCGGCGACGAGAATGCCTTCTACAATGCACTCGTCGACGTCTATACCCAACTGCGCAGCACCGACCTCTACGGCGGCAACCTCACGCTCTCCATGCTCGAATTCATGAGTCAGGACCTCGCTCCCTACGACACCCCGAGCAGCGACCTGAGCCAGTTCCGCTACGACACGCCCGAGAACAGCGCCCGCATCGCCACCGTCATGCAGCAGATGTACCGGGCCATCGCCTCCTGCAACAAAATTCTCGACGAAATCACCCACACCGACGTCTTTTTCTACAACGCCGGACAGAAGGAAATCATCACCGGCGAGCTCTACGCCCTGCGGGGAGCCTTGCACTTCGACCTGCTGCGCCTCTTCCACCCGTCGGTAACAGAGAAACCCGACTTTGTGGGACTTCCCTACATGACACAGTTCGGCACCGAGCCGAGCGCACCGCAAAGCTCATCGCAACTGCTGAGCCACATTCTCGAAGACCTCTCGCAGGCCGCCGCACTGCTCAAAGAGCATGACCCCATCTTGACGGGCTGGGACTACACCGGCACATCGCCCGGCCAAATCGACAACCGGTTGCGGACATTCTTTGCCAACTACTATGCCGTCACGGCCCTGCAAGCCCGCGTCTACCTCTACATGGGCGACTATGAAAAGGCCCTCGAACGGGCACAGGAGACATTCACTCACCTGCAAAACGTAGCGACCTCGTCGCAACTCTTCTACTACGTATCACCGGGTAAATACAACAGCGACTTCTGTTTCTCGCGTGAGCACATATGGGGCATATCGTCGATGCCCGACGGCTTCACGGCCCTCTCCGACACCCTGTTTGCCACCCGCAAGATACGGGTGCGCAGCGACCTGGCAGCGGTCTTTCCCGATGTCAACGACACCCGTTTCCGCGAATGGTTTACGCGGCAGGACGACGGCAGCTACACGCTGCAACACAAGTTCGGAGCCAGCACCCTGCTCTCGGGATACATCTACAATGCCAGCGGCGGCGAGACGGATCTGCCGGCGCGCATACCCGTCATCAAGCTGGGCGAGGTAGCCCTCATTGCCGCCGAAGCCCTCAACCGCGACGAACGGCCCGACGAGGCAGCCGAATGGCTCATCGAGCTGCAAACATCGAAAAGAAGCACTATCGTCGAACAGATGAAAGCCGACGGGAAAATATCGGTCGAGACGATAGCCACCGCCATTCGCGACGAATATCAGCGCGAATTCTGGGGCGAAGGCCAGCGCTTCTTCTTCCACAAACGCATGGGCGACAGCCGCATAGCCTCCTACTCGGGCGACAGTATCGACATCTCCAACGAACAATATACATGGCCTATTCCGGCCGAAACCCTCTCGGTAAACCTGCAATAAATGAAAACGCGCACCCTGTATATCCTGCTGATACTTCTGTCGGGGCTTATCTTCCCGGCAGAAAAAGCCTATACCCAGAAAAAGGTATCGGTGCATCTGCAAAACAGACCGCTGAAAGAGCTGCTGCACACGATACAGAAAAACGAGCGGCTCTACCTCTATGTCGACCCGGCGGTCGACACCGAAAAGAGCATCACGGTATCGACCCACTACACCGACCCGCTGGCCCTGCTGCGTGAGGTCGACAACACCCTATCGTACCGCATCGTCGACAACACGCTCGTGGTAATGCCGACAGGGAAAACGGGCGGCAAGCTCTACGGTCTGGTACTCGACGAAAACGGAGAACCGATTTCGGGCGTCGTCGTCCACTGCGGCAACCAGGGGAAAAACAGCGCAACGCTCACCGATGTCGACGGGCGCTTTATCCTCACCCCCGGCAGCAACGGAGGCACGCTCACGGTTTCGTTTATCGGCTACAAAAAGCAGGAGCTTCCCATCGGTAAGGAACACTTCTTCTGCGTACACCTCAAAGCCGACGTGAACGAGCTCGACGACGTCATTGTAACCGGATACGCCCCCAAAGCCAAGAACAGTTTCACAGGTACCGCCGTGCAGGTCAAGGGCGAAGAGCTGCGCACCATCAACAACACCAGTTTCTTCGACGCCCTGAAAGTATTCGACCCCTCGTTCAAGGTAGTCGACTCGCGCGAGCTCTTCGGGTCGGACCCCAACTTCGTACCGTCGCAAATCGACATACGCGGTCAGAACAGTTTTCCCGACATCTCCGAGAGCAACCTGCGCACCGAGACCAGTCTGCCGGTATTCATTCTCGACGGATTTGAAGTCGAAGTCGAAAAGGTCTACGACCTCGACATGAACCGCATACAGAGCGTTACCATACTCAAAGATGCCTCGGCCTCGGCCATCTACGGCTCCCGTGCCGCCAACGGTGTGATCGTCATCGAGACCCGCAGCCCCGAAGCCGGAAAGCTGCAAATCAACTACTCGCTCACCGCAGGTATGCAAGTACCCGACCTCTCCTCCTATAACCTGATGAATGCCGCCGAAGCGCTCGAATTCCAGAAAGCCGCCGGCGTATTCGACGCCCTCACCGAAGGCGAAGACCCCGGTACCCGCCTCAACTCCTACAACCTCATCAAGCAGGAAATCATGAGCGGCACCGACACCTACTGGCTCTCCAAACCGCTGCGCGTGGGCTTCCAGCACAAACACTCGCTGATTATCGACGGTAGCGTGAAAAACGAAGACGCCGAGAAGGAGGGTGGCATGCGCTACTCGGTGAACCTCGCCTACGGACAGAACAACGGTGTGATGAAAGGCTCCGACCGCACCACCTACGAGGCCGGCACCAAACTCCTCTACAACAGCAAGAAACTCTACGTCACCAACGACCTGCAATTCAGCATGGTGGGCAACAGCGAATCGCCCTACGGCGAATTTTCGAGCTACACACAGGCCCTGCCCTACCACCGCGAAAAAGATGCCGATGGCAACTACTACCGCACCCTGTCGCTGGCCAATGTCGCCCCCGAAGGCATGAGCCTCTCCATTCTTGCCCAGCAGGAGTCGCCCGTGTACGAAGCCAAATACCTCAACTCGTTTACCGAAAAAGAGACCTACAACCTCACCAACAACACCAGCGTCAACTGGGAGGTATTCTCCGACCTGCGTATTCGGGCCAACTTCTCGGTATCGTACGGCTTCAACCGCACCGACGCCTACATCTCCCCGCAAAGCTTCTCCTACATCAACAGCGACGACAACTCGTCGACCACTCCCAGCACGCTGTACAGCCGGGGAAAATACACGCTGAGCAACAGTTCTTCGCTCAGCTACAAGGGCAACGTGGGAGCCTCCTACACCCGCTCGTTCGGCTACCACGACATACAGGCCATCTGGGGTGGTGAAGTGAGCCAGGAGGATTACAACAGCGACGGCTACACACTCACCGGCTTCCTGGGCGATGCCCTCAACTACCTCTCCTACGGCGTGCAGTACGAGCTCTACGGACGGCCGTCGGGCAGCGAGAGCAAGGTGCGGGCCGCCGGAACGTTTGCCAACTTCAACTACTCGTTCCGCAACCGCTACCTGGTCGACCTCACCGGACGCATCGACGGCTCGTCGATTTATGGAAAAAACCAGCAGACCGCCCCGTACTGGTCGGCCGGTTTCCGCTGGAACGCCCACAACGAGTCGTTCCTCAAAGGCAACGACCACCTGCAAAAGCTGGCCCTGCGCCTCAACATCGGTACCACCGGCAACCAGAACTTCACCAAGAGCCAGGCTACCAGCCTCTACACGTTCCTCACCGCCAGCTATGGCGGCTACTTCGGTGCCATCATCTCCACGCTCGGTAACCCCGACCTCAAAGGTCAAATCACCTACAACCGCAACATCGGTGCCGAAGGAACACTCTTCGACAACAAGTTCAACTTCGACCTCAACTACTACTACAACACCACGCAGGGCAATCTTACCGAAATCACCATCGCCCCCTCGATAGGATTCAGCTCCTACAAGACCAACATGGGCGACCTCACCAACCAGGGTGTCGAATTCAGTTTCAGCTACACCCCGCTGCGCACCCGCGACCTAACGCTCAACTTCACCCTCAACGGAGCCCATAATACCAACCGCATCACCCGCATCTCCGACACGCTGCGCAAGTACAACGAAGAGATAAGCAAAGAGGCCGAAGAGGGAGCTGCCAACGTCTTCCTCTTCCAGGAGGGAGAGTCGATGAACACCATCTACGCCGTGCGCAGCCTCGGCATAGACCCGGGCACAGGAAAGGAAATCTTCCTCACCAAGGAGGGTGAAAAGACCTTCACATGGAGTGCCGACGACCAGGTGCCGGTAGGTGTCGACGAGCCGATACTCGAAGGGTACATCGGGAGCAACTTCCGCTACAAGGGGTGGGAGATAGGTGCCACGTTCAACTACTCGTTCGGCGCCGACCGCTACAACTACACCCTGCACGAGAAAATAGAGAATGTCGACTACATGGTCAACAACGACCGCCGCGCCCTTACCGAACGCTGGAAACAACCCGGCGACGTGGCCCGTTACAAAGCCATCAACGACAACAGCGTTACGCAGTCGACCTCCCGCTTTGTGCAACGCGAGCGGCTGCTGAGCCTCACCTCGCTGCGCGTGAGCTACACGGTACCGGCCTCGGTGCTGCGCGGCCGCAACCTCTCGATGCTGAAATTCTCCGTCACCGGAAACGAGATATTCTACTGTTCGACCATCAAGCAGGAGAGGGGTCTCAACTATCCCTACGCCCGCTCCATCAACTTTTCGGCCTACATAAACTTCTAACCGTATGAAAAACGTCAACCTCAACATATCGCACCTGCTGGCCTCGCTGCTACTGACGGCCTCGTTCTCGGCCTGCTCCTGGCTCGACGTGGGCAGCAACTCCGAAATCGACGGCGACGAGATGTTTCTCAACACCGAAGGCTACTACACGGCCATCACGGGTATCTATGTCAACATGGGCAGCTCCGACATCTACGGCGGCAACCTGCCGCTCGCGGCCCTCGAACCGCTCACCCAGCAGTACACCCAGCCCGACAACGACCCCGACCGGCAGAAGTGGGGCCAGTACGACTACACCACCGACGGCGCCAAAACCTTCATCGACGCCGTATGGGGTACAATGTACAACACGATTGTCAACGACAACCTGCTCATCGAAAACCTGCAAAAAGAGGATTGCCCGCCCTTCGACGAAGGGGTGCGCGAGATACTCACCGGCGAAGCCCTCGGCCTGCGGGCCTACATGTTCTTCGACCTGCTACGTATCTACAACACGGCATACAGCGTCGACCCCACCTGCCGCAACGTGCCTCTGAAAAAAGATTTCGGTTTCGCCCTTGGCGAACAGGCCACCACCGCCCAGGCCCTCGACTACCTCGTCGAAGAGCTCACCATGGCCCGTCAGCTGCTCAAAGAGCATGACCCGATAATCACCGGCATCGCCTCGACGAACAAATATGTAAACTACGACCGCCGCTTCCGCATGAACTACTACGCCGCCACGGCTCTGCTGGCCCGCATCGAGCTCTACCGGGGCAACTACGCCCAAGCCTGCGCCTATGCCGAGGAGGTCATCGCCTGCCCCACCTTCCGGTTTATCGAAGAAGAGGAAATCATCGAGACCGATATCTACGGAAAAGAGCAGAAAATCGACCGTCTCTTCATGCCCGAGATGATTTTCACCCTCGGCAATGAAAATATCCTCGGCATATCACAAGCTTACTATGAAAGCCTCGGTGGCGACTTCGTCAAATCAGATGCCTGCTACGAGAGCGGCGACCTGCGCCGCAACTGGCTCTATACCAACCCCAGCGCCAACAACAAGATAAACCTCATTCGCTACCAGCGCTCCACGTTGGCCGAAGATGCCCACCTCTACGACAAGCCCGCCGTGCCGATGCTCAAACTGGGCGAGATGTACCTCATCGCTGCCGAAGCGGCACTGAACGACCCCTCGTGCAGCAGCCGGAGTGCCGCCGACTGGCTCAACACGCTGAAAAGCCACCGCAACACCACGCTCCTCCCCACCGGAGCCGACAACAGCGCCGTCGAGACCCAAATCACCCGCGAATACATCTGCGAGTTCAAGGGCGAGGGGCAGTTGTTTTTCTACTACAAACGCCGCAATGCACAGGCCATCGACGACGGTTACTACACGGGAAACACCGTGAAAATGAGCACGGCCAACTACACCTGGCCGCTGCCCGAGTATGAACAGGACTTCGGCTACGGAGCCCAATAAAATACACGGAGGACGTGAACATGAAAAAATACCTCTACCTGCTTGTGGCACTCAGCCTCTGCACCGCCTGCCGCGAAGATGTCATCGACCTCTACAACGCCGAGCGTCCCGCCCTCAACTTTGCCAAGGGCGAATTCAACCCCGGCACCTATCCCGAGAGCTACTCGTTCAACGCCTACTTTCTGGGCGTGGGAGCAGGCGACTACGAGTTGCAAATCCCCGTCAGGCTGCAAGGCTCCATCGACTACGACAACGACCGCCACTACACGGTGCGGGCCAACGCCGAGAAAAGCCAGAACGCCGAGAACGGCGTGCATTACTCGCTCAGCGAGGAACAGACCTTCCGTAAAGGCCTCTACCAGGATTCCGTGACGGTAACGATACATGTGGGAGTCCTCAACACCGAAGACGACTACCGCATATGGCTCGAACTGGTGCCGGGCGAGACCTTCGACGCCGGTGTGCCCGACTATCAGTATGTCGTCATCGACTTCATGAAGAACCTCAACACCATGCCCAACTTCTGGTCGAACAACAGCAAGCTGGCCAAGATACCCTACCACCCCAAGAAATGTGAGGTATTCCTCGAAATAAGCGGCATTACCGACCCCGACTGGATTGATGCCGGCGGTACCATACAACTCGAATACTGGATAAACCTCTGCACGCAATACTTCCTCGAAAACGAAATTTACGACGAAGAAACCGGAAACCGCATCTACTTCGACCTATGAAAAGAAATCTCCTCATATACACCCTGAGCCTGCTCATCGCAGGCGTGTGCGGCAGCTGCCTGCAAGACAAGGACAGCACGGCCACATGGACACCCGACCACGTCATCGCCGTGTCGGGCATTTCGAGCGAGGGCTACACCCTCTACCTCGGCGACCGCTTCACCTGTGAGCCGCAGATTACCTTCTCCGACAGCACCCGGGCCGGCGACTACGACTACCGCTGGATTATCGGGAAAAGCGAAGTCATCTCGCGCGAGAAAAACCTCGACTGGGAGGTCGCCCTGCCCGAAGGCTACAAGCTCGACAGCGACATTCCCGGCGTACTGGTGGTGCGCAATACGGTGAACGAACTCGAATTCCGCCAGACCTTCACCCTGCGTCTTCTCACCGGATACACCCCCGAATACATCGCCATCTACGAAACCGACGAAGGAAACATCGAATGGATGTCGTTGCAGGGCACTCCCTATGAGTGGACCCGCACCTACGACAACATGATAGATCGCGTAAACGGCACCACCGTGCCGGGCCCCTTCATCGGAGCCTTCAACTCGACCGACGAAATAGCCATCTTCACCGGCCACACGCCCGACTACGGCGTCACGGTGAGCATGATCGACTCCGACGAGGGCGACGACTTCGTGGCCAACGTGGGCGAGATCGTGGGCAACATCTACGGCCGCGTGTACCTCGGCAGCGAACCCACACTCGACATCAAAAACGTGGTCTATGGCGAAGGTGCCAGCAAATACCTCATCAGCAACGGTACGCTGCACGTCTTCAACGGCCTCGAAAAGCGGCTGCCCATGTACGACGAAAACACCTACATCAAAAGCACCGGCGTCGCCCAAAGCGTCTCCTCCAAGCAGTTCATGCGCTTCAAGAAGGCCACCTTCGTGCGCCACAACGACGGACGGGTAGGCTGCTTCCACGTATACGACGACGTGATGGAGTGGGTAACGACCGACGGCGAACCGTTCATGCTCGACACCATCTGCGGCTGCTTCACGCAAGCCACCGGAGAAGGCTCCAACAAGCCCTACGACATCTACCTCGTAGGGGGACACAACGGCGCCTACCAGATGCACCGTTTCCACGTCGACTACGTCAAGACCACGGTGCAACCCATCGTACACGAAGCCGCCTTTGACCTGCCGGCCGACCTGGTGGGAGAGGTGCGCTACTGGTTCGGCTCCTTCGGCGAGGAGTATGCCTTCTACGCCACCCGCAATGCCGTCTACCGCTTCGACTACCACGACATGACAGCCTTCACCCCCGCAGCCGCCCCGTTGGTACAATGGGACGAGAACCTCGAACTTCTCGACCTCTTCGTCTTGCAGGGCAGCACCTTCCGCGACGAAGACGACTGTACGGTAGCCTTCCTCTACAACGCCGAGACCCGCAAGACCACCCTGTGTGTCTACGACACGGTAACCGGCCGCATCTATGCCGAATACACCGACCTGCTGCCGGGTCGCGGTGTCTTCTTCACAGCTCGATAATTGTAAACCTAATCCTCTAAATATGAACGCAGAACGTCCTGTCATCGAATGTAGGAATCTCACCCATTACTACGGGAAGAAACTCGTCTACGAAAATCTGAACATCGTCGTTCCCGAAGGCCACATCATGGGCCTGCTGGGAAAGAACGGCGCCGGGAAAAGCACCACGATAAACATTCTCAACGGCTTTCTCGAACCCCGCTCGGGCCAATGTCTCATCTACGGCGAAGACACGCAGAACCTCTCGCCCGAGACCAAGAAACGCATCGGATACCTCATCGAGGGGCACATCCAGTATAGCTTCATGAACGTACACCAGATAGAGAAATTCTACTCCGGATTCTACGACAACTGGAACCGCGACGCCTACTGGTCACTGATAAACCGCCTGAAAATCACCCCCCGCCAGAAAATATCGACCATGTCGTGCGGACAACGTGCTCAGGTGGCCCTCGGCCTTATCCTCGCCCAGGATCCCGACCTGCTCATTCTCGACGACTTCTCGCTCGGTCTCGACCCGGGTTACCGCCGCCTCTTCATCGACTACATGAGAGAGTACTGCAAGAGCCAGCACAAGACCGTGTTCCTCACCTCGCACATAATTCAAGACATGGAACGCCTCATCGACGACGTCATCATCATGGACTACAACCGCATGCTGGTGCAAGGCCCTGTCAAAGACTTTACCGACCGCTTCAAGGGCTTCGCGTTCGACCTCGACCGCGACGACATAACCTTCGGCAAAGACGAGGCGGCCAACGTCGAACACATCAACAACCACTACGAGTTCTACACCTACGACGACGAGACGGCCGTCAAGGCCCTGCTCGATGCCAAAGGGCTCGCCTACCGCAACTTCTCGCGCATGAATCTCACGCTCGAAGACGCATTCATAGGTCTCACCGGTAAATACTAAGAGGCAATGAAACCGATATGGCATCTCTTCTACAAGGAATGGATTAAGACCCGCGCCGCCTTCTTCGGCACGCTGATAGTGGGCATCGGCGTGGTCTTCTATATCTTCATCGGCGTCGAAAACCGCATCACGCTCATGGGCGCCAAGGGCTACACCCTGTATATGCTGTACAACAATCCGCCCGTCATCTACTACGGACTGCTGCGTTACATACCGCTGCTGGCCGCCGTGTGCATAGGCGTGTCGCAATACGCCCCCGAGGTGGCCCAGCGCCGCATACGCCTCACCCTGCACCTGCCCGTGGGCAACCGCACGCTCGTAGCCGGAATGGCTCTCTACGGCCTGCTGCTCATCACGCTCTTCAACGCCATCGTCCTCGCCCTGTTCTGCTACAAAAACAGCGTTCTCTTCCCGGCCGAAGTGACGGTGCCCGTGCGTGAGACCCTGCTGGGGTGGTTCCTCGCCGCATACTGGGTCTACAACTTCATCGCCTTCACGGCTCTCGAACCCAACCGCATGCGGCAGCTCTTCTATGCCCTCACCGGCATCGTCGTGCTCTCGCTCTATCTCTATCATGTACCCTTCCACGGGGCTTACAGCACCTCCATGCCCGTACTGGCGCTGATGGCGCTGCTGTCGTGCCCGCTCGTTCTGTTCAGTGGTTACCGATTAAATAAAGGAGAAAGATAATGACACACAAGATACTGCATATCATCGCCGCTCTTTTTACGGCCGTAGCCGCAGCCCTCGTTCTGCCCCACTTCTGCAAGAGTGGCCGTAGCTCCTTTTCCCATCTCTACACCGACGCCATCTATTCCGAAATATTGCAGGATTTTATCTTCTCCCGCTACGAATCGGTCTACGAAGAGGGACGAATGGTCTCCTACACGGTGTATCGAGACTCGCAGGGCAACCGCATCGACCGTTCGGCTGTCGACTCACTCAGCCCGCTCAACAATGCCACCCAACTGGCTTTTGAAAACCGCTTCCCCGACACCATCTGCGGTGTAGCCGTTACGGCACGGCAGGCCGAAGAGGCTGTCTTCCGCCACCGCATATCGATGCCCGCTCTCGACTATGGCCTCTACGACCTGGTCGACAGCCATAGCTACCTGTCGCAAAAATTCAACACGCAAGACCTCCTGCGCTTCACCGCAACGGGGCTGGAATTTCTCCTTCCCGAAAGCAACAGCATCGACACGGCCAAGACCCGCATCTTCGACCGGGCACTCGCCGAGAGTGGCTTTGAAGCGCCGATGACCCGCATATGGTCACCCTCGAACCGCACCGACATCGAACAGCTGGGCTTCTTCCTCAACGACCGTAATGGCCGCCTCTTCCGCCTCTCCATGACCGAGGGGGCTCCCGTTGTCGAACCGCTTGCCCGCCCCGACGACAAAGAGGTACTTCTCATGAGCTTCGGCGACGAAGAAGATTTCCTGGCTATCGTCGTTACCACCGACGGCAGCAGCTACCTCATGCCCCGCGACAGCGTTTCGTATCAGCGCCTGCCGCTCCCCTCGTTCACAGGCAAGAGCGTCTCGCTCTCGGGCAACCTCTTCTACTACTTCTTCACGCTCGATGCGGCCGACTCTACCGAGTATGTTGTCATCGACAAGGCCCTGCGTCCGGTAAACCGGTACGTCTCGGCCCACCCTGCGACTGACAACGCCTTCAAGGCGGCCGATTACCTGCTGCCGGTGCGCATTACACAGTCGGCCTCGTCGGGCATCGGCCTGCGCTGGGGCAACCCGGCCCACTTCCTGCTCGTCAACGTAGTGCTGGCCATTGTTACCCTCCTACTGCGCCGCCGTCAGGGATACAAACTTCCTGTACTGGTCATCGACACCCTTCTGGTACTGCTGCTGGGCCTCTGCGGCATGGCCGGCGCATTTGCCATACCTTACCGCCGCAACGATAAAAAAGACAATCTTCCGCTATGACACGCACACAGATAAAACACCTGCTCTATAAAGAGTGGATAAAGACACGCTGGTACGCCGCCGTAGGGCTGGTGGTGAGCCTCGCCCTGTCGGTCTATACCTGCATCAATGCCGTATCCATGCTTCACGACCTGGGCGGCGCCTTCTTCTACTCGACCCTGCTGACGGGCAATATCGCCCTCATGACTCAGCTCAAATACCTGCCTCTGGCAATAGCTCTGCTCATAGGGTTGCCCCAGTTCCTGCCCGAGATTACCAACAAGCGCATACGCCTCACCCTGCACCTGCCCGTGGGCTGTACGGCCGTTGTCTACACCATGGTGCTCTATGGCCTTGCCGTCTTCTGCTGCACCCTGCTGCCGGCCCTGCTCATCACGGTCATCACACTGGCAGTCAGCTTCCCGGCAGAGGTGACCGTCGCCACCTTGCAGACCCTGCTGCCCTGGTTGCTTGGCGGTATGACCGCCTATTTCTTCACGGCGATGATAGCCTTTGAGCCAGTGTGGAAATTCCGCTTCGGCTATATCCTCATCGCCTACTTCACCCTGCGCTTTTTCTACCTCGGCTACGGGGTGGGAAATGCCGTAACCGCCTACCCGCTGCTGCTCATCATCACCCTGATATCGAGCCTGGCAGTTATCTACACGTCGCACCGTTTCAACAAAGGAGAGCTCTGATTATGGCAAAGATTGTACGTTTCCTCCTGATACT
>ERZ824600.4323-NODE-4323-length-12600-cov-2.497330_pt1 | contig 12600 bp, 12 predicted proteins | sample MGYA00519933_ERZ824600 | MGnify/ENA primary metagenome ERZ824600 (study PRJEB31778, sample SAMEA3449178) | human gut metagenome | biome: human gut; feature: human-associated habitat; material: faeces | place: United Kingdom | collected 2010/2012 ... | reverse complement strand
TCTTGCCTGCACAAGCACCTTCCTCTGCCATCATACGCTTCTCAACGTTAGTCTTAGTATCCCAAACAACTTCACCGAGAAGTTCAGCGAACTTAGCTGCGTGCTCAGCCTCTTCCCAAGCATAGCGCTTGAAAGCCTCTGCGATTTCTGGATAACCTTCGCGATCAGCCTGGCGTGACATAGCGAGGTACATACCAACTTCTGTGCACTCACCGTTGAAGTGGTCGTGAAGTCCCTGGAGAATGAACTCATCCTTTACTTCCTTTGCTACACCGATAACGTGTTCAGTTACAAAGTTAAGTCCTGCAGACTCCTCCTTGAGGATGAACTTTGAGCCTGGAACACCACACTGAGGGCACTTTTCTGGAGCAGAATCACCTTCATGTACATAGCCACAAACTGGGCAAACCCATTTCTTTGTTGTCATAATCTTTCAGTTTTAAAAATTTAAAAATAAGTATTTACTTTCTATCACTTCAATCGGAATTCATCACGACCCCGACTTTTCTTTACAATCCTTGCACACTCCTTTGTAATAGATGTGAACTTCAGAAACCACGTTTCCATCTATAACCTCAGGCTTGTGAAATATTGCTTCGTACCGCACATCCAGCAATTTGCCGCATTCCTTGCAAAGGAAGTGAGCATGTGGAGTTATGCGTTCATCCCAACGTACATTTTTCTCACATATTGTAAGCATCTGGATAGCTCCATGATCAGCAAACAATTTCAGAGTGTTGTACACAGTGGTTTTTGAAAGTGTCGGTATAGAACCGATGAGATCATGGTAGATCACATCAACCGTCGGATGTGTATGATTGTTCATCATATAATCCATGATGGCTAGTCTTTGCATCGAAGGACTGATTCCAAATTCCAGCAGTTTATTCTTAGCTTCTGTATACATGTACGTTCCTTTTTGATTACAGTGCAAATATATGGCTTTTATTTTTAGCTCCAAAATAAAACGATAAAAAAATTGTAATCATTACATATTTTTCATCGTTTTCATGTAAAAACCACGCCATTTTTGCATGCAATCAACATAATTACCTCATGGAACCGGCTACAATATCCAGAATTTCGTTTGTAATAGACTGCTGTCGTGACTTATTGTACATCACATTGAGTTCCTGAAGCAGATCGTTGGCATTATCGGTAGCCGTCTGCATGGCCAATGTTCTGGCACCATGCTCCGAAGCACAGCTGTCTAGCAGCACTGTGAATATTTTCAGCTTCATCACCTTCGGAAGCATCTCACATATTATATCGTCGGCAGAAGGTTCGAGTATATAGTCAGACGAAACAGGCACACCGTCATCGCCCGACAACAAATCAGACACAGCAAAAGGAAGGAAAGTTTCTCTTGTATATATCTGCTTTGCCATACTCTTGAAATGATAATACAACCTTATCTACCTTCTTGCTCTCATACATTTCCATAAGCGTCTGCGCCAGATGCGCAGCGCTTTCGTAGCAAGGTTTATCGCCGATCTCTACGAAGTCGTGATTGACGTTAAATGAATCTTCATCGATTTCATCAGCAACCTTGCGTCCTACAGGAAACACTGTAATGTGAGTCTTACCTACACTTTGCGAGTACTCTGCCAGAACCTCGTTCAAACGCTTTAGCATATTCACATTGAAACTTCCGCACAGACTCATGTTCGAAGCAAACACTACTACAGCAACATTCTCTATGCCTCTTTCTTTTGAATAAGAGGAATCTGCAGAAGATGCCCCGGCAGCCAAAAGATGCGACAACATGCCGTACATGCCTTGCTCGTATGGCAACATATTTTCTATGTCACGCTGTGCCTTGTGCAGTTTCGACGAAGCCACCATCTTCATCGCAGACGTAATCTTCTGGGTCTTGGTTACCGATATTATTCTGTTCCTAACTTCCTTGAGAGATGACATAAACTGTTATGCAAAATTGTTATTTTATATACAAAATCAGAAATGCGAAGCCGCATCCTTTGCAGCCTTTTCAATCTTGGCAGAAAGCTCATCATCAATCTGTCCTGACGACAAAGCATCCAGCACATCCTTATACTCGCTTCGCATGACTGTAAGGAATGTCTTTTCAAAATCATGCACACTCTCCATAGGGATATCCTTCAGCAAACCATGTGTACCGCAATACAATATGGCAATCTGCTCACCTACAGGCATAGGAGTATACTGGGGCTGTACAAGAAGCAAGTTGTTCTTGCGTCCACGATCGATTGTCATAGCTGTCACAGGATCCATATCGCTGGAGAACTTCGAAAACGACTCAAGCTCTCGATACTGCGCCTGGTCAATCTTAAGAGTACCGGCCACCTTCTTCATGCTCTTCACCTGAGCTGCACCTCCGACACGGCTGACGGAAATACCGACATTGATGGCTGGACGGAATCCGCCGTTGAACAAGTCGGCATCGAGGAATATCTGACCGTCAGTGATAGAAATCACGTTGGTAGGAATATAAGCAGACACATCGCCCGCCTGGGTTTCAATGATAGGAAGAGCTGTAAGTGAACCGCCACCTTTCACGCGACCTACAAGCGACTTCGGCAGATCGTTCATTTTCTCTGCAACTTCCTGCTGAGAGATAATCTTCGCCGCACGTTCGAGAAGTCGGCTATGCAGATAGAACACGTCGCCAGGATATGCTTCACGTCCCGACGGGCGTCTCAGGATCAGCGACACCTCACGGTAAGCAACAGCCTGCTTCGACAAATCGTCGTAAACCACCAGGGCATGTCTGCCGGTGTCTCTGAAGAACTCTCCGATGGCAGCTCCGGCAAAAGGAGCGAAATACTGCATGGCGGCAGGAGTTGCGGCCGGAGCGGCAACAACGATGGTGTATTTCAGTGCACCTTTAGCTCTCAAAGTGTTCACGAGCGATGCAACCGTAGAACCTTTCTGGCCGATTGCCACATAGATGCAATATATAGGATTGCCCGACTCGAAGTTTTCCCTCTGGTTTATTATGGCATCAATCGCAATGGCCGTCTTTCCCGTTTGACGGTCCCCAATGATGAGCTCACGCTGACCTCGTCCGATAGGAATCATGGAATCGATAGACTTTATTCCCGTCTGAAGAGGCTCACTTACAGGCTGTCTGTAAATGACTCCAGGAGCCTTTCTTTCCAAAGGCATCTCGAACTTCTCGCCTTCTATAGGTCCGAGTCCGTCAATCGGATTGCCCAACGGGTCGATTACACGTCCAAGCATAGCCTCGCTGACTTCTATGGATGCTATTCTTCCGGTACGCCTTACAACCATACCTTCCTTGACCTTTTCCGTAGGCCCAAGAAGCACTGCACCGACATTGTATTCTTCCAGGTTCATGACAATGGCATTGACACCGTTGTCGAATTCCAGAAGTTCGTTGGCTCCAGCATTGTCAAGCCCGTATATGCGGACAACACCATCGCTTACCTGAAGAACAGTACCAAATTCTTCAAATTCAGCATTGCTCTTCAGCTCTTCAAGCTGTTTGAGCAACACCTCAGAAACTTCACTCGCTTTTATATTTTCTAGCATAAAAAAACCGTATTAAAGGATTTCAAACTCACAGATACGCAAAATAAGGATTTGTGCCGATATGCATACAAGAACAGAATTCCTGGCGCGCGTCCTTCAGACACACATCAGAATATATCGGAACATCCCGTCAATATGTTCGCTGAATCAGAACCGGAAAGATTGCGCTCAAACTGCTGAAGCTGGCGTCTGACGCTTGAATCGAAGCATTTCGAACCGAGCTGCAGGATGAATCCACCGCAGAGCTGGAGCAGAGCATCCGCAATGTGGAGGAGATCAACCGGCAGGTATCCGCCAACCTGGCAAAATCCAAGGCTCAGGACGAAGCCGAGCGCTATGCGCAGGAATACACCGCCCTGACGGAGCAGATCAAGGCAAAGCGCACCGCCCGCATGGACCTGCTGAACGGCGCAGACCTGCCCCTGACCGGCCTGGGTGTGGAGGACGGCCGCCTGACTTACAACGGCAAACACTGGCAGGACATGAGCGGCAGCGACCAGCTGCGGGTGGCCACCGCCATTGTGCGCCGCCTGAACCCCGACTGCGGCTTTGTGCTGCTGGACAAGCTGGAACAGATGGACCTTGCCACCCTGGCGGAGTTCGGCAGCTGGCTACAGGCCGAAGGATTACAGGCCATCGCCACCCGCGTTTCGACCGGCGGGGAGTGCCAGATCATCATTGAGGATGGCAGGGTAAAAGACGCCGAGGAACCACCCGCCCCCAAAGCATGGACGAAAGGAGCGTTCTGAAATGAGCAAATACGCAATCACATCCGGCACCATTGCCGCGCCGGTCAAAACCGTTCTGTACGGGCCGGAGGGCATCGGCAAAAGCACGTTTGCCGCCCAGTTCCCCGCCCCCGTATTCATTGACACCGAGGGCGGCACCAAGCGGCTGAACGTTGCCCGCCTGCCCGCGCCCACCAGCTGGGCCATGCTGCTGGATGAAGTTGCCGAGGTCAGCCGCGGCAATGTGCCCTGCGGCACCCTGGTGATCGACACCGCCGACTGGGCCGAACGGCTCTGCATTGACGCCGTCTGCGCCCGCGCCAAGGTCAAGGGCATTGAGGATTTCGGGTACGGCAAGGGCTATACTTACGCGAAAGAAGAGTTCGGCAAGCTGCTGGATTCCCTGGAAGAAGTGCTGAACACCGGGCACAACGTGGTGGTTCTGGCCCATGCTGCCATCACAAAATTTGAGCAGCCCGATGCCGTTGGCAACTATGACCGCTGGACCATGAAAACCAGCAAACAGGTAGCCCCTCTGCTGCGGGAATGGTGCGACATGCTGCTGTTTGCCAACTACAAAACCGTGGTAGAAAAGGCCGGCAGTGCCCCCAACGCCAAGAACAAGGCCAGCGGCGGGCGGCGGGTTCTCTACACCAGCCACCACCCCTGCTGGGATGCCAAAAACCGCTTTGGCCTGCCGGAAGAACTGCCCTTTGAGTATGCCAGCATCGCCGCCTGCATCCCGGACCCGCACCCCGGCGCAGCCCCCGCGCCGCGCCCCATCATGGTAGAGGATGCCCTCGCCCCCAAGCCTGCACCGGTGCCGGTTCCTGCTGCACCGCCTGCCGTGCCTGCCGGGATCTCCGCCAGTGATCTGCAGGCGCAGGGCGTGCCGACCGCCCTTGCCCAGCTGATGGCCGCCAATAATGTGACCCCGGAGGAACTGCAGACCGTGGTCGGCCAGCGCGGGTACTTCCCCGCCGATATGCCGGTCAAGGATTACCCGGCTGATTTCGTCAGCGGCTGCCTGGTGGCCGCCTGGCCCCAGGTGCTGGAGATGATCTGCACCAACCGCGATGTACCGTTTTAACAAATACAAAGGAGATCTACCCATGGCTGAATATATGAACAACATGCCGGATGCTGCCCTGGACTGGGACAGCGAGGTTACCAACGAACAGCGGGAATTTGTGCTGCTGCCTGCGGGCGATTACCTGTTTACCGTGCAGAGCTTTGAGCGTGCCCGCTATGAGGGCAGCGCCAAGCTGCCGCCCTGCAGCATGGCCAAGCTGACCATTACCATCCATGGCGGCGACAAAGGCGAAACCACCGTCACCCACCGCCTGTACCTGCACACCAAGACCCAGGGCCTGCTGGGCGCCTTTTTTGAGAGCATCGGCCAGTGCAAGCGCGGCGAGACGTTCCGCCCCCGCTGGAACGAAATTGTCGGTGCGCAGGGCATGTGCCGCCTGGGCGTGCGGGAATACACCAAACAGAGCGGCCCCCACGCCGGTGAGACCGGGCAGGCCAACGAGATTGAAAAGTTCCTGCCCCGCCCCGAACCCACCGCCGCCCCCAGCACCGGGTGGAAACAGGGAGCTTTTTAAGTTAGGAGGTAGGAGTTAAAACGGGCCTAAGGTCCGGCATTGTAGGGAACGGTCTATCTCCGGCCTAAGAGCCGGGGCGTTGCCCCGGTTGGCCTCCGAAACGCGCCTGCGGGCGCAGTGACCGTTCCGAAAACCCCGCCGTATATGCCACAACAGGATTTGCCACAGGGCGACGGGCGCACAATGTGCGCTCCTACGGGATTGCGGCCCAATTTTCAACCCGTGCGCGCACGCGCACACCATGAACTCCTAACTCCTCCCTTCTAACTCCTAACTAAAACCAAAGGAGGTGTATATTTGCTCCAACCAATTCTCACTCTCCCAAGCGGCACCGAATTAAAGGGCGGCTCCCCCGGCAGCGCGGTGAAGAGCCTTACCCTGCACACTGCGGTGAACTCCGGGCAGGAATTTACCATCGGCTCTGCGTTTTCGGACTACATTGAAGCCGAAATCTGGGCGGACCCGGGCGGCAGTTTACAGATCACTGCCGGGGATGCCCTGACCTACTACCGGCAGGACGATGCCGGGAGCCGCACCAAGGTGAGCGTTTTCTATGCTGAAAAGCCCACCCGCACCAAGCGCAACAGCTACAAGGTCACGGCCTACGACACCATGTCCAAGCTGGATGCGGACTTCTCCGGCTGGCTGCACGCCAATCAGGCACAGTTCCCCAAAACTATCTGGCAGCTGGTTCAGCTGGCCTGCCAGCGGGCAGGGGTTACGCTGGCCAGCAGCAGCCTGCCCATCAATGGCAGCTACAGCGTGCAGGCATTCTATGCGGATGATTTAACCTGCCGCCAGATTATCTCCTGGGCGGCGGAAGCGGCAGGCTGCTACGCCCACATGAATGCAGACGGCAAGCTGCAATTCTTGACCTACACAGACAAGCGCAGCACTGCTAAAATCACCCCGGACGGTGCCAGCAACAGCACCGCCTATTATGCTGACAGCCTGAGCTACGAGGACTACACGGTCAAGGCCATTGAGAAAGTCCAGATCCGGCAGTCGGACAGTGACGTGGGGGTCATCTACCCCGACAGCACCACTGCCACCAACACCTATGCAGTTCAGGGCAACCTGCTGCTGACAACCGGCACCGAAGCCAACCTGAAAAGCGTTGTCCAAAACCTGTACAACGTGCTGAAAAACGTGACCTACACCCCCTGCAAAGTATCGGTGCCCAACAGTTCCGGCCTTGCCTGCGGGCAGATCGTGCACGTTAAGGACGCGCGCGGGCGGGAGTTCGACACCTACCTGATGAGCGCCACAATCTCATCCGGCAAGGCCAGCTTTAAGAGCGTGGGCAGCGCCAGCCGGAAAAGTTCCAGCGCCGTGAACAGCCAGAGCTACAAGAACCTGACTGGCAAGATGCTGGAGATCAAGACCAGCGTGGACGGCCTGGAAGTAAAGGCCAGCGACCTGACCGGCAAGTACACCGACCTGAAAGCAACGGTGGACGGGCTTTCCTCTGAGGTGAAAAAAGACACCAAAATCACCGGCGGCGGCAACCTGATCCTGGGCAGTGAGAGCTTCAAGAACGCCAAGCTGCAAGGCAACGCGGTCAGCGGCAGTTCGGTTACGTACAACGATACCGGCAGCGCGACCGTGACAAACGCAAACTCCAATCGGTATTTTGTTTTCAACACCGTTGGCGCTCGCATTACCAAAGGCGTTACCCTGTGCCTGTCCGTCATGTACAAGCCAATTTCCGGCACCGACGGGTTGTGCCTGAGCCTTATATATGCCGCCGACAACGGAAATTCTTACTATACCAGCATAACAACCGAAAACCAGATTGAAATTAAGCAGACAGACGGCTGGGTGCTGCGGTATGGCACCTGGACACCCAGCAACACCGGTATTCTGAAAACGGTCGAGCTTGGCTGCGGCAGCATAAGGGCGGGGCTTGGCGGCAGCTACACCAACAAGTTTTCGCTGCTTCACCCCATGCTGCAATACGGCAACGCCCCCACCGCGTGGAACGCCAGCTCCGGCGACTATCTGACCCAGGAAAGCGCAAAAAGCCTGTTTTCCCAGACCGCTGACGAGATCAAAACCGAAGTCACCAAGTCAGTGACTGAAACGGTAACGGCCAACGTGAAGGACACCGCTACCAGCGCTGCCAATGATGCCGTTGACAGCAAATTGCAGGATTACGCCACCACCGCAACGGTGGAGAGCCTGAAAAAGGATGTCTCCAGCATCAGCCAAAAGGCGAATAGCATCAGCACAAAAGTCAGCAGTCTGGAAGAAACGACAACAACCATTTCCAACGACCTGGACAGCACAAAGCGGGAATTCAAAACCGTTAAAGAATCAGTATCCGCGATCGACCAGAAAGCCGACAGCATTACCCAGACGGTAACGCAGCGGATCACCGGCGGCAACAATATTATTGCGGGCACCGACGACTGGAACAATGCGACCCTGGATGCAGGCGGCAATGACCTGAGCAAAAAAGGAACATACACGATCAGCGGTGAATCTGTTCGCGTGACCAATAAAGCGCGGAACACCCGCTTCCACTTTGGTGCGGACAAAACGCTGGTGATTGCCAAGGGCATGACCTATTGTGCATCGGTACTGTACAAGCTCAACTCCGGCACGGACAGCCTGTTTTTGCAATTCGAGACCAAGAGCAGCAGCGGAGCAAAAAGTTATTACGGCAATGCATTCAAAAATGCGAAGCAGGACATTGTGCTGGACAACGGCTGGAAGCTGCGCTGGGCGGCGTTCACGGCGACCGCGGACGGCTATGCAGACGGTCTGTTTGTGAGTACCGCGGACGATAACGCCACCGTTACCAACGATCTGACCATTATGCACCCCATGGTGCAGATGGGCAACGCCCCCACTGCGTGGACGGCCAGCACCGGCGACTATCTGACCGCCAACGAAACCAAAACCGAGATCAAGCAGACGGTGAGCGAAATTAAGCTGACGGCATCCACCAGCGGCACTTCCAGCACCATCAAGCTGACGGCGGGTGGAACAGAGATCACCAGCGCACAGATCAACCTATCCGGCGTGGTGACATTTTCGGATTTGAGTACCTGGAACCAGGATAAGACAATCATCAACGGCGGCAACATTACCACCGGGCAGATTCACAATAAGGCGCGCACAACCACTTATGACCTGGACAATGCCTGGATTCGTATGGGCAAAGATGCTGGCACTCGTGTGGACATTGACACGGGGCGCATCCGCTGGTACTGGGAAAACAACCTGACCGGTGTGTTAAGCAGCCGGTACGGCAAATCTTATATTGGCGATAACTCCCGCTACACGTTTTTAGGCTGGTTCTCCACCGGCGACCCCAGCTTTGATTATTCCACCGGCGGGGCCACCAGCGAGTTTGTGGGCATTGCCATTGACCAGGTAGATAAGGTCATCCACTGCAATGCCAGCAAGTTTGAAATCCCCGGCAGAATTGAATGCGGTTCTTTGAGCGTGAACGGGAGGGAAATTTAATGCAGAAATTCATGCAGATTTTGGCCACGTTGACTTTGCTGTTGGTGCTTGCATTGGTCATCCCGCTTACGCTGGCAGCCTGCGGCGGCACGCGAACCGAAGATACAAGCTATCCGCGCCCGGAATATTCCGGCTCCCCGATGGCAGAAAGGGTGATGAAATGACCACAACCGCAAAAATTGAAGAGCTCCAAAAGTCCGTCATCAACGCCATCAACAGCAGCTGCCTGCACCCCGCTGTGGTGCGGCTGGTGCTGCTGAACGTGATCTCGATGGTGGAAGCCAGCGAGAGAGAGGTAAACAAAAAGGAGGAAGAAGCCACAAGATGACAACACATACCATTACCCTTGCCCGCCACACTGCGCAGGTGGTTGGCCTGATGGGCGTGCTGGTGCTGGGCACCTGGGACAGTTACGGCACGGAACAGCTGCTGCTGCGCCACGGCCCGGAGTGGGATGGTCTTGCGATTGATGCCACGTTCCATAACGTCCCCAACGATGAGGGTGTAACGGTATTGGCGGACACGGACGGCCTTGTACCCGTCCCGCCGGAAGCCTGTATGCGAGCATCCAAGTACGCCACCATCACAATCCGGGGCGTGCAGGACGGTGTACAGCGCATCAGCTGCAATCTGCCCTACATGGTGCTGGATCACGCGCAGGTGCCCGGTGCCAACAGCACCGCCACCCCCAGCGAGAATGCCCAGGCCCTTACCCAGATGCAGGACTTGCGAGACGGCGCTGTAGATGCCAAGAAACATGCAGAAGCTGCCCGCGACGCTGCTGCCGCGAGTGAAAAGGCCGCTGCATCGAGTGCTGTTGCCGCTGCAGGCAGTGCCGCACAGGCGGAAGCGCAGAAAACGGCGGCGGCAAAGTCTGCCAGTGATGCACAAGGTTATATGCAGACAGCAAGCGACGCGGCAACTGCTGCCAATGCAAGCGCGAAAAACGCGGAGGCGAGTGCTGCCAGTGCGGAAAGCGCTGCCAAAAAGTCGGCTGATGAGAGCGTTGCCGCAAACATTGCCGTGATCGAGAAGATGCAGGCTGATGTTGCAAGCAAGCAGACCGCTGCTGCCGCGAGTGAAAAAACTGCCAGTGATGCTGCTGCAGGGGCAACAGATGCAAAAGCGGCTGCGGTGGCTGCACAGCAAGATGCTGCGGACAGTGCCGCCGCTGCCAAGACCAGTGAAGATGCAGCTGCCAATAGCGCGGAAACGGCAAAAACGGCGGAGACCGGCGCAGGCAGCAGCGCTGCCGCCGCGAAAAACTCTGCCGATCAGGCCAGCGCCAGCGCTGCCGCCGCAAAGGAAAGCCAGACGGCGGCCAAAGCCAGCCAGGATGCTGCGAGCGCATCCGCCAGCACTGCATCCGGCAAAGCGACCGATGCAGGCAACAGCGCAGCGGCTGCCGCCACAAGCGAAAAAAACGCTGCCGCCAGTTCTGCAGCCGCTAAAACCGCCCAGAGCGCGGCAGAGACGGCCAAAACCGGCGCGGAATCTGCCAAAACGGCAGCAGACAACAGTGCAAAGACCGCCGCCAGCTCTGCCAGTACCGCCAGCGGCGCTGCAAGCACCGCCACCACGCAGGCCGCAGCGGCAAAATCCAGCGAAACTGCTGCCGCCAAAAGCGCAGACGATGCCAAGAATTACGCCGCGCAGGTTGCAGGTATCGTAACCAGTCAGGCCATTTTCGGCGTGAACTTTTCCGGCAGCGCCAGCGCAGGCACCCGTGTGGGCGCGGCAAAGGATTTTGTGTTTACGCCCGGCACTGATACCAGCGCAGGGCAGAACAGCTTTGATGCCGTCTACCCCTGGGCGGGCATGCGCCGCTGCTGCTGCACCCTGAACGCAGATGGTACTGTTAAGGTTAATGCGTACAAGGGCCAGCCCGGCTACATTGAGGATGGCACCAACGGCGAAGTGCTGGTGGAAATCCCGCTGTTTTATGTCTCCGGCATGCTGGACGTTGCGCCGTCCATCAGCATGTCCATGCTGCCCGGCTACCGCGCCCCGCGCAAATTCTTGAACGCGGACGGCAGTCTCAAGCAGAAGTGCTATGTGCGTGCTTTCCCAGGCAGCATTGGCACGGACAGCAAGCTGCACAGCATTGCCGGTGCCGTGCCGACTGGCGGCCAGAATATCACGCAGTTTTTGAACTCTGCCCGCAAATGGGGCGATACCTACAGCGTTGGCACCAGTGCCGACTTTGAGGTGCTGGCCTATCTGATGATTGTTGTATACGGCACGCGCCATGCGCAGAGCAAGATCAATGGCTGTGTGAGCCTGTACGGCACTAACATTGCGGTTGCCGCCGCGACTGACAATGCTGCCAGTGTGGTGGTTGCCAAGAGTGCCGGCATTGAGCCTGGCATGGTGATCTCTATCGGCACCGGCGATGAAAACGAAACCATTGCAAAACGCCGCATTGTCACCAGCGTGGAAACCATTGATGGTGATGCCACCAACGTTAAGGTTAATTTTGGCGGCGATCCCGTAACCACAACGACTGATCACAAGGTATGGCGCATAATGCAGAGCACCGGCACCGCAAACAGTGTGATTGCCACCTGCGGCAGCCCCGTCAGCAACACCGATGGACGGCACAGTTTTGTATTTTACGGCGTTGAAAATCCGCTCTATGGCAACCAGTGGCGATTTGAATGCGACTGGAAATTGATTGACGGCGTACCGTACTGGTGCGATGACCCCACAAAGTACAGCTGGACATCCAACGATGGCTACATTGCCCTTGACACTATGGCGATGCCGGACGAAGGTTGGGCGACCGCCCTGCAGCAGGATGATCGTGCGCCCAGCGTGCAGATCACCAAGTCTGTTGGCGGCAACTCTGGTACTTACCTGGCAGACTATTTCTGGATCAATAAGTCCGGAACCCGCATCGCTCTGCGTGGCGGCAACTCCAACAACGGCGGCAACGCAGGCCCGTTCTACGTCAACCTCAACAACGACGCGGGCGACGCCTGGTGGAGCATCGGCGGTGACCTTTCTTTGGCGGCAGCACAGCTTACTGTGCTGTTGGTCGTGACCTTATTATGCAAGATCAATCTGCCTGAGCTCTAGCTATAACCTGGCCCATCCGGAAACCTTAGTAGACGGCAAACGCCGGGCGAAATGGTTTGTGGCCAAAGAAAGCTTATAACATGCCTAAACGCATTGGAAACCTGTTGCCGGTCATGACGGACCGGAATTTTATCAGAGGGGAGATGTTTGAACATGCAAAGAAACGCATGGACGATCCG
>ERZ824600.4320-NODE-4320-length-12602-cov-4.064717_pt1 | contig 12602 bp, 15 predicted proteins | sample MGYA00519933_ERZ824600 | MGnify/ENA primary metagenome ERZ824600 (study PRJEB31778, sample SAMEA3449178) | human gut metagenome | biome: human gut; feature: human-associated habitat; material: faeces | place: United Kingdom | collected 2010/2012 ... | reverse complement strand
TGCTGCAGCAATACCAACAACGGCAAAAATACCGGATCCGATAATTGCACCAACACCTAAAATAATTAAGTCCCAAACACCAAGCGTTTTTTCCAAACCTTGTTTACTAGCTTCTGCCAGCATTTCATCAGGAGCCTTAATTCTTGTAATGTGTCTTAAAAAACTTTTTGTAAAAGTTGCTCTGTTAAATTTTTCAGCCATCTGTTTTCCTTATCATTTCAGGGTTTTCACCCACCTACAAATTATATATAATTCAAAAAAATAACTTCATTCTCCCGCCTTGCTCCCAATACGCAAAAGCAAGAGCAGTCATTTAAATTATTTTTTACAAAGAGGGAATCCTAGTTCTTCTCTTTGTTCTACATACAATTTTGCAACGGCAGATGCCATAGTTCTAACTCTGCCTATGAAATTATTTCTTTCATCCTTACTAATAACACCGTGAGCATCAAGCAAGTTAAAAGTATGAGAACATTTTAGAACGTAATCATATGCCGGCAAAACAAGTTTTGCATCAATACAATTATCCACTTCTTTTTGGTACAAGTCAAACATAGTGAATAGAGATTTTGTATCAGAAACCTCAAAGTTATATTTTGACTGTTCAATTTCGTTTTGTAAATAAATATCTCCATATTTCAATTCATCATTCCACATAATATCGTATACGGATTCTTTATTTTGAAGATACATGGCAATACGCTCTAAACCATAAGTCAATTCCAAAGCTACAGGTTTAACCTCGAGCCCGCCAACTTGTTGGAAGTATGTAAATTGAGTAACTTCCATACCATCGAGCCAAACTTCCCAACCTACACCGGCAGCACCAAGAGTTGGTGACTCCCAGTTATCCTCAACAAACCTAACATCATGTTCTTTTAAATCAATTCCCATAGCCTCCAAACTTTTCAAATAAAGTTCTTGAGCATTATCAGGAGACGGTTTTAAAATCACCTGAAATTGAAAATAATGACCCAGACGGTTAGGATTTTCACCATATCTTGCATCAGTTGGTCTTCTACAAGGTTCAATCATTGCAGTATTCCACGGTTCAGGGCCTAATGAACGCAAAAAAGTTGCAGGGTTCATAGTAGAAGCACCCTTTTCTATATCATAAGGCTGTTGAATTATACAACCATAATCTGACCAAAATTTTTGTAAATTAAAAACTAGTTCTTGAAAATTTAATGCCATAACACATCCATTATTGTACTAACTACACTCGTTCTTTTATCGTATTACGGACATAGTATGATTTCAATATTTTAATAATAAATGTTAAGGTATAAAAAAGCCCACTATATTATAAGTGAGCTTTTTTATAAAAAATTTACCAAATCAACTATACTTCCTGATTAATTTTTTGTTCATCATTTTGTTCTGGCAAGTCTTTAGCTGGTTTATGTGCAAGTTTAAGACCGGCAAATGTACCTAAACCGGCAACAACAGCGGCTCCAGCACCATATAACAAAGCAGCTTTACCTTTCATCCCATTTGCAGCATCCACAAATACTTTTCGAGTAGCTTTTAAAAGATCCATTACTCCATCATCTATATCACAGTCATTTCCAATTTCTATGAACTTTTTAGCTTTTGAATCCCACATCTCTTTAAACGAACTTTTTATAGATTCAGTAATAGCTTTTTGGGCCTCTTCAGTAGAAGTTTTACGAATTTCCTCTATAGTCTTACCCGCAAATTGCTCATCAAATTTACGTCCAAACAGATTGACAGCATCGTCAACAGAGTTAACATTAGCTATATCCTCAGCTGAAAACGCTGACTGTCCAGCATTTTTAAGAATATCTGCTGTAAAATTCAATACACCTCTGAGATCTTCAATATTATCAATATTACTATACATCTCTCTTATTGGTTTCAAAGAAAGTTCTTTTAATTCTTCAATACTTTCCGCAGAATTAGCTTGTTCTGCAAGCTTTTTCACTTCAGCAAACATAGGATTATCTGAAAGATCAATATTCTTAGTTTTAGTCATTACATTCTTTATAAATGCATCAGATGGGCCATCACCATTTAGAAAAGGCTTCGTATTCCAACCTGCAAGAGCACCTGCACTACCGCCCACAACCGCAGCAGCTCCGGTATAAAGACCAATATTAGAATTTCCGTTACCTACACTATTTACTGACATGTCCATTTCCTTTCATTTTTACTTACACATATAAGTAAATAAGAAAATAATAAAATTTGCCAGAACTAAAAGATATAATTAATAAAAATTAATAATCCAAACTATATACTACTTCCCATTCCAAGGGTAATCATCTTCAATCGTCCAGCCGTCTTGCATAATAAGAGCCGAACACCAGTATCCGGTTTTACCTTTAGCACACGCATTACCTCTTGCACCCATAACAGTACTTCGCTTATATGGTCCAAAACTCCAACTTGCAGGAGTTCCTAAATCTCCCAAAGGACGTAATCCATATTGCGGACTTAAGAAAAATAAAAAAGTATCTCTGCCGATTCTATTAGGTTTTGATAAGCCGTTAACATCAATACCAACCCACATACCATTATCCACTGCAGAATTAAGATTTATAGTTATCATTGAACCGTTAATTAGTGTAAAGTGACAGGAATTACGACCATTGTATGTAGTTCCAGTATAATTAGAACCATTTAATATTTTTCTTGGAGCTAATTTATTTAACTCAGAAGTTGAATAAACATTCATAGATTTTACATAATTTTGCATATATTTTTCAAAAAAAGCTTTACCAGTCAGAGTTGTATCCCACGAATCAAATCCACCGTTATCATCTTCGGAAAGTTTTACTGCCTGTTGAAAAATACTATATGATTCTTTTAATTGCGCTGCAACCTGTTTTTTTTGATAATTAGTAATCAGCATAGGTATAGTCATTGCAGCAACTACACCAATAATACCAAGAGTTATCAAAACCTCAGCCAGAGTAAATCCCGTATTCTTTTTCATAAACGCACCTTTTTGTTCTCTTTTAGACTACATACTTTTATGTAAGCATAACATAAAATATTTTTGTGAACAATAAGACTACAAAAATTTACAATTTAGGGAGAAAAATTTTTGCAAGACGCAAAGAACTCGGATTATCGCAAAACACACTCGCTGAAAGACTTGATATTTCCAGAGAACATCTTGCAAAAATAGAAACTGCCAAACGCACCGTCAGTCTGGATTTACTAATTGATATTGCTGAGGCTTTAGAGACTCATGTTAAGGAACTGATTGACTTTTAACGTACAATTTACCCTAAAAAAACTTTATGATACTATTAGAAAAAAGGAGTCTCAATGATAAATAAGCTTATAATTTTTTCAGGAAAACAATATTCGGGAAAAGATACTGTTGCTAAAATAATGCTTGAAAAAATGCCTGAATTCAGACGATGCGCAATGGGCGATATTATAAAATTAACTTATGGAAAAGAAAAAGGTTTAACTCTTGAGGAGATAGAAAAAAATAAAGCGATATATAGAGCTGATTTAATAAAACTTGGGAACCAGGGCCGTGCACAATCACCGGACTACTGGTTGAAAAAAATTATAGAACAAGACGGAAATATAATGGTTACAGACGTAAGAGTTCAACATGAATATGATGTATTCAAAAAAGCAGGTGCAAAAACCATACGTGTTGAAGCTTCAAGAGAAACCCGAATGAAACGCGGCGAATTGGTCGGAGAAAATGATATCACAGAAATAGGACTTGATAACATTAAAGATTGGGATTTTATAATCGATAACAATTCAACATACGAAAATCTTACCAAACAAGTTGATTTAATTATTAACAAGCTAAAAAAAATATTCTAGTTTAGATTGTCAATTTTTAATATTAAATTAAGGACAAAGAGACTCCCAATCAGGTTCATCAGTATCTTCACCAGGTTCCAAAATATACTCACCACGTTCAAGCATTACCATCAGCGTAAGTCTTAACTGCCTTTTATAATTTTCTCTGGCTCTTGCCAGCGTTTTAGCGCAAAATGTAAAACTTGGAATTTCTTTTATTTCAATATAAAAGTATGGATTCCCGTCAAAATCTAAATCCTGTCCTTCAATCAGCGTCCAATTGAGACCTAAATAATAATCTAAATCTTTTTCTGTCATATAACTCTTTTTAATACCAAACTAATTATCTAAAGATGAATTACTCAAAGGCTGCGACAGCATAATACCTTCACCGCCGACAACATCTGCCTGCTGACCGTCAATATACAAGTATACAGGTACCTTTGAATTTAAATTAACAGTTTTTATTAATTGATACAACCTTTTGTACAAACTATCTGTACCACCGCCATTAACAAAAGCTGAATTCAAATTTACAATCACTTTATTTTGCTGCTCTGTAATATTTATAATTTCCGCACCTGATGGAACTTCCGTATAAACTCCGCGCTGTTTTTCTTCTAATTTTGGCCCCAGAATCAATGATGTAACTGCAAATTTCAACTTTGAACCATCTACATCCTTATTATAAACACGTTTTACAGCTTTATAAACTTCTTCATTATGTTCATTTTTGCCTATAAAATAAATATTAACATATTCTTTTGCTTTAACTTCCGGTTGCTCAGCTACTTCTTCTACAACAGAACGCTCTGAAACTTGTATGTCATCAGCTTTTATCTCCGGTTTTGGCATAAATACATTAAACGCAACAAGTCCAATAACCACCAGCATACAAAAACCGATAAATACTAACATAAATTTTTGATTCTTATTCATCACTAATCCTTTTTAGTCTTTTGGAATTACCACAACTCCATCCGCTACAATTGAGTTATTTCTTATATCGACATTTTCTACAGAAACTTTAGCATCTTTATTATCTAAAATATTAACAGAGAAATCAAGCGGATTTAAATAATTTAAAATAAAATCAACTTTCTTCATATCCAAAACAAATGAATCTGATATGAGTTTTGTATTTACAAAATCAATTTTACCATTTTTAACACAAAGATCTGAATTCATAATTAACCTTTGTTCTTTTCGCACAAAAGGAATAGACAACCCGATAACATAATATAACTTGTTAGCTTTTATAGATATTTTACTGGAAGAAATCTTTAACCCAACACCATACGAATTTGCAAGATTATTCAAATCATTAATAATTTTCTGATATCTATTTGACTTAATCGTTTTATTTATGTCTGAATCTTTCATAACAAATTTAAATGACATTGGAAAATCTTCCATAAATACAACATCACCGCCAGATTGTTTAATATAATTAAAATCACACAATGTAGACATATATAAATCCGACATATAAATATCATTAATATTTACATTTTTCCCTGTAACACTCAAAGATTTAAATTTACCATTTTTCAAATCTTTTGCACTATAAGAATCTAATTTTACATCTAAAAAATCATTTTTAGCAACCTTAGAAATTTCTCTTTCTAAAATCTTTTGAGCAGCTTTCTCTGTCATAAAATTCAGACCGGAAACACCACTCCAGAAAGTTCTAAATCCGGAATTCATATTATATGGTTCTACACAATTATACTCACAAGCCGCCATTGACACCGAATTTGTTAAAAATAGCATGCCCAGTAATAAAATAATCTTTTTCATAACACCTCAACAAAAAACTTTTTTAACCAGAATTTTATCTTGATTAACCTTACCTACAGCATATATTTTAGCACCATAAAGTAAAATTACAATATCTAAATTATCAAGCCCTTGATTTTCAATACTCATACCATGTGAAACCAAATTTTTTTGATTATCATCGAGTTCAATCACTGGCAAATTCAATACATCAACAGGATTAATCAAATGATTAACCACCTCTGACAGCTCAGATAAATCATCCAAACTTACAGCGGTTTCCACTACAAATTTTCCTGCTTTAGTCCTTTCCAGCGCAGTTAAATATCCGCCGCAGCCTAACATTTTTCCTAAATCATATGCTATCGAACGAATATAAGTGCCTTTTGAACATGCTATGAGAAGTTTTGCACTTTGTTTTTCAACGTCAAAATCTAACAAATCCAGTTTCGAAATAAAAACCTTGCGCGGCTTTATTTCAACATCTTCGCCATTTCTAGCATACTCGTACAGCTTTTTACCATTTATCTTAATTGCAGAATATTTAGGAGGAAACTGTTCAATTTCACCGTAAAAAGATGTCATTGCCTGCGCAAGTTCTTCTTTTGATATCTTTTTATGATAAGTATTTACAACTTTACCATCCAAATCATAAGTATCAGTTTCACTTCCAAATTGAACAGTTGCCAGATACTCTTTATCATCTTCCAGATATTCTATTAGTCTTGTAGCTTTACCAATACACACAGGAAGAACTCCGGTCGCAAAAGGATCCAGAGTTCCGGTATGACCTATTTGTTTAACTTTAGTGACACGACGAAGTTTGGCAACAACATCATGAGATGTTAAACCTTTTGGTTTGTATACATTTAAAAACCCAAACGGTAAAACTGCGGTATCCAAAACCATTCCCCTATTATATTTCACCGCGAGAGATTTTATTAATCAATTCTGTAACTCTTGCACCCTCTTCAAGCCCGTTTGAATATACAAAACGAAGTTCTGGGGTAAGACGGAGTCTAAGCATTTTGCCAACATGGTATCTTATATTCGGAGTACTTTTTTCTATAACCGATTTTGATTTTTCAATTTGTTCATCTGAGCCAAGAACACTGTATATAACTTTAGCATAAGAATTGTCATGTGAGACTTCTACATCAATAATAGATACAACACCTTCTAAACCTCTGACTTCTTTTCTCAAAATTTCAGAGATATCGCGCATCAATTCTTTTCTAACTCTTTCGTTTCGTAATGTCATAAATTTCTCCTTAGTTAAAAAAATTATAACATAAAATTAAATATTTTTACTTACCCAGCCTGATTTCATCAAAATCAATATAGATTCTATACCCTAAAATTTTACATATAAGTTTCATCTCTGAATATCTCAAAGATTCATCTTTAAGCTTGTGAGAAAGTAAACTTTGTGAATAATTTTTACCTGATTCCTCAGTCATCATCCTTGCAAGTTCTGTCATTGACATTCTTTTTGAAGCCAACATTATCTTTACTTCATCTCGAACATTCATATTCAAATTATAATTTCGTTTGACTATTTATGAAACATATTGTATATTAATGAAATATATTCATTAATATTAATTATATTCATATTCAAGTTACAAAGGAGATGAAATAAAAAAGGGTTTTACGCTGTCGGAAGTATTGATTACACTAGGCATAATAGATGTTGTAGCGGCATTGACAAATCCCGGGCTTATTACAAAATGGCATAAACAGGCTACAGCTGCAAAAGTAAAAAATTTTATTCATCCATTAACCAAACAATTCGACTTTCTTCTGTGGAAAATGAAGAGCCTGAAAGCTGGACACTTCCGGCTAAGCGTAATAACTATAATGAAAATAAACTTTATTATAATACATATTTTGCACCATATATGAAAACGATGGCAATGAAAAAAGTGAAAGTCGGTTCTTCTGATTATACAAACTCTCTGGCTGTAGCATTAATGGACGGCGGAGGGCTTATTTTAAATCTGGAAGAAACAACGATGAAATTTTGGTATATTACAGACTATAAAGAATTAGAGAAACCAGATTTTCATAAAAACCCAAGAATATTCTTCGGATTTCAATTAGGAAAAAGAAACAGCAAAGCAGAAAGTTCAAGAACAGACAAAAATTTCATTGTTCCATTCACCTTTTAATGGGACGGAAACTACGAAAGCTTGAAAACCAATCCTAAATATGGTTGCTCAAGATCGGCAACCAACAGAGCTGCTTACTGCACAAAACTATTAATGATTAATAACTGGGTTATTACACCTGATTATCAATGGTAGTTACCCAAATTTACAAGCTTTTTCTTTCAACTTCTTCTTTGGTTGAAACTTCGATAATATCACCAACTTGGATATCATTGAATTTACTGAAGGAAATACCGCACTCAAAACCCTGGGCAACTTCTTTTACATCATCTTTGAAACGTTTCAACTGGTCAATTGCACCACGGAAGATTTCTTCACCATTACGAACAAGAACAGCATCTTTTGAACGTACAATTTTACCTTCTAAGACATAACAACCTGCAATTTTATTTGTTTTACCGATTGTAAATACCTGACGAACTTCGGCTTTACCCAGCTCAACCTCCTTAATTTCAGGTTCAAGAAGTGATAACAATGTTTTTTCAACATCTTCTAACAATTGATAAATAATTTCATATTTCTTAATTGTAACCCCTTCTCTTTCTGCAGAGGCAAGAGCATTTCCATCTTCTTTAACAGTAAATCCAAGAATTAAAGCACCTGAAGCTGAAGCAAGCATGACATCAGCTTCAGAAATATCACCGACACCAACGTGAATAATTTTTGTAGTTATTTCTTTAGATTCAACTTGAGCAATAGCTTGAGCTACAGCTTCAGCTGAACCATGTGTATTTGCTTTAATAATCAAATTCAGTTGCGGAATATCTTCATCACCAGCAACAGCTTCACGTCTGATATGAGCCGGAAGCATTGCTTCAAGACGCTTGTCACGTTCTTTTTCTTTTCGTTCAGAAATAATAGCTTTCATTTCTTTTTCGTTTTTAACAACTTCAAAATAATCACCCGCCTGAGGAACTTCTGACAAACCTAAAACCTCAACCGGCGTTGACGGTTCAGCCTTTTGAATTCTTTCGCCGCTATCAGATAATAATGCACGAACTCTGCCGCAAGCTGTTCCTACAACAATACAGTTACCTGCTCTCAATGTTCCGTTTTGAACAAGCAATGTCGCAACAGGACCTTTTCCTTTATCAAGATTTGCCTCAATAACAACACCTGAAGCCTCAGCTTTTGGATTAGCTTTCAAATCCTGAACATCAGCAACAAGCAAGATATATTCTAACAATTCATCTATACCTGTACCTTGAAGAGCCGATACTTTAACAGTAATAGTATCGCCGCCCCAATCTTCAGGAACCAAACCATGCTCTGTTAATTGCTGCAATACTCTATCTGGGTTTGCACCAGGTTTATCAATCTTGTTAACTGCAACAATAATAGGTATTTCAGCAGCTTTAGCATGGTTAATAGCTTCAATTGTTTGAGGCATAATACCATCATCTGCAGCTACAACAAGAATTGCAATATCTGTAGCTTTAGCACCGCGTGCTCTCATTTCTGTAAATGCTTCGTGCCCCGGAGTGTCTAAAAATACGATTTTCTTTTCATTCTTGTCGCCAAGATAAACTGTATATGCACCGATAGACTGTGTAATACCTCCGACTTCTGAAGCCACAATTTTATGTTTAGAAGCTCTGATACTGTCTAATAATGTAGTTTTACCATGGTCAACGTGCCCCATAATACTTATAACAGGAGCGCGTTTTTTCAATAATTTTTTATCAATTTCAGACAAAGCTTTTGCTTTTTCTTCCTTTTCTAATTCTTGTTCAATATACGCATCCAAATCTTCTTCTAAGACTTCAAGACCGTATTCTGCACAGACTTTTTTAATAACATCAACATCTATAAGCTGGTTAACAGTTGCCATAACTCCATTTAGCATTAAAAATTTTACAATTTCTGCCGGAGTTTTTTTAATTTTTTCAGACAATTCTGAAATTGTCATAGCCTGATTAACTACAATTTGTGTAACTTCTTCAACAGCTTCAACTTTTTGAACTTTCTTTTTATGGTGTTGAGCTGCAGCTTTTTCTAAAGAAATTCTTTCCTGCTCTTCTTTTTTAGAATTAAAATCTTTTTCTTTTTTCTTACCGTCAGATTTACGTTTTACAGGACCTTTATTATCATAAATTTCTTGCGGAATTATACGGCGCTGAAGCGGTTTTTTACCTGAAGAATCTTTACCGTCAGCTTGAGCAGAAGCAGGTCTTTGCGGCCTGTCACCTTTTGGAGTGAACTTTCTGTCTCCGGATTGTGAACGCTCGCCGCGTGAAGAAAACTTTCTTTCGCCGTCTTGATTTTTACCATAACTTTTTTTAGCTGTTTTATCAGCTGAATCAGATTCAGTTTTAACAACTGCCGGTTTTCTAGGAGCGCGTCTCACAATTTCCAGACGACTAACAGGTTTTACGACTTCTACTTTAGGACGTTCAACTTTTTCTATAACAGGCGCTTTTGCAGCCTCTACAGGTTTTTCTTCTGTTTTTTGCGAATCAACATCCTCTTTTACCGGAGGTTCAGCATGTTTTGCTTTTTTAACAACAAAAGCTTTTGGCTTAGCTGTTTTCTTTACACCGCCATCAGCAATAAAGGTTTTAAGTCTTTTTATTTGCTCTTGAGTAACAGTACTTGAGTGAGTTTTATTAGTAACTCCAATTTTTGCGAACTTTTCAACGACTTCTTTGCTTGGAAGCCCGAGTTCTTTTGCTAATTCACTTATTCTAACTGTTTCGTAACTCATCTAGTAACTGTCCTTTCAATTCGTTTGGTATAGAAGCTTTCAGATGTTTTTCAAGTCTATTTTTTTTGAATGCTGATTCTATACACGCTTCATTATAGCAAAGATATGCAGATCTGCCAAATGTTACAGAATCCGGATTTATAACGACATTTCCGTTAGTATTACTTGCGGTAATTTTAATTAATTCATTCCTATCTTTAATTTTCCAACAACTAACACAACGTCTGTCTGTCAATTAGTATTCTCCTACTGCACCTGAGCTAATTTTTCTAACTTTAATTTTTGGTCATATTCAACAAGCATATCAATAAGTTCATCCAATTCACCGTCAATAACAGTCCATACATTCAAATTGTGATTCAGTCTATGATCTGTTAAACGTCCTTGAGGGAAATTATATGTTCTTATTCGTTCTGACCTATCTCCGGAACCAACTTGAGAACGTCTCAAATCAGTAATTTCCTGAGTTTGCTTTTGAACTTCCATATCATAAAGTTTTGCTTTCAGAATTTCCAATGCGCGTTCTTTATTCTGCAATTGTGAACGTTCTTCTGTACAGAAAATCATAATTCCTGTAGGTTTGTGGAAAACTCTGGCAGCGGTTTCAACTTTGTTTACATTTTGTCCGCCAGCACCGCCTGATCTTGCTGTTGTAATTTCCACATCGTTCATATTCAGATTAACTTCAACATCATCAACCTGCGGCATAACTGCAACTGTAGCGGTTGAAGTATGAACACGGCCTTGAGATTCTGTAGCAGGAACCCTTTGTACTCTGTGAACCCCTGATTCATATTTCAGACGGGAATATATACTATCCCCTTTCATTGAAATAATAACTTCAGAAACACCGCCGGCTTCACAATCGGTTTTACTAAGAATTTGAGTTTGCCAGCCCATTTTATCAGCGTATCTTAAGTACATACGCATCAAATCACCGGCAAATATATTTGCCTCATCGCCTCCGGCACCGCCTCTGATTTCTAACATAATATCCTTGTCGTCCATCGGGTCACGCGGCAGCAACAAGACTTTCATTTTTTCTTCAAAAACAGGTATCTTTTCTTCATTAGCTTCGATTTCAGCTTTTAAGAATTGACGCATTTCATCGTCTTTTTCTTCGTGAAGCATTTGTTTTGCATCATCTATGGCTTCTGTTGTTTCTTTCCATTCGTAATACAATTCAACTGTTTCTTCCATAGCTTTTCTCTGCTTGGAAAGATCTCTGAATTTGTTATAATCCTGAATAACTGCAGGATCTGATAAAGTTTCACCTAATTCTTTATATTTCTTCTCTATTTGAAGAATTTTATCTAACATATCTTTCATACCTGCATAATAACAAGAACATGAAAATTTTACAAACATCAATAGTCATAAAGCTCCTTTAGTTAAAAAATATAAAGAAACAAATTATCTATATAAAGAATCCCAGTAACCTTTTGTTGGGTCATCAGGATTTTTATCTTTTTTAGCCCAGTCATAACAACCGCGTCCATTATAATGAGTTGTATCTATTCGATTACAAACTTTGTGCCAACCCCCTGTTGTATAAATAAACAAATCATATCCATACCTGTTTGGACCGTTATATGGGCCATTTGTATCAAAAGTAAAAGTTATACCATCACTAGGCTCATGATAAAAATAAGTTAATGAAGTAACAGAAGCACCACTTTGCAACAAATACATATAAGGATTCTTAACAGTTACAAATTCCATTCCATATACACTACCATAATCAAGTACATTTTTCGTACCTTTAAAATTTGTCACTTTCTTTTTAGTTTTCCATAAGTATTGAGGGGTAAGAGTTGTTGCTCCGGTAAATTGACTACCCCAAACCAAATCTACATCACTAAAATATTCTTTATTTTCTTCTTGCGGAATAACATTACGAGCGTTAAAATCTTTAAAACTATCCACAGAAAATTCATCAGAAGTACGTTTCATTGCTTGCTGCAAGACTGCATCCATTTTGGTAAAAGAGACTTTTAAGACTTTTCGTTGAATTTTGTGATGAATTGTAGGTATTGTTATAGCTGCAACAATACCTATTATCCCGAGGGTTATAAGGACTTCTGCGAGGGTGAAGGCGGATTTTGGGCGAATGTTGTTATTCTGAGCGAAGGTAAAAAATCTCTGTTTCG
>ERZ824600.4319-NODE-4319-length-12604-cov-10.785959_pt1 | contig 12604 bp, 10 predicted proteins | sample MGYA00519933_ERZ824600 | MGnify/ENA primary metagenome ERZ824600 (study PRJEB31778, sample SAMEA3449178) | human gut metagenome | biome: human gut; feature: human-associated habitat; material: faeces | place: United Kingdom | collected 2010/2012 ... | reverse complement strand
CGCCCAGGTCATGGGTGATGTAGATAACGGACATGCCCAGCTCCTTCTGCAGGTCGCGGATCAGCTGCAGGATCTGTGCCTGAATGGTCACGTCCAGTGCAGTGGTGGGCTCGTCGCAGATCAGGATCTGCGGGCGGCAGGCCGCTGCAATGGCAATGACGACACGCTGACGCATACCGCCGGAGAACTCGTGGGGGTACTGCTCGTACCGACGCTCGGGGTCGGGGATACCCACCTTGCCCAGCATCTCGATGGCAGCCTTTTTGGCTTCCTCGCCCTTCAGACCCTGGTGATGCTCAATGCTCTCCTGGATCTGCTTGCCGATCTTCTTCAGCGGGTTCAGGCTGGTCATAGGGTCCTGCATGACCATGGCGATCTTCTTGCCGCGGACACCCAGCCAATCCTTCTCGGTGAACTTGGTCATATCGCGGCCTTCAAACATGATGGAGCCGCCGGTGATCTTACCGTTGGCATCCAGCATACCCACAAAGTTCTTGGTGAATACGGACTTGCCCGAGCCGGACTCGCCCACGATGGCAAGGGTCTCGCCTTCGTACAGGTCCAGCGAGCACTTGCGGATGGCGTTCAGCTTGCGGCCGCGCAGGCTGAAAGTGATCTCCACGTCTTTGGCAGAGATAATCGGTTGTCTATCCATTTACGTCTCTCTCCAATCTATCAAACGTGGTTGCGCGGATCAGCCGCATCCGACAAAGCGTTGCCCATGATATAGAAAGAAATGGAAATGATGGACACGATGGATGCAGGGAAAACCAGCAGGTACGGATAATCCAGGAAGAAGCCGCGCACCTTGCTCAGGATCAGGCCCAGAGAAGGCGTGTCGATGCCCAGGCCCAGGCCCAGGTAGGACAGCGTGGATTCCAGATTGATGGTGCCCGGGATGGACAGTGCCATACGCAGGATGATAACGGAGACCAGATACGGCAGGATGTTCTTGGTCAGCACGCGCCACAGCGGGGTACCCAGGCAGCGGGACGCGAGGTTGTACTCGCGGTCACGGAACATGAACACCATGTTGCGGACACGGCGTGCCATAGAAAGCCAGTTGATGGCGATCATGGAGATGGCCATGATCCAGAAGCTCTGGCCCACCATCAGGGCAATCAGGGTCATATAGATGATATAGGGCACGTTGTCGATCAGGTTGTACAGCTCCGTGAAGAAGCGGTCCAGACTGCGCACATAGCCCCAGATCAGGCCGAAGATCACGCCCACGATACTCTCGCCCACGGCGACCACCAGAGCCAGACGGATGGAAACCTGGGTGGCATACCACACCTGGCACCAGTAGTCACGGCCCAGGTTGTCGGTACCGAACCAGTACTCAGCGTTGGGCTTGATGAAAGCCTTGCTGGAATCAGAGATCAGGCTGGTGTAGTGATACTTGCCGATGCTCAGCGCAACGAAGGAGAACACCGTCAGCGCCAGGAACAGGATCAGGCAGAAGACAGCGACCTTCTGCTTGAGGAAGTTCTGGATGACAGAACCCCAGTAGGAATAGTTGGAGTAGCCGATACGTTCAGCTTCTTCCGGGGAATAATCCACAAAGTAGAACAGTTCTTCGGGCTTCTTGCCCTCAAAATCCGATGCCTTAGCCATCAGCGAGCCTCCTCCTTTCCGGTCAGAGTAATACGGGGGTCAACCACCATCATCAGCACATCGCCCAGGAACACGCCCACGATGCCCAGAACGGCATACAGGATGACCAGCGTCTGCACAACGTTCAGGTCATAGCGCTGGATGGCATCCGTCAGCAGGGGGCCCATGCCGGGAACGGAGAAGAACCGTTCCATCAGCAGGGAGCCGCCCACCGTCAGCAGGATGGACTGGGGGATATACTGCACCATGGGAACCATGGCGTTGCGCAGAACATGCTTAAACATGATCTCGCGGGAGCTCAGGCCCTTGACACGGGCCAGCTTGATATAGTCGCGGGTCAGCTCATCCACCATGTAGCGGCGGGTCCACAGGGCATAGCCTGCAATGGATGCCAGTGAAAGGCAGGTGATGGGCAGCACGCTGGAAGCACTCACATTGCGGGTGGAATACAGCGTGGGGAATCCCAGGTACTTGGAACCAAAGACCAGCACCAGAGAATACGACACCAGCGACGGGACCGCGTTGACGAACACGGTGTAGGCCGTGCCGATCCAGTCGAATACCTTGTCCTTGAATGCCGCCTGCAGGATGCCCATCAGCACACCGACCACCAGAGAGATGCCGGAGGCGATGAGGCCCAGACGCATGGAGACACCAAACTTTTTACCAATGACCTTGACCACCGGGGCACCGTTCTGGATGCGGCGGGAAGTGCCGAAGTCCAGATGCAGCAGGTTGTTGTAGAACTTGACCAGCTGGGTGGGGATGGGATCGGTCAGGCCAGCTGCTTCCAGAGCGGCGGTCTTCTGCTGATCGGTAAACTTCATGAGCTGTTCCTCAGTGAAGTAGTAGTCCGTCGGCAGGCAGCGCATCATCAGGAAAACTGCTGTTGCGATCAGAAAGATTGTGACAAGCGACTGGAGCAGCCGCTTAACCGTGTATTTTAACATGTTATCGAACCCTTAACTTTTATTCTTGCCCTTTCGGGCGGGGAAACGGGGAACTTAAGCCTTGGTGGCTGCGTCGAATGCAGCGGCGAACTCCTCGTACTGCTCGGTGGTGTAAGCCTCTTCGCTGGTCTCCCAGTTCACAGCCTTGTAGTTGCAGGGACCATACATAGCGTTGATCTTGCTGTACTCGTTGGCGTGGGTCAGAGTCCAGGAAACATCGAAGTAGCAGGGGCAGGCCAGAACGTTGTTCAGCATGCTGGCCTCAGCCTTTGCGAAGGCAGCGTAGCGGGCATCGGTATCATCAACGATGGCCTTTGCGGTGTTGACCAGATCGGTGAACTCCTCGTAGCAGGCCACCAGATCCTTCTGCCAGTCAGCGGGGCCGGCCTCCACGATCTTGGCGATGTTGGAGTAGTACCAGCTGTAGTAGGCGTTGTCGTCGTGCAGGATCTCCTGACCAACGAAGTTGACGGGATCGCCGTAGTCAGCGCCCCAGCCGTTGATGACGAAGCTCTGCAGCTGAGGATTACGGACTTCCTGGGTGATGGAAGAAACGTAGGTCTTGATGTCCAGCACAATGAAGTCATCGCCGAAGCTGTCGGTGAAGCACTGCTTCAGCACGGTTGTGTTGTCCAGAGCGGAGGTGGAACCGGCGATGATGTAGTAAGCAGCGTGGACGGGGAAGGTGACACCGATGGCGCTCAGCTCGTCCATGGCCTGCTTCTTCAGGTCAGCAATGTCGCCGTTGTTGGCGCGCAGGCGGATCATGGTCTTGCCGTCGTAAGCCTCGCCGTCGAAACCCATCTCCTTGGCAACCAGGGTGGAGTACTCCTGGCCCTGGGTGTTGTAGCAGACACCGGGCATGGTGTAGCAGTCGTTCTCGCACTTCAGGGGGTTGATCTTGTTGGTACGTGCATACCAGTTGGTCAGATTCAGGCCCTTGTAGAAGCACTGACGGAAAGCGGTGTTGGCGATAGCCTTGTTCCAGTTGTCGTCGGGGGTGCCGTCCTCGTTGTTCTTCTGGTAGTTGAAGTGCATCTGGTAGCTGAACTTCTTGGGACGCTTCTCACACAGCTGAGCATTGTACTCGCTGTTGGGATCAGCCTGGATGGTGGTCAGGGTGCTCTCGCCCACATCCATCTCGTCCAGCTCACGGTTCTGGTACAGCTGGAAGGTGACGGTGCCGTCGCTGATCATGGTGACGGTGAAGCGGTCGAAGCGGGACACCTCGTCAGCTGCATAGTAGTTGGGGTTGGGGATGTAGCTCTTGGTGTTCTGGCTGATGAACTCCTCCACCACATAGGGACCATTGTACCACATGTTGGTGTAATCGCAGGCACGGAAGCCCTCAATGCCCAGCTCGTTGATCAGATCCTCAGAGACGGGGTAGAAGCTGGTGTAGGCAGCAACGGTATCGAAGTAGGGGCAGGGATCCTTGCAGGTGAAGACCAGGGTGTAGTCGTCCGGAGCCTCAACGCCCACGCCTGCGTCCAGCATATCCTGGTAGGTCAGGTCGGCAGCAGCATCGCCCATATCGCTGGTCTTCTGATAGTAATCAGCAGCACCGGTCAGGGTCTCGTTGGGCATGGAGGTGTTGTTGGCCTGGTTCTTGGCTGCGTTCAGCACCCACTCCAGACCCACGAGGAAGTCCTTGCTGGTCAGGTGAGCCTTGACCTCGCCGTTCACATCCACCCAGTCCACATCGTCGCGGAGGTTGAAGGTCCAAACGGAAGAGTCCTCATTGTGGCTCCACTCCTTGGCCACGGAAGGCACAGCCTTGCCGTAGCAGTCAAAGCTCAGCAGGCCTTCCCACAGGTTGGTGGTGACATTCATGTCGGAAGCCATCTGGCTGTACAGCATGTTCCAGCTCTCCAGCTCACGGTTGGTGCTCTCCCAGGAGATGAACTCCTTCAGCGGGGTAGCGCCGGTGGTGTTGGGAGCGCTGGTAGCACCAGAGGAAGCGGCGGTGGAGCTGCTGCCAGAGTTGCCGCCGCAGGCGGCCAGAATGCCGGCGGCACCAACGACACCGGAAGCCTTCAGAAAGCTGCGGCGGCTGATTGCATGAGACTCGTAGTTGTTGTTCATTGTGTTTTCCTCCCTATAATAATTCCGTGCTTCAGTGCATGGTGCAGGGCGGGATGTCCTGCTGTTTTCCCACTATTCTGCGGAGGTTTTTTGAATCCTGTATTGCCAGGGAATACAAAAGAGCGCAGAAACAGACCCCTCTGTCTGCACCTGTGCTCCTCCCGCAAAACCTTAACACGTCATATATTGTACCATTGAAATAAAAAGATGTCAATGGTACACACACAGCTTTTTCTTCAAAAAGCAAAGTCTGCCGCGCAAAAACGATGAAATATATTTGCTTTTACATGGTAAAGCGTGCAGGAAATTTAACAGACAATGCTGCGGACAAAACAACCGGAATTGTTCTTGTCAAAAAGACACCGTATTTTTTGCTTTATATTCTAAAAGAGCAGGCGCTCCACGCTTTGCGAAGAGCTCCTGCTTTTGGAAAACCGAATTATTAAAGCAAGTCACCGTGCCAGTGCGTTCTGGATCTTTGCAAAATCCTCCAGCGTCAGGGCCTCAGGACGGATGCGGGCATCGAAACCGGCGGCTTCAATGGCAGCGGTCACGGCATCCTTGGGCATCCCCAGGCCGCTGGCAATGGCATTGGCGGCAGTCTTGCGCCGCTGGCCAAAGGCCGCGCGGACAAGGGCAAAGTAGCCTTCCTCGTCCTCCACCTGCACGGCGGGGGTGGGGCGGATCTCCATCCGCACCACGGCGCTGGTCACCTTGGGGGCCGGGTAAAAGCTGCCCGGGGCGGCGGTGAACATCATCTTAGAGGTCGCGTAATAGCTCACCGCACAGCTGATGGCGCTGGAGGCCCGGGTGCCCGGGGCGGCAGCCAGACGATCGGCTGCTTCCTTCTGCACCATCACGGTCAGGCTCTCGATGGGCAGGCGGTCACCCAGCAGCTTCATCACAATGGGGCTTGTGATATAGTAGGGCAGGTTGGCGCAGACCGCCACCGGCATCCCGGGGAACTCCTGCGCGATCAGGGCTTTCAGGTCCACCTTGAGCACATCCTGCAGGACCAGCTTGAAGTTGTCCACACCGGCCATGGTCTCGGCCAGCAGGGGCGGCAGACGCTCGTCCACCTCGATGGAGACTACCTTTGCCGCCCGCTTTGCCAGCTCCCGGGTCAGCACGCCGATGCCGGGGCCGATCTCGAGCACGCCGTAGCGCTTGTCCACGCCGCTGGCATCCACGATCTTGGGGGGCAGGCCGGGGTTGACGATAAAGTTCTGGCCAAAGCCCTTGGAAAGGGCAAAATCATATTTTTCGCACAGGGCGCGCACATAAGACAGGTCGGTCAGTTCGGGCATGGCTCTATCCTTTCTTTTCCAAAATAACCCTCTCAGTCTCGCTTCGCTCGCCAGCTCCCCCAAAGGGGGAGCTTTTGACAAAACCGCAAACTTTGCGTGAATTGCCAAGACCTCGCCCTTCGGGAGAGGTGGCAGCGCGTCAGCGCTGACGGAGAGGGTTGTTCTCTTATTCTTGACTACTGGATGCAGTGCTCTCCCCTGCTGCTTCACTTTCGGCGGGCGTGGTCTCTGCCGGAGTGCTCTCGGCAGATGCAGCCTCAGCGTCCCCTTCCGCTACGCTCTCGGCGGCGGCACTGTCGGCAGCTTCACTGGAGGCCGCTTCGTTGACACCGCTCACGGTGGTGGTGCCGCTCATCTGCTGGGCAGTGCTCACGGCACGCTGGATCTGGGGATCGTTCTCCACCGTGTAATCATAGTATGCGGTCTGCTCGTCCGCAGTCAGGGGGCGCTCCACATCCACGGTCAGGCCGGTGCCGTCAAAGCAGCTGCCGTCGCCGCAGACCAGCTTTGCCACGGTGACCACCACAGCACTGCCATCGGACAGGCGCTGGGGGCTGCTCTGGATGGTGCCCTTGCCCTGCGTGGTGGTGCCCACCAGACGGGCACCATTCAGGGTGCGCAGGCTGCTGGCAAAGAGCTCCGCCGCGCTGGCGGTGCTGCCGTTGACCAGGCAGACAACGGGCAGGCCGATCCGGGATTCGCTGGTGCTGGTGCCCAGCAGGGTCTGGGTGCCGTTCTTGTCCTCAGCAAAGGCCAGCGTGCCCTCCGGGGCGATCAGGTCGATGCACTGAATGGCATCGTCCAGCAGGCCGCCGCCGTTGTCGCGCAGATCAAACACCAGGCTGCCTGCGCCGTTGGCGCTCAGGCTGCGGATGGCGTAATCCAGCTCGCTGGGGGTGGTGGAATCAAACTGGCGGATCCGGATGTAGCCCACATTGCCCTGCACCATCTGGTAATCCACGGTGGTGGAGCTGTAGCCGGAGTGGGTCAGGTCAGCGGTATGCTCGGCGGCCTCGCTGTCCAGCCAGGTCACATTGACGGTGGTGCCGCTCTCGCCGCGCAGGCGGGTCTGGATGGCATCCACGCTGCTCATGCTCTTGACATCGGTGCCGTCCACAGCGGTGATGTAGTTGCCGACCTGGATGCCTGCCTCCTTGGCGGGGGATTCATCGTAGACCTTGATGACCTTGGCATAGCCGGACTGATCCACAGCCAGCTCCACGCCGATGCCGATCAGGGTGCCGTTCTGGGTGTTCATCAGCTCCGTATAGGCGGTGGCGCTGAAATAGCGGGCGTACTTGTCGCCGGTGCCCAGCAGGTAGCCAGCCGTCAGGCGGTCGTAGAGGGTGGTCTCATCAATGGGATAGTAATCGTTGCTGCGGACATAGCGGTCCACCTCAGCGATCTTGTTGTACATGCTTTCCTTTTCCTTCACGCTGGAAACGGTGCTGTCAAACAGGCGCATCGCCACCAGCATGGTAATGGAAAAGGTAACGGTCATGGCCAGGATGACGATGCTGACCGCCATGCCGACCGATATCTTACGGTTCATCTTCTTCCCTCCTCTGTCAGACCAGCAGCATCATAACCACGCTGCCCAGCATGGAAAGTGCAAAGATCCCTGCCAGGATCAGACAGCCCACGCGCAGGATGCGCTTGCGTTTTTCTTCCTTCATAAGCCCTGACGGCCTCCTTTGATACAATGCAGATTATTTCATAGGGATATAACCACGGGGGTTGACGGCATTGGCCTTGGAGCCGCCCTTCCAGACCTCCAGATGGAGGTGGTTGCCGGTAGAGTTGCCGGTGCTGCCCACATAGCCGATGACCTCACCCTGCTGGACATACTTGCCCGCCGAGGTGGCGACCGACCGCATGTGGCCGTACAGGGTGCTGTACTGGTTGCCATCGGACATTTTGCCGTGGTAGATGATGACATAGTTGCCGTAGCCGCCGCTGGACCAGCCCGCCACCTGCACATAACCGCTGGCAGCTGCATAGATGGGCGTGCCGCCCGGGGCGGCAAAGTCGGTACCGGCGTGGAGCTTGTTGACCCCCGTAACGGGGTTCTTGCGCCAGCCGTACTCACTGGAAATGCGGCTATAACTCTTGAGCGGGCAGATGAAGCCGGTAAAGCTCAGGGTGGGCTTGGAGGCAGCGGCCGCGGCGATCATCTTCTGGATCTGCTTCTTGACGGCCTCATAGTTCATCTCGTCCGATTCAATGGCGGCCTGCGCATCCTTCTGGGCCTGCTGCGCCTCGGCAGCGCTCATCTGGGCGGCGGCCACGCTGGAGTTGAGCTCGTTCTGTTTGGCACGCATCTGGCTGTTCTGGGCATCCAGATCTGCCTTTTTGCTTTGCAGCTCGCTGCGCTGGGATTCCAGCGTCAGCTTATCGCTTTCCAGCGCTTCCTTGGCGTTCTTCATGTTGTCCAGGATCTCGGTGTCCTTGATGGAGATGTCCTGCATGACCTCGTTGAAGGTCAGCAGCTCATACAGATCGTTCACCGCAGACAGCATAGCAACGCTGCCGCCGTCCCGCAGCTCCTGCATGGCGGCCATGTGCTGCTTGAAATCCCCCCACTGGTCGGCGATCTCCGCTTCTTTTTCGGTGATCTGCTGTTCCTTGACGGCGATTTCCTGTTCCTTCAGGCCGATGCTGTTCTGCACCTCGGCGATCTGGCCCTTCAGCACGCTGATCTGGCTCTGGACCACCGTGACCTTTTCCTTCAGCTCCGATTCCAGCGCCTTGGCGGCCTGCTCCTTCTTTTTTGCATTGGACAGTTCCTTTTTGTGCTGTACAATGGACTGGGAGAGCTTATCCAGCTTGTTCTGCAGGCTGGACATGCTGGTAGCCGCCGTGGCCGGGTAGACCGAAACGCTCAGCAGCAGGCAGGCCGCTGCCAGAAACAGGCTGGCGGCGCGCATGGCCCGGCTGTGCCCGGGGGCGGGCTTTGCGTGGGTGGGGGTATACATGAGGTGCAGGCGGAAGCCCGCAGAGTGTTTTGCTTGTTTCACAGAGAAGGCTCCTTTCGCTTACACATTCAGATGCTTGCGGATGGAGAACATGCTGCCCAGCGCACCCACCAGCGCACCACCGGCCAGACTGTACGTCAGGATGGTGGGCCAGACGGCATCCACAGGCACCATGGCGGTACCCATGAGCAGCTGCCACAACCCACCCAGCGTGCTGGAGGCCTGCACGATGTAGGCATAGCCGAAGATACCGGCTACCGAGGTGATGGCACCGGAGATCAGGCCCATGGTCAGGCCCTCCACAAAAAAGGGCAGGGTGACAAGGTGGTTGGTCGCGCCCACATACTTCATGATCTCGATCTCACGGCGGCGGGCAAAAACGCTCAGGCGGATGGTGCTGCCCACCGTGATGATGCTGACCGCCATCAACACCAGGATCACGATCTGGCCCACCTTGGTCACGGCCTGCTGGACCTCCACAAAGGTCTGGGTCATCTCAATGGGGGCGGTAACGCTGTACACGCCCGGAATGCTCTGGAAGTTCTGGCTCATGGCCTGCATCTGGCTCAGGTCTGCCAGAGAGACACGGTAGTTGGCCTTGAAGGGGTTATCATTCTCAAATTCGTCCAGCAGAACGGCGTAATCCGCCATGTACCCACGGTACTGGTTGAGCACGTCCTCCTTGGACATGTACTGCACCCGGCTCACGCCCGGGGTGGCAGTGATGCGCTCCCCTACCGACTGGATGGTGGCATCGTCGGCTTCGGGGTCCACATAGACCACCATTTCGTTCTGCTGGCCCAGATAGTTCACCATGCTGTCCACATTGACTTCCGCCAGCGTGGCAAAGGTGTTCAGGGTCATACAGACGCTCAGGGAGGCGATGCAGGCAATGGTCATGGCCCAGTGCTTGCCCAGGTTGCGCACGCCGCGCACCACAAGGAAACCGAACGTAGAAGGCTTCATCATACCAGCGACACCTCCATTTCCAGTTCCTTCGGGTCTACGGGCGGGTGGGGGATCATGGAGCCCGTGGGCACATCCGAGATGATGTGTCCGCCGGACAGGGTGACCACGCGGCGGTCAAAATGACGGACCAGCTCGTGCTCATGGGTAACCACCAGCACAGTGATGCCCATCTCGCTGACACGCTCCAGCAGCTCCATCATCTCAAGGCTCAGCTCGGGGTCGATGTTGCCGGTGGGCTCGTCCGCAATCACCAGCTTGGGGGCGTGGGCCAGGGCGCGGGCCACAGCCACACGCTGCTGCTCACCGCCGGAGAGCAGGTCGGGGTAGACCTTTGCCTTGTCCTCCAGGTGGACAAGCTCCAGCATGTAATTCACGCGCTCCTTAATCTGCTTGTGCCCGATGTTGGTAACATGCATGGCAAAGGCAATGTTCTCGTAAACGGTCATGGTGGGGATGAGCCGGAAATCCTGAAAGATGATGCCCATCTGACGGCGCAGGTAGGGGATCTTGCGGCGGCGCAGGCGGGCAACATCCTGCCCGTTCACCAGCACGCGGCCCTCGGTGGGGGTCTCCTCGCGCAGGATCAGCTTGAGCAGGGTGGATTTGCCTGCGCCCGAGTGACCCAGCAGAAAAACAAACTCGCCGTCATCCACATGGAAGTTGACATCCTCCAGGGCAGGCTTTGCGTTGTGCTTGTACTGCTTTGAAACGTGTTCAAAATCTATCATGCGTTTTTCGCTCCCAATAATTTTCTCCAAACCAAAAAGAACCGGCCAGCATCGGTTTCGAGCGGCCGGTTCTGCGCCGACGGCTTTGCGCCGGAAGTCTGCGTACGTCAGATAAGCGCCGGATTTCGCCGCCTCTGCTCCGGACATTTCCCCGAAACGCACCGCATCGTCGAAAATATCGGTCCTTATATCAAAAAAATCAAAAAAACGCAAATAAACGGCGCATATCGGTAGATTTTAAAAGCGGATTGTGATATACTTACTGTGAGTGATTCCGTATAGGGGGATATATGAACCTACTTCATATGAAATACGCCGTAACCATCGCCGAAACCAAGTCGATCAATAAGGCGGCGGAAAAGCTTTATGTCGGTCAGTCCGCATTGAGCCGCGCGGTCAAAGAGCTTGAGACCTCGCTTGGAGTTGCGGTTTTTGAGCGCAGCGCGAAGGGGATGACCCTTACTCCGAGCGGAGAGGAATTCATCCGACGTGCACGAAGCATACTCGAGCAGGTGGACAGCATGGAAAATATGTTCGGCGGCGGCGGGAAGGAGCGGAAACGCTTTTCCGTCTCTGTGCCGCACGCCGATTATATCGCCGAAGCCTTTGCGCTTTTTTCGGGATGCGCCGACGGAAAAATCCATGCCGATCTGTTTTTCAGGGAGGCGGATGCGGCTCAGACGGTGAAAAGCGTGATCCGTGAGGAATGCGCCCTCGGAATAATCAGATATGAGGCAAAACGGGACAGGGAATACAAAAGCTTTCTCGATTCAAAAGAGCTTGATTATGAGCTTATCTGCGAATTCTCTCCGTCGGTGATAATGAATTCGGCATCCCCGCTTGCGGATTCGGAGAGCGTCACGCGCGAAGAGTTGCGTGGCTTTGCCGAGGTCGTGTATACGGACAGATATGATTCGCCCGATGCCCCGCCGTTTCCTGCGGAGCGCGATAATGTTGAATCCGCGGACGGCGAGCGTAGATATATACACGTTTTCGACCGCGCGGCAGTTCTTTCGATCCTTTCTTCAAATCCGTATGCGTTTGCGCGCACGTCCCCCGTGCCGAAAGATGTCCTTGAAAAATACGGACTTGTGCAGAAAAAACGTACCGATGACACCGCGCTCTTCAAGGATGTCCTTATCCACAGAAAAGATCACTGCCTTTCCGAATCCGACCGATCGTTCATAGAACGGCTTGTCGGCGTGAAGCGCGAGACCTTATACTAAAAACGGCATTTTTGCCGTACAGATAAAGAAAGGGCTTCCCGCGCGGAAGCGTACAACGAAAATGAAATGGCTTATTGCATCCGATATTCACGGCTCGGCGAAGTGGTGCCGGGCGCTGACCGAGGGCTACCGGCGGGAGAACGCCGACCGGATGCTCCTGCTGGGGGACATCCTCTACCACGGACCGCGCAACGACCTGCCGGAGGAATACGACCCGCGGGCGGTGATTGCCATGCTGAACGGAATGAAGAATGACATTCTGTCGGTCAGAGGAAACTGCGAGGCGGAGGTCGACCAGATGGTGCTGGAGTTTCCGGTGCTTGCCGACTATGCGGTGCTGGATATGGGGAGCTTCCTGGTTTACGCCACGCACGGTCATGTGTATAACGAATCGAACGTTCCGCCGCTCTGCAAAGGGGATATTCTTCTGAACGGACATACGCATATACCGAAATGCACGGAGCACGAAACCTATGTTTACATGAATCCGGGCTCCGTGTCGATCCCGAAGGAGGGAAGCGCCCGCTCCTATATGACCCTTGAAAACGGGCACTTTCTCTGGAAAAAGCTCGACGGCGGAGAGATAACCGACAGTTTTGAGATCGGTTAAAACGCAAAACAAACGCGCGCCCCGGCACGGGAATTTATTTCGCGCACGGGCATATCGATAAAAGCAATACCGATATGCAAAAGAGGCAATTCCCAAGAGCATGAACCCCTGATATAATATAAGTGATAAATTTGAAG
>ERZ824600.4318-NODE-4318-length-12605-cov-12.884143_pt1 | contig 12605 bp, 9 predicted proteins | sample MGYA00519933_ERZ824600 | MGnify/ENA primary metagenome ERZ824600 (study PRJEB31778, sample SAMEA3449178) | human gut metagenome | biome: human gut; feature: human-associated habitat; material: faeces | place: United Kingdom | collected 2010/2012 ... | reverse complement strand
AAACGGCTGCAACCTCAACTGGCTGCAGCCGTTTCTTAATACTTTTTGTAGCCAGCGCCGGGTGGCACTGGCTACTGCGCTGATAGGGAGAGTTTTCTAACAGCCCCTGAAATCATTATTTTCCCAGGTGCCAGATGTCCCGGTCGTATTCCGCTATGGTGCGGTCGGAGGAGAATAGGCCTGCATTGGCGATGTTTATCAGGCACCGTCTGCGCCAATCCAGAGGGTTGGCGGTATAGTCTGCCAGTGCCTGTCCCTTGCGTACCACATAGGCACTGAAATCCGGCAGAGTCTGGAACCAGTCCTTGTTCTTCAGTTCCGTCTGCAGGCGGCTCAGCAGCTCAGAAGAGCCGGCGGCGGTCATTTCGGGGCCGGTGAGGAAGTCGATGGCCCGGCGCAGGTTGGGGTCGCCCTCGTACCATTCGGAGGCCTTGTAGTCCCCGGCGGCGTAGCGGCGGATCACCTGATTGGAGGTCTGACCGAAGATATAGATATTTTCGTTTCCGACCTGCTGGCTGATCTCCACATTGGCGCCGTCCATAGTACCTAAGGTAAGCGCACCATTGAGCATGAATTTCATGTTGCCGGTGCCGGAGGCCTCCTTGGAAGCAAGGCTGATCTGCTCGGACAGGTCACAGGCGGGAATCATCTTCTCGGCAGCGGTGACGTTGTAGTTTTCCACGAACACGATCTGGAGCCACGGGGATACCACAGGATCTGCGGCAATGACCTTGGACAGGGTCAGCAGCGCGTGGATGATGTCCTTGGCGATGATGTAGGCAGGGGCTGCCTTGGCACCGAAGATGGATACCAGGGGCACCGGGGGCAGGTGTCCGGCCTTGATCTCGAAGTACTGGTGGATGAGGTACAGCAGGTTCAGCTGCTGCCGCTTGTACTCATGCAGCCGCTTGGACTGGATGTCGAACATGGCGTCCGGGTTCACGGTGATGCCCTGCTCCTGCTTCAGCCACCGGCACAGCTCCCGCTTGTTCTCCTTTTTGATGGCGGCCAGCTGTTCCAGCACGGAGGTATCATTCTCATAGGCCAAAAGCTTTGTAAGCTGGGCTGCGTCCTTGTGGAAGCCGGTGCCGATGAGGTTCTCGATCTGGCCGGTCAGCAGGGGATTGCACTTCATGAGCCACCGGCGGAAGGTAATGCCGTTGGTCTTGTTGTTGAACTTCTCAGGATACAGCTTGTAGAAACCGTTCAGCTCGGAATCCATCAAAATCTGGGTGTGCAGGGCGGCGACACCGTTGGTGGAGTGGGTGAAGTGAATGTCCATGTGGGCCATGTGCACCTTGCCGTCCTTGTCGATGATGGCAAGACTCTTGTCCTTGGTGCGCTTTGCAACCACTGCGTCCAGCTTTTCGATAATGGGCATCAGCTGGGGTACAACGACTTCCAGATAGGTCCGGGGCCACTTTTCCAGCGCCTCCGCCAGAATGGTGTGATTGGTATAGGCGCAGGTTTTGGTGACGATTTCCACGGCTTCCTCAAAGGCGATGCCTTTTTCGCCCAGCAGGCGGATCAATTCGGGAATCACCATGCTGGGGTGGGTGTCGTTGATCTGGATGGCAGCGTAGTCTGCCAAGTTGTGATAGTCGCAGCCCCGGGCGGCGCACTCCGCCAGAATCAGCTGGGCACCGGCGGAGACCATCAGGTACTGCTGATAAATCCGCAGCTGACGGCCTGCCTCGTCGGAGTCATCGGGGTACAGGAACAGGGTCAGGTTTTTGTCGATGGCAGTCTTGTCGAAGGAAATGCCCTCCCGGACGATGCTTTCATCCACGGTGTCGATATCGAACAGGTTCAGGGTGTTGGTGCGGCCCTCATAGCCCGTCACCGCCAGCTTGTAAAGCCTTGCGGTGAATTTCTTCCCGCCCAGCTTGACAGGGTAGGTGATGTCTGTCTTTTCCGCCCAGCTGTTTTCTGTCAGCCAGGGGTCGGGCAGCTCCTTTTGCACGCCGCTGGACAGAGACTGGTGGAACAGGCCGAAATGATACCGCAGGCCAATACCGTCACCCGGCAGATTCAGGGTAGCCAGGGAATCCAGGAAGCAGGCCGCCAGACGGCCCAGACCGCCGTTGCCAAGAGAAGGCTCCGGTTCCACCTCTTCAATGTCGGAAAGCTTCTTTCCGGCGGACTGCAAAGCAGAGCGTACTTCGTCATACAGCCCCAGATTGATCAGGTTATTCGACAGCAGCTTACCGATGAGAAATTCCGCACTGATATAATATAGCTTCCGGCCCTGTACCGGGCGGATCTGCTGGGCGGCCTTCTCGTTTACCAGCTTCAGAAGGGAAAGGTACAGCTCGCTGTTGGTGCATTCACCAAGGGGTTTTCCTGTCAATGCGGTGAGCGTGTCTGTCATAGTCATGAAAGGGTTCCTCCTTTTTTATCTGTATACCCATACTATACCACGAATATTCTACAATATCTTGTACTTAACAATCAATTTGTGATACAATACTAGCATAGGAGCGTGATTCTATGTCAGATACAGCGTCATTGCAGGAGAATAAGCGCCACGGCGAAAAGTGGTTCCCCTTTGACATTTATCCCTGCACCATCCCAAAGGATTTCCCGCAGGTGGCTTTGCATTGGCAAAACAGCGTGGAACTGGTTTTTGTCAAGAAGGGAATGGGTACCGTTCAGGTAGGATTGGAGTCGATGACGGCCATGGCGGGGGATATCTTTGTGTTTGCCCCCGGTGTTCTTCATGGACTGGGGCAGATTCCCGGAGAGACTATGGAATATGAAAACATTATTTATGAGGTGGATCTGCTGGGCGGCTCCGGCGATTTGTGCTATCGGAGGTATCTGCTGCCTCTGCAAAGCGGACGGCTTTCTCTGCCGCACCGGCTGACCCGGGGCCACCCCTGCTATTGTGCGGTTTTGGAATGCCTGCGCCGGCTGGAAACGGTGAACCGGGACCGGGTACTGGGGTATGAGCTGCAAATCAAGGGATTGCTGCTGTGCCTGCTGTCGGTGCTGGTTGCTCAAAGCGATGGCCTGCCCCCCAGCGAAAATGCGGATACCCGACGTCTAAAAACGGTGCTGCAATATGTGACCGCCCATTTTGCAGACAATTTGCCCGTGGCGGAAGTTGCCGCTGTCTGCCAGTGCAGTCCCAGTCATTTTATGCGCTGGTTTAAGCAGATGACCGGGCAGCGCTTCACGGAGTACCTGAACATTTACCGTTTGAACGCTGCGGCAGAAGCACTGCGAACTACCGATGATACCGTGCTGACTGTGGCGGAACGGTGCGGATTTAAGAATCTGTCCTATTTCAACCGGGCGTTCAAGGCCAGCTTTGGGCTGACACCAAGAGAGTATCGGCTCAGGTAGAGATGATACACCACAATATGTTCATTCCTGGAGATTCCAGAGTGCTCAAGCAAATTAGATGGGGTCGGTTGGAGCATCTGGCAACAACAGAGGATGAAACAAAGATATCATAAGGCAGAATTATCATAATCGCATTACAAGTCTATACAGAAAAGTCCTTTTGCTTCCCGTTTGAAGTCAAGAAGGGCTTTTCTTGAAAATACCGGGGCGCACACAGTTTTCATTAATAGCTATTTTCAATTATCTACTGTTTTATTTTCAAACTGACTGTTATCCGATCATTATTGATAACTCTGCATCCCTCGCATTGATCTCTCAAATAAAGTATCTATGAATGACTTATCGTGCAATGTGCGGCTCTAAAGTGCTTTTCCTTATAAAGAAGCCCGCTGGTATTGAAGAACTTTTTTAGTGGAAGGCCGCTTTTTTGATGCCACTGCCGGAGTTCTGCTTCGGTTGGGTTTTGCTCCTTGATGTGGCGGGTCACATATGGAATTCCTTTCGTGTCAAGCTATTTCTGGGCTTTCTGGCAAGTGGTGCATTTGGGGTAGCAAAGAAAGATCATGGTGGGAGTCCTCCTGTAGTTGGGTATTTGCGTGTTTCGCCGTTGGAAGTCTTATACGCCATTGCTGCATGGAAAACAATGGGGGTTCGCAGCGATACTGCGTTTATCTACATCTCTGCCGTACCAAAACCGTTTCGCAAACCCGGTCGGCAATCAGCTCCCGGTCACGGGTGGGGTAGTATTCCAGCAGTGGCTTTACCATCTGCGCAAGCTGCGTTCGGGTAAAATCGGGGATTTCCAGCGGCTTTCCGTATAGGTTTTCCATAGTGTGGATCTGCCGGTTAAAGGTTGCTTGAAAAGGCCGTGCTTTTGCCTGAGAAATCAAAGATTTGGGGACGATTTCAAAGGAACTGTACATCACATTGGAAAGTAGTCCTGCGCCCTGGTCGAAGATGGGGCAGTAGTCAAAGGTGCCATCCCTGGCGAGAACGGCAATATTGTTCAGGTGGCGGTCGTCATTGAGGACAAGACCATCGATTTCAAACAGCAGCGTCAGGTACTGGGGGAACAGGGAAAGCCCCGTGATATTGGCCGTTTCCTCTGCCAGATAGGCCATACGCTTTTTGTCACTGGTCAGCCGGTTCAGCGTTTCAGAAAGAGGCTTTCCCGTGTATTGCAGGAACAGATGGGCCAGCGTTATGATTGACTCGCCATCTCGCAGAAAATTCCAGCTGCTGCAGCCGGTGCGTTCCCGACCGTGTACCTGCAAACGCTCCATTTGATAGCGCACAAAAGTGAAGGGAAAGGCCGCTTCGATGTTGCCGTATTCCAGCAATTGGGAGGTGAATACCTCCGCCAGTGCCTCGTAGCCAAATTGGTCCAGCTTGTACCAGATGTCGCTGTCCAGCCATTTTTCCTGATTGCCTTTGGAGGAGGTTTCTGCAATTTTTTGATTGGATACCAAGTGTACAGTCATTTTACTTCCTCCACGGTCAGCCAAAGATCATCCTCGGCCATCCGGCCCTGTGTTTTCCGGATAATTTCCAATGGGTCGTAACGGTCTACGCCAATGGTTTCCAGATATTCCCGGAGCCCAGCCCTGGTTCGCGGAATGCAGCGGCTTTCCAAAAAATGTAGATAATCCTCCCATCTGGGATTCCGGTTGTTCCCAAAGGGCAGCTTTAGAAAATCGGAAATGAGATTTTCTACACGAAGTTTCTTTGCTGTTTCGTCGGCGGCGATTCGGGCACAGAGAACGGAACCGGAATAGCAGGAAATCAGAAACAGCTTATGGCCAGTTTGACGATTTGCTTCCAGAAATTCAGAAAAGGAAAGCTTCTTTGTAATTGTGATGGATGTGCCGTCAAAACACAATTCCATTTGACGATTCTCGGCGTCTAGCCCCATTTCCTGTACCCAAGTGGACGGCAGGGAGATTTTATAATTGTTGGCCTTTCCACCGGCAGTGCCGCCGGAAGTGCTGATGATTAAATTTCCTGTTCGTGTTTCCAAAGGATTCACCTCACAGATAGTATACAATATTCGGTACGAATAATCAATATAATTTTCCTGGTGTTCGACGTGATTGAAGAAGTTTAGCTGGAGGAACAAAAAGCATATCTATTGAAAGGTGCATTGTGATAGGAGCGTTTTGCCTATTTTATGAATTTGCTCACCTAGAGTATAGTTAAAAAGTTATCCACAGCCTCGATGCAAAAAAACGCAGACCCTTTCTGTTTCCGGAGAGGATCTGCGTTTTTCTGGGGAGGGCTTTTTTAACAGCTCCAGCGTAAAATATTTCATCTCAGACTATCTTTTTTCCGTTCTGCTTCGTTATACTAAATGAAAGCGCTTTTAATCCACAGGAGAGGAGGGGAAACATGGACGGCGATTTCCTGCTCCTGCACAGAATGCAAAATGGCGATGATCAGGCCATCGAATCCTTTGTGCGGAAGTATTACCCAAAGATATTGCGTTACTGCCACCTACATATCAAGGACTCCGGCTTTGCAGAAGACTTAACCCAGGAAACCTTTGCCCGGTTCTTCCGCACGCTCCATCAGTACCAGCACTATGGGAAGGCTGCAAATTATCTGTATGTGATTGCAGGCAATCTGTGCCGGGATTATTACAGAAAGCCGGAAGAACTGCCGATGGAGGAACTGCCGGAGCATCCAGTCTGCCTGATGGAGTCCCTGGATTTACGGATGGATGTCCATATGGCCCTGGAACATCTTCCACAGGAACTGCGGGAAGTAACCATCCTGTATTTTTTTCAGGAAGTCCGGCAAAAGGAAATTGCCAGAATTTTGGGGATCAGTCTGCCGCTGGTGAAGTACCGAATCAAACGCGCAAAAGAATTATTGACGATCTATTTAGGGAAGGAGAATTTTGAATGAAGGCGCTCTTTCGTTTCGATGTGATCTGCGATGAATCCAAAATACAGAAAACCATTGCTGTTTCCAAGGAAGCGTTTCTTTCTGAGGAATCGGAACAAACCGTATCCCACATAGAATTTCTGTATCAGCAGTGTAAGTTCATCAAAAAACGCTGGTGGCTGATGCAAGGGCTGCTGCTTGCCTTTGTATGTTTCTTGCTTAATAACTCAGAAACCGACTTCACCGTACGCCGTATTCTGGGGCTTACCGGACCGCTGTTTGTAATTCTGATTTATCCGGAAATCTGGAAAAACCGAAGTTGCGATGCCTTGGAAATCGAATGTACAACATTTTATACCCTTCGTTCCATCTATGCGGCACGGCTGACCCTCTTTGCCGGGGTAGATATGGTGCTGCTGTCAGCCTTCTATGCGGTCGCAACCCTGCTTAGCAGAATGACGCTCTGGGAAATGCTTACACAGTTTATGCTCCCCTTCAATGTGACATGCTGTATCTGCTTCAGAACCCTTTACAGCAAGCGGATCAATTCTCAGGCACTTTCCCTGCTTCTGTGTATCCTTTGGGCTGGAGTCTGGTCAGTGCTCGTTCTGAATGATGCTGTTTTCCATGCCATCTCTGTTCCTGCGTGGGTATCTTTGCTGGCTGCATCTGTTTTCTTCATGGGATATACCCTCTATCACGGACAGAGGGTATGGCAAAACATTATGGAGGTGAAACCTTTATGGATTTGAAAATTAGAGACTTAACAAAAGAATTTGGCGACTTCAAAGCTGTTGACCATTTCAGCTATGATTTACGCTGCGGCGTCTATGGTTTGCTTGGCGTCAACGGCGCTGGTAAAACCACCCTGATGCGGATGCTTACTACCTTGATGAAACCCACATCCGGGCAAATTAGCTGGGATGGAGAAGACGTTTTTGCCATGGACGGCAGATACCGGAATCTGTTGGGATATCTTCCTCAGGATTTTGGGTACTATCCAGACTTTTCCATCTACGACTACCTGATGTACATTGCCACCCTCAAAGGTATACGCCCTGCGGTGGCAAAGCAGCGGGTCAAGGAACTGCTGAAGCAAGTTGGTCTGGTGAAAGCCCGGTACAAGAAAATGAAAACCCTTTCTGGCGGCATGAAGCGCCGGGCAGGTATTGCCCAAGCCATGCTGAACGACCCCAAGATTCTAATTCTGGACGAGCCTACCGCCGGTCTGGATCCCAGCGAGCGGATTCGGTTTCGGAATTTGATCAGCGAGCTTTCAGAGGATCGAATCGTGCTGCTGTCCACACATATTGTATCGGACATTGAGTATATCGCGGGTGATATTCTGCTGATGAAGGACGGCTGCCTTGCCATTTCCGGCACTGCTGAGGAACTCATTGACTCCATGCCAGAACTGGTTTGGAGCTGTACTGTGCCCAAAAGCAGGATCGATGCCTGTCTGAAGGCATACAAAGTTGCAAACGTGAAGACGATTCCTGGAGGTGCGGAGCTGCGAATCGTTTCCAAGGGACGACCGGCGGAAGATGCCGTCAGGGTAGAACCAACTTTGGAGGATGTTTTCCTCTGTTATTTTGGAGAAAGGACAGGTGATAGCGATGGTACGGTATGAACTAAAAAAGGTGTTTGGTTCCGTTGGTGGTAAGATCGCCCTGATATTGTACATTGCCGTCCTGGCGCTGTCCTGTTGGTTATCATCGACTGGCGCATTGAATGTGGAGGTAAAGTGGGTGAATGAACAGGGGGAGAGCGAATATGGCCCATCTGCTGTCAGGAAACTGCGGGAAACCCAGACCGAATGGGAAGGCTGGGTTGATCAGAATAAGTTGAGCAGAGTGATTCAGGAAAATCAAAGGATCAATGCAACACCCGAAGCAAGGTCAGATATTGTGCAGCAGAATGAAATCGCGTATAGCTGGAAACAGGGTTTCGCACCCATCCGGAAAATTCTGAATGAGTCCTATTCAAATGGCTTCCGGGAGTACGATTATTACACCGCTGACAGGATCACTGCCATCGATGAAGATACCTTTTACGCCAACCGTGAGAAACTACTGAGAAATTGGCTTTATGATGAAACCGATGGTGCTTACTCCAAGTATTCCGAATCGGAGAAGCAGTACATCATTGGGCAGTACAGGGAATTAGAGATTCCCTTCTACTTTACATACCACGAAGGCTGGCATCAGCTGCTGGAAAACGCCGGATATATTCCTTCGCTGGGAATTCTGATTCTGGGTTTTCTGTTGGCTGGCATCTTCTCTAACGAATTCAAATGGAAAGCGGATGCGGTGTATTTTTCCACCCTTTGTGGCAGGAATAAAGCTACCTCTGCCAAGATCAAGGCAGGTTTTCTGCTGGTGACAGTCCTGTACTGGGGAGCCATGCTGGTCTATAGCCTGTTCACCTTGTGCTATCTCGGCTTCGAGGGCGCAAGCTGCGCTATCCAGTGGCAGCTCTGGAAAAGTATCTATAATCTTAATATGTGGCAAGCTTGGATGCTGGCTCTCATATCCGGCTACATCGGCAACCTTTTCCTGGCGTTCCTGACCATGTGGATCTCCGCCAAGACAAAGTCCACTGTCTTTGCGGTGACAACCCCATTTATTCTGATATTCCTTCCCTCTTTCCTGGAGGGAATGGCAAACTGGTTGGATAAAATTCTGAGCCTCATGCCATCGCACTTGCTGGAACTCTATCAAAATCTGGGTTCCTTCAATATTCTCACCATCTTTGGTAAAGTTTTCCGTACTTTAGATGTCAGTATTCCGCTATATCTTACGCTGTCTGTCATATTGATCCCCATGATGTATCTGGAATATCACAGGAAGAGAGCATAATCATTACCGTTCCATGTGTGATAAGGGCGAAATCAAAAAGGAGGTTTTACACCATGTATCGAAAAGTCCTTGCCTTTCTTCTGACCGTCCTTGTCGTGATGTAAGTGCTCAATAATTCCCCGTCCCCACCAAAAGACAGCAGGCCCCACACCCAGGGCCTGCTGTTACTCAAGATATGTATTTGTATAAGCATCGGAGTTTGGAATCTTACGATCCTCTTGGATGTCGGGTGTCCAGGGCATGAAAGCCTCCAATCCTTCATGGGAGGGCGACTTTCCCAGGTATGGAAGCTCCACCAGCACACGCTGTAGACAGGCAATTGGTTCTACTCCGTTTGCCTTTGCGCTTTCCACCATGGAGTATACCACCGCACTGGCCTCGGCACCTTTGGGCGTATCGCAGAACAGCAAGTTCTTGCGGCCCAGGGTCAACGGACGGATCGCGTTTTCTGCTAGGTTAGGGGATATTTAGTAAGAAAGCCATTCAGAAGCACTTTCAGTTTCTTCGATGCTTTGCTGATAATAGAATCGCAGAGTGCCGAACAATAGACTTGGCGGTGTGAGATGTCGACCAGGGAACCAGCCACCTGCTTGATTTCAGGGTATCTCCACCCCTTAAATCGTGAATTAGAAGGCCTTTCCGAACGTTGCCTTATGTCATTGCCTTTATTTGCATTATCGATTATAATAACAATGAATTCTGTAAGAATATGTGGACATGACTGCAACATGTGCGCTTGGAGGCAACCCATGGACGAACGAATAGCAGCCCTGACAGCCCAGATTGAAAAGCTCCAGGCGGAGAACACATTCCTCAAGTGCCTCCTGGACGAGGCGGGTATTTCCTATGTGTTGCCAGCCTCAAAGCCCACAGCGGAAATTTCAAAGCAGCTAGCCCGCCGATTCTATTCCTATTTCTGGGGCCGGACGGATGTTTACAGCAAACGCAGTGTGAACAAAACGACGGGGAAGGCGGGATATTATCCTCAGTGTGAGAATCTGTGGAAGGATGGGATTTGTCCGAAAAAGTCCGGGAAGAAGGTCAAATGCGGGGATTGTGCCAACCGGAAGTGGCGGCAGCTGGAAGCGGAGCAGATCATGGCGCACCTGCGGGGAGAAAAGCCGGATGGCTCTGATGTGATTGGAATTTACCCTCTGTTCCCGGATGGGACTTGTAGATTACTGGTATTTGATTTCGACAACCACGAAAAGGGAGCGGAAACTCTGGATTTTGAGAATCCGGATACCCGCTGGATGGAGGAAGTGGATGCCCTGCGGCAGGTGTGCGAGGGAAATAAAGTTCCGTGCCTGGTTGAGCGGTCCCGGTCCGGGCGGGGTGGGCATCTGTGGATTTTCTTCGAAAGTGCCGTAGAGGTGGCCCTTGCCCGGCGGTTTGGCATGGCCTTGCTGCAAAAAGGCGCAGAGACGGTGAATCTGAAGTCCTTTCGATTTTATGACCGGATGCTCCCGGCTCAGACCAGTGTGGAGGATGGAGGGCGTGGGTACCTGATTGCCCTGCCTCTGCAAGGACAGGCCCTAAAAAATGGCAACAGTGCCTTTGTTGACCGGAACTGGATTCCCTGCCAAGACCAGTGGGGTGCGCTGTTTTCGACCCGAAAGCTTTCCACAAAGGCTGTGGAAAACTGCGTCAGAGATTGGAATCGTCTCGAAGAAAATCCTGAGTGCTTCCTGCCGGAGAAAACCAAGCCCTGGCAGCGGGAAAAGGGATTTCACCTGGAAGATGTGACCGGTTCGCTGTGTCTGACACTTGCAAACCGACTCTATATAGAAACCGCCAACTTAAAGCCCAGACTGCAAAATCAGCTTCGGCGGATGGCAGCCATTCAAAACCCGATGTTCTATCGGAACCAGGCCATGGGATTGTCCAATGATACCAATTCCCGATATTTATACCTGGGAGAGGATGACAGCGGTTTTCTCTGTATTCCCAGAGGACTGCTGGATGGGGTGTTGGAGTGCTGTGAGGAAGCAGACATTCCTGTGAAAATTGAGGATCATCGTGCCTATGGAAAGCTTTTGAATGTGGCGTTCACGGGAGATCTGCGGGACAATCAGCAGGCCGCCGTCGGTGCCATGCTATCCAACGACTGTGGTATTCTCAGTGCAGCCACTGCCTTCGGAAAGACAGTTGTTTGCAGCAATATGATCGCAGAGCGAAAAGTCAGCACCCTGATCCTGCTGGAATCCTCGGCGCTGATCGAGCAATGGCAGAACGCTTTGGAACGTTTCCTGGAATTTAGGGAAGAGCCCCCGGAATATGAAACAAAATCCGGCAGGAAGAAGCGCAGAAAGAGCGTGGTCGGCATCATTCACGGCCCCAAGGATACCTCCACAGGCATTGTGGATATTGCCATGGCCGGTTCATTGTGCAAAAAAGGGACATTCCACCCCAGGCTTCGGGAATACGGGGTGGTTTTGGTGGATGAATGTCATCACAGTGCATCAGATACCCTGCGTTGTGTGCTGCAAGAGGCTCATGCCCGCTATGTCTACGGCGTGACGGCAACGCCCTTTCGTGGGGATGGGCTGGAAAAAATCAATGAAATGCTCTTAGGTCCTGTCCGATTTCGATATTCAGCCAAGGAGAAAGCGGCGGAACAGGGCATCGGGCATTATGTCATTCCCAGATTTACAAGGACAGTGCTGCCCTTTGGACAGGAGAAGATTCATGTGACCCAGGCTTATGAATGCCTGCGGGAGAATAAAAACCGGAATGAAATGATTGTAGAAGATGTGAAAAAAGGCTTTGAAAAATGGCAGAACGCCTGTGATTTTAACACGTTTTACCAATCAAGCCGCTGCCCTTTATCATCTTCTGCGGCCCGGTGCCCAGAATTCATTTCTGCTCACCGGGGAGATGCCCAAGAAAGAGCGGGATGAGACCATGAGGGCTATGGCCCATGTCCCGTCGGAAGAATCCCTGGTTCTGGTAGCCACCGGACAGCTGGTGGGAGAAGGCTTTGATTTTCCCAGACTGGACACCTTGTTTCTGGCAACCCCGGTTTCCTGGAAAGGTGTGGTGGAGCAATACGCCGGACGGCTCCACCGGGACTACCCCGGCAAGAACGATGTGTTGATTTACGACTATGTGGATAGCCATATCCCTGTGTTTGACAAAATGTATGCCAAGCGCCTGCAAACCTATAAGCGCATCGGTTACACGCTCTGCACAACGGATGCCTCGGAGAAACAAACCGCCAATGCCATTTACGACTCCGACAGCTACCGTCCCGTCTTTGAACAGGATCTGCGGGAAGCAACAAAAAGCGTCATCATTTCAAGCCCCACTTTGAGCCGAAAACGGGTGGAGCAGCTGCTTGCGCTGGTCCAATCAGGGCAGGAAAACGGCTTAAAAGTGGCCGTCATCACCTGGCACCCGGATGTGTACCGCCAATTGTGGTTCACAGGCTTTTTCTTTGTGCGCCCAGCGAGCGCATGTTTCAAAGGGTGAAAGTCCCTAATCCGCCCGACAGCGGGAAGGATATAGCCAAGAGCA
>ERZ824600.4305-NODE-4305-length-12638-cov-10.124374_pt1 | contig 12638 bp, 16 predicted proteins | sample MGYA00519933_ERZ824600 | MGnify/ENA primary metagenome ERZ824600 (study PRJEB31778, sample SAMEA3449178) | human gut metagenome | biome: human gut; feature: human-associated habitat; material: faeces | place: United Kingdom | collected 2010/2012 ... | reverse complement strand
TTCCTGTTTCTTCTGGGCTTAGATTTATTCCTAAATCTTTAATGGTTAATACTTCAATATTTTTTTCTTTTAGTTTTTCTGCATATCTTTTTATTTTTGCTGGATTTGTTGTTGCAAATAGTACCTTCATTTATTTTACCTCCTCAAAACCATTTCTACTCCATAACCATAACGGAGTGTGTATATCAATAGGTTTATACTTAGTCTCTTTAAATAGTTCGTTCCATCTATCCACTACTATTAGTTGCACATCATTTTTATTTAATTCTTCATCACTTATTATTCCTAATCTATGTGTTGCTTGAACCACATGTGTATCTGGTGCAACTGTCAAATGTTCAATATTTTTATATTTCCTATCTGTATATTGATATATTACATATAACCAATAGTTACATATTTTTGTTCCAGATAAATAAGGAAATTTCTTTTTATTTTCTTTTTGAATAAAATTTCTTATCTTATCAACATCATTATCTAATGAATCAAATAGTTTTCTAATATCTCCATCATATAATTCTGAAAACGTTTTACATAGTGATATCCATATCTCAGTTTGCTTTTGTTTTTGTAAAGCTATCTTATATTTTACCAGTGCATACTGTACTTCTTCAAAAGACTTCTCTAAACATATTTTAGGATTAAATACAAAATTAGTTTCCTTATCATTATATGTATTTAACGCACTTTCCCATAATTTATATGAGTTTCTTTGATAATTCAGTGCCATAGGTAATGTAAAATAAAGATAATTTTCCTTTGAGAACCTATCTAAATGTGGATTTGCATCTTCAGGCATAACTTTACCACCAAGATTACCTTTTTTCCACATATCATATAAAATATCAACTTTTTGTAATACTTCTTCTTTGTTATACATATTGCACCTCAATAACTATTTTCTACGACTATTATAATAGCATAAAAACAAAGACTTATCAATAATATTTGAAACAGATTTTCTTTATTTTTTTTGAAACAGATTTTCTTTATTTTTAATATTTTACATAATTTGAATTAAAAATGAGCATATAAAAACTAATATACTCACTTTCCATTTTATATAATTTAGACTTCATCTTTCTCTATATTTAAAAATTCAATCTCAGCGACAAATTACTATTTTTCTAACTAATTACTAAATTGTAATTTGTTATTTAATTAACTTTTCAAATGAATTAGCATTTAATATAGTATTAGATATAAATTTTCCTTTATAGAAATTAGCCCAGTTATTAAAAATACAAGGTGCATTTTTTGCTTTTTCTAATGAATCTATTTTTATAAAGTTAATTTTTATATTATTTTCCTTTGCATATTCAGTTAATTCATTTACTTCATATTCTACATAAGGACATTCGTTGCTATAATAAATAGTAAAATCTTGATTATCTATTTTCATAGTTCTTGCATTATCATTGAATCTAGGAGTTTCGCTATCATCAAATTGTAATGCTAATAGTTCATAATCTCCGATAGTATCTACAACTTTAAATCCATAATGTTCAAAAAATTTCTTCTCTCCAATAAAAGGTTTTTTCTTTTTAGAAACTAGAGTACATATTCCACTTTTGCCTTTTTCTTTTGAATCGTTTATTGCATATTCTAGTAATTCTTTTCCAATTCCTTTTCCTTTAAAACTTCCTGCTACCCATAAGCAATAAATATATTCATAATTTTTACCACTAATAGGAATCCACGCTGTTTCTATTGGCTCATATTCAATAAATATTTTTCCTCTTGTATTTAATTTTCTAAAAATATGACCATCTTTTAATTTACTTTTTATCCATTCCTTTTTACTATCAACACCTGCTTGATGTTTTTTATCTCCTATTGCACAACATATATGCTCCTCGTCAATGTTTTCTAATGTCAAATTTATATATTCGTTCATTTATTTAATCCTCCATACATGTAATTTCTCACTATCATTAACATGACTCTTTCTCAACTTTATTCATATAGAAATTATATATTTTATTGTTTGCTATATTCATAAGTTTAGCTAATATTATGCTTAATCCAATTACTAGAATAGCATATAAATAATCAACTCTACAATAAAAGCGAGGATTTCTCAATAAATACATAACTAATCCATGATATAAATAAATTTCAAAAGATATATTTCCCAAAAAAGTAAATACCTTATCATTCAATCTCATTTTTTCTAATATAGTAAACAATACAAAAAGTAATGCTATACAAATAATATTCATATTTATAACAGGAATAGGCTCTCTCATTATATCGTCTGCTAGATCTGTATCGTTTATTATATCCATAATGGCATATCCACTTGTGAAGAATTGAATCCCTATTATTGCAAATAATATAATTGAAAGCATAATTGCATATCTAATTATTTTATTTTTGTCTTTTAATGTTATTGCATATTTTTCTTTATAACTTGCCCAATATATACCTATAAAAAATGCAAAACAAGAATTAACCCACCAATTATTAAAGCCTAAAATATTATTAACAACTATGCAATATAAAATAGTTCCACCAAATACTGCAATATTTATCATTTTTTTCTTTTTTAGAAACTTGGCTGATAAATAAAAAACTACATATAAACTAATAATTGCTAACATATACCACGAAAATCTTACAACTGGCTCTCCTTCAACTAAAGAATTAAAAATTTTTCTAGGTGTTAATTGTCCAGTTAATAGATATGCTAAAATAGTAAATATAATTGCTATTATATATGGTATAACTATTTTCATTATTCTTTTATTCAAAAAGTCTTTTAGATAATTTTCTTTTTTTAGATAGCTTGTCATTAGTCCATGTCCTGAATAAAAGAAAAATGCTGAAACTGCAATAACTCCTACTATTGTAAATACTTTAAGTAGAATTGTTTCTTTTATATAAATAGACAAGTGGTGTATTATTATCAATAATGCCAATAGTCCCTTTATTTTATTACTATTGTATTTATCCAATACATCATTATTTGCATTAAAAATAGATTTTCTTTTTATTATTAGGCATATAATTCCTATTAAAAATATTATATCTACTATGTTAATATTAAATATTGCTACATCATTGGGTAATGGATAAATACTGTCTGATTTTATTGTTGGTAACATATACTTTGTTCTCCTATTACTACTAATAAATACATATTAAAGTAAGCGATAACTTACTATATTTGTTTAACTATTTGCTTTAAAATTTATATTAGCTAATTTTGCTTGTTTACACAAATCTTTTGTTTGAATTTTATATTGCTTTCCATCTTTTATAGTATAAGTTCCACATTGCCATAATTTCATTTCACTTTCAAATTACTTTTTCTTTGTTTATAAACAATAATATTGGCATTTTGATAGTTGTTATCATATTTACCTACTAATATGTAATCATTATCTGCTATTACACCATAATATCCAGAGTTATCAGCTTTAGGTAATTGAGTCCCTAAATAAATATTATTATCTTTCAACAATCTAATTTTTTCTCCATTATGTAATTCGTATTCAATATTTACAAATATTCCATTAAGAGGATATAGTTTCTCTATTTATCTTGTTAATTCATAACTTTGGTCTATTAACTCTTTTACTAATGTTTCATCAACATTTTTATCTATAATAATTGTATTCCAATGTTCCTTATTCATGTGATAAGCTGGTATTATATAATTATAAGTATTTCTTAATATGTCTGAATAGTTTGGATCTGTTTTTACATTAAGATATAACTTATTATTAACATTCATAATTAGTGCAAACCACTTTTTATTTTTACAATGTTTCATTGTTACAGATTCAAAGTCATCTGGAAAAGGACAATCTTTATATGTATTTTCTAAGGTTAAACAATATTTTATTATTTCTTCTTTATTCATAACTAAATCCTTATAATAATCTACTAAATTTCTTATTGCATTTATCAATATCTTTAATACTTTTACTCATTATAAAGTCTGTAACTTTTATCTTAAATCTTTCTACTTCATCATTTGTATAATTTTTATCTTCTACATTTATCCCTGCTTCATTAAATAATTGAATATCTTTGCTTGAAAATTGCACTATTCGTTCCTTCTTTCATTTATTGTTTCATTAAAATTATACCTTTTATACTTGAGTGTAATAATTTTATAAAGTTTGTGGCATCTTGTTTTGTTCCAACTACACTACCATAATGAATTGGAACTGCAATTTTAGGCTTTATAATGTTCACTAATTCTGCTGCCTCACTATAATTCATAGTATATGTTCCACCTACTGGAACAAAAGCAACATCACATTTTACTTTTCTATTTTCTTTTGTAATGTCCGTATCTCCTGCAATATAGTATCTAATACCATCTAGTGTAATGATATAACCAACCCAATCGTTTTCTTTTGGATGAAAAGTTTTGTTTGTATTATATGCTGGTATTGTTTCAAATTTAATTCCTTGTACCATATATTCTTTGTTGGATTCTACTGTTATAACTGCATTTTTATTTATCCCTTTTCTTAATATTTTTGTCAACAATTCTTCTGGTATTATAATAGTTGTATTTTCATTTATAACCTTATCTATATCTTCCTCAGAATAGTGATCAAAATGGTCGTGTGTTATAAAAACAATATCTGCATCATTATAATCTTTATCTATTTTAAATGGATCTATATAAATAATTTTATTGTCTTTTATCTTTATACTACTATGATATAATACTTCAACATTTTCAAGCATTGTTTTTTCTCCCCTTTTTAGAAATCTTTTTGCATTATACCATACTTTTTATTTTTTGTAATGATATTTGAATATTTTTAAGTATAAAAGAAAACTTGTATTTGTCAAGTGAAAAATGGACCATTTTTTCAACTATAAAATTCACATATTTTTACTATTTTTCCAAGAAATTGTTTCTTCATATTTCATTTAATTATATATTCCCAGCCTGGTTGCCATGCTTTTGCTTTTCTCCAATCATTTCTATTTGCTTCTTCCCAAGATATATTTTTCGTTAAAACTTCAAAAGCTAACTGTGGTGCTCTGTGAGCAACTATTCCCACTTTTTTTCCGTGGTAATTATCCTTTAGAAATTTTATAAAATCATCAATTCTTCTTTCTACATCCTTTAGAGATTCTCCATTTGGAAAAGGTTTCTCTATATGTTCTTCATAAATAACTAATGACTTGTCTTGACCATCTAAATCTCCATAGTTACATTCTCTTAATCTCTTATCTTGAATATGCTTTACATTAGGAAAAGCCAACTTAGCTGAATTAATTGCTCTTATCAAATCTGATGTAAATATCACATCAAAACCTGCATCTTTTTGTATTTCACCTAATTTTATTGCTCTCTCTCTTCCTAAATCAGTTAGTTCAACTTGTTTCCAGCCACTACATTTTCCAGCAGCATTATCAACTGTAGTTCCATGCACAAAATACATAATTTTTAATTCCATCATCAATCTCTCCTTCTTAAACATTTCATATTTTTCTATTAAATAAAATGAAATTTCGTGGTATCCATCTTGAATTTTATCTCCTAATACATTAGCGGTCGAACAAGTTCGCTCCTACACAATATTTTTAAAAATTAGATGCATATTTCAAATCCATGTCTTATTTATAATTTCCATTCATCTAATATATGTTTACTTATATTCATATTTCCATAGCCTATACCAATTTTTCTATCTATTTTCTTTTCGCCATGACAATCTGTTCCTCCTGACATTAAAAGTCTATGGTATCTACAATATTCTTTTAATATACTAGATTGTTCATTTGTAAAGTTTGAGTGTTCAACTTCTACTCCATCTATTATTTTGTCAATTCTTAATAAATCTAAAAATTCAATAGGCTGTTCTAAATTATATCTATATATATGCGCTATAAATAATTTACCTCCTGCATTTCTTACAGCTTTTGCAACCTTGTCTGCACTTGGATAATGAATACTAAAGTCGACAAATACTGGGAAATTTTTATTCGTTATGCATGAATTAAAAAAAATATCAATATTATTCCACTCTGTTTTTTTAAAAAACTTCTTATTATCTTCATACTTCTTTATTTCAGAAAAAATTACATCTATAGGCCATCCTTTTTCTTTATCATAAAACAAATTTCCTATTTTTATATGGTTCTTCTTACAGCTTTGTACCATATATTCAAATTCTTTTTGCAAATTAGGCTTTTTAATTTCATAATTTTCATATATCCATGGTTCTAATTTTCTATAATCAAAGTCATAAGCTAATAAATGAAATGCCACGCCATCATATACTGTATTAAATTCTACACCGGATAATATTTTGCCACTATATACTTTTTTATAATCTATTTTTTCTAGTTCTTTGTATACTTTGACTGTATCATGGTCTGTAATAGATAATACCTCTATTTTTGCTTTTTCCGCTTCTTCTAACAATTTTTTTAAATCCCATGTTCCGTCTGAATAATTAGTATGTACATGCAAATCTATCATATGCTTCTCCTATTTTATTTTGAATTTTTCTCTTTCACATCTATTTAAAATATTATTAAACCTATCTAATACATCTCTTTTGCCTAAATTACTTGTGTCTAATATTACTTTTTTCATATCATTTTTGCTAATACAACCAACTATCTCTTCTATCATTTTTTCAAGAATCCCTCTTTGGCTTGATATTGTATTTTCATCAATCCATATTCCATCTAATACATGATTGCGCATTTTATTTCTTTTGCAAATAGTATCATAATTTGCTGTTAATAACATAAAAACATCACATTCTACTAAATCTCTGTTTTTTAATTCTTGTAGCAAGTCAATATACTTTAAATATGCTCTTCTAAAGGTTCCCTCAAACCCTTTTTTAACCTCAAAAGCTTTTGCCGTAGCAACTGTAGCAATTGCACTTTTATCAATTACAACGTTTTCACCTTGCTGTCTTAATTCATTTGCTTTTATTAACTTTGCTTTTTCTACTCTAAATAATTGGTCTTGATAATATTCTTCCTCTTCTTGCGAGCCAGGAATAGGAGATGCTTCATCCCCTACTTTTCCCGTTTCATCTTCTAAATATCTAATCGCTTCTGGAAGTACTATCCAACCTTGAGCTGCTAGACTTTTACACAAAGTAGTTTTACCCACACATGAAGTTCCTTCAAGTATTACAATCTTTCCAATACTCATTATTAGTCTACCTTTCTGTTTTATGTTTTACTTTTTTATTTGAAATTATAGAATATATAGGTCCTATGTTTGATATTACAGTAGCTATAGCAGTAAAGAAAATTATTTTTAAACTAGTTTTATAATCTTGTTCATCTAATATATTAATCAGTTTTATTGTCATTTTTGTATTTATACAAATATACAATAAATAACTAGCTATAATTAATAAAACTATAAGATAATTTTTTAATATTAATGCCCCTATTATCGATAGTAATAAGATTATAGGAAATCCAATCCAATTTAAAGCACATCTAAATTCGTTAAAGCACCCTATTAATCCATTTAGCTTATTTGTCACTTTATAGTTTTTTATAATATCTTTATAAATCTTTGAAAATTGGCTAGTTGTTTTAAACCATACAGAATTTTGTTTTATCAAATTTTCTAAGGAACTTGGTGTTTCCATGTTTTCCAATGTTAATAATGGCGTAATTTTTATATTATTAAATTTTAGTTGTAATCCAAGATATATATCTTCACACCAAAATTTTGTGTTAAAATTTCCTAATTCATTTAATGTTTTCATATTGATAATTAAACCATGTCCAACTACGTGTGTATATAATAGTTTGCTATTTAAAATACTATTTATTAATCCTGTTTTCATTTCAAAATTTGATTGATATATCGAGAACCCCTTTAATATATTATTTAATTCTTTATAGTTTTTTAAACAATATGAATATTGTTGTATTACCTTATGTCCTTCTGATATCTTTTCTTTTATCTCATTAAAAGTTCTTTCACTTGGTCTGCTATCAGCATTATACAACGCTAAGTATGTATGTTCTAAATCTATTTTATTTTTAATTTCCTCAATCATATAATTTAATTGATCAGCCATATACCCTTCTGTAAATGGATAATCAATTAAATACACATTCTTATATTTAGGGAGAATTTTATTTTTTATTATATACTGTGTTAGAATATCATTCTTTATGTTTTCTTTAACTTCCTTTTGAGTGGTTACTATAATAATTGGAATATCTTTTGCAATTTCTGTGAAGTATTTTATTGTATCTTCTATACACTTTTGCTCTCTTAAACATGGTATTGCAATTATTATATTCTTATTGCATTTTACTGAATCTTTGTTTTCTCGTTTAGATTTTTCTTTTTTTACTTTATTAATACATATTATAGCTCTTACAAGGAAAAACAAAGAATATATTATTAATAAGATAATAACAAGTTTAATACAAATTATCATATTTTAGTTTTTCTCCAATTCATTTTTTAGCTCAATTATATTATGCATAACTTTAAAGTCCATGCAACCTTCTATGAATAAATTATCATCTCCTGTAAAATCTAAATTTCTATCATCAGTTTTGTATCCTATACATTTTTTTCCCAATGCATAGGCAATTCCTAGTTCAACACATGCTCCTTCATCTGGAACTCTTCCATCAAGGAAAAATATTAATATATCACTATTTTTTATACCTTGTAGGTCAGTGTTAAATATTCGTTTATTAGTTTCTAATTTATCATTTTTTTCATCCTTAAGTATTTGAGCTGAAAGACCAGCCTCTCTTTGTGGAAGATAAACTTCATATCCCCATTGTTCTAATAGATTAGTATACTCTTCATTTCTTTTTAATTCCATTTCATTAAATAATGGTGCTGCAAAATAAATTTTTTTCATTAACAATCCCTCCTTTATTTGGCGACAAATTGGTGACATTGTCTACATCAGTATAGAGCTCAATATGCTTTGACTTTAATTCTATTTTTTATTATTAAAAATTTTAGAAATATTACATTCATGAGGAGATTCTTAAGACTCTTCATTATTCCTTTAAACATTTATTTATCTGGTAGTAAAACGCGAATGACTAATTGATTTACTACATTTAAATTATAACAAATTAATATTAATATGTCAAAAATCACTACAAGCAAAAAGGATGTCGGCATTTAAAAATGTTGTCTGCATCCTTTTTACTTATTTTTTAATTCTGTCCACATTATTTATACTATGTGGACAAGTCGTGAACAAATTGTAATCTGTAGACAAATTTATCGTTTTTTTTATTTTTGACAATCCCTTATTTTATAATGATTTGCGAGGTTATTTACCACAACAGTTCTTGTATTTCTTACCAGACCCACATAGTAAAATATTAAAACAACCAAGTAATTTTTTCCTTTTAAATTGATATCTTTTATTTTAATTTAATAATTTTTTATTGAAATATTGAAAGTTTTATTCAACAACTTATCTAAAAAAATGGTTCTCATATTAAAGTTCAATTCCGAAAAAACATTTTGCTATCAAATTTCTATCAGGATAATTTTCTTTTAATAAATCTTGTTCAAAATTAGTTCTGTCATACTCTAAACTTTTGGCTTCAACTGTAAATGTTTCAGTATCAAATATTGTGTATTGTGTAGTATTATCTTTTCTACATCCTGATGAACCAACATCATATAATTTGTTATCAACAGTAAATGCATTATGTTCATGACCTATAAATATTAAATCATAATTTAATGGCTTTACAATTTCATTAATTGAACCATCTTTAGCAATTTTTAAATCATGAAAAGGATACTGATCATTTGAATTATAATCTATGAGAAAATGTTCGCATACTACTTTTTTACCATTACAATCAATTTCATATGTCATGTTACACTTTTCTAGATATTGTTTTTGTCTATCAGTAATTTGATTCTTTATCCAATTTTGATGTTTAATTTCTCCATCTCCCATCTCATCATCTATTTGTGTACCTTTTATAAAATATAGTTCATGATTCCCTAAAACCATTTTAATATTATTGTCAACAATTATGTCCATACACTCTTTAGGATTAGGCCCTATTCCTATCGTATCCCCTAAGCATATTATCTTATTAATTCCCTCTTTTTTTATATCTTTTATAATTGAAATTAATGCTTCTCTATTTCCGTGTATGTCAGAGAAAATAGCAACTTTCATAATATCACCATCCTTTTTTATTGTACCATACGTACTTAATTTTAAGGTTTATTCGGTCTAAAAAACTTATCTAAACGCCTTTTTTGAGATAAAATCGCCTAAATGTTGTAATCATAGAAATACCCGCAATCCCTTATTTTGTGCGGATTTGCGAGCTTAATTATTTTCCAAAACAATTCTTATATTTTTTCCACTGCCACATGGTGTATAATCTGCAATTTCTACATTTTTTTCAAAATTATAAATATTTTATATTTTTTACAACTTATTTTTCCTTAAAAATATCAATAAAACGTATGTAAAAACGTATGTAGAATTTATTTTTTTCGAGTGTACTTACACTGGGGATAATTAGAGCACCCAATAAATTTTCCATATTTACTTTCACGTTCAACTAACGTTCCACCACATTTAGGACATTTACTAATATCTTTTTTATCAACATTAGTTTTTATGTTTTTAATATGTTCTTTTTTTGTTTTTCTGTCTTTTACATTATTCTCTATTAATATGTCATATAACTCATTTACATTTTTTATTTTTTCTTCACTATAAGACATTATCTTATTCACAATGGTATCATATCTTACAAGTTCTCCATCATGTTCTATTTTTAATTTTGCTTTACTTGGAATACAAACTATATTATAAATGTTTGATTCATTAATGTTTAATAATTCAGCTAAAGCCTTGCAATGTCCATAATTTTGTCTAATTGGATTTGTATAATAATATTTATTTTTTCCAGCATGTCTTACCCAATTTTTATCATATTTACTTCCTGTAATATAACCGTTATATTGTTTTGTTTCTATAGAAAATATTCCATATTGAGAAATAATTACATGATCTATTTGATGAGTTAGTCCATTAACTGATAATAATAAATTATTTATAATTTTATATTTAGTTTTAGGTAATTTGCTTAAGGCTTTTTTAGTCCAATGTTCCCCAAACCAGCCAATAATTTGCTTGTAAAAAATTGCTGATATTAAACCTAAAACTAATATTGATATTATTAATGGATTTGTTAGATAATACTTTAAAAACGCAGTAGTAAAATCTGACATAATAATCACCTCTTATTAATTAAAACTACTATTCTTTCATTATTTTCAAGCGTATCTTTTCCATCATATTCATTTATTATATTAAAGTTATTTTTTTGATAGCATTCATCTAATATGATTATATTAATTTTTGCCTTTTTATCCAATGTGCAATTTATTTATTTTCAATTTGCTTTGTTTCACTTAATAGTCTATCAAAATCTGACACATAATTCTTATCCTGTATAACTTTATATTTTTCATATTCATTTTCTGCTTTTTCGACTGCTTGCTTATGTGAGATTTTTCCTTTTCCTTCTAAAACTTCATAATGGAAAACTTTTAGGGCATTTTCTACTTCATTTTTCCAATCTTCCATATACATTGTTATATTTCTTTCTGCATTATTTTCTGCAATATCTAAGAATAAGTTTACTAAATTATTCAAATTCTTAATTTCTTTTTCATTTAAATAGTTCTTGGCAATAATTACATCAGATTTTAAAATTTTTCCATCAGGTGAGTTTTCCCAACTAGAAAGTCCCATATGCTCTTTTTTAGAATCCGCTCTGTTATAAACTATTTCAGCAGCTGTATTTCCAGTAATTGCATAATGAAATTTATTTTGAATAGTTTTATAGAAAGTTATTGCCGTATCACTATTTTTAGGATATATTTTTATCAAAATCTTCATTATTTATTTCTAGTATTTCCTCTTCTATTTTTCGGATATTATTTTATACAATTATAACACCCTAAAAAAAGATATAACACTATAATTTTTCCATTAACCATTCATTAAGATTACTTAAAGACTCATGAATCTTTGTTAATAATATTGCTTCTATAATAATCAGAACAAACGATAATAAAAACATTAGACTATGCCATTGGTCTTACCGATAAAAAGGAATCCTTAAATAATAAAATCAATAAATATTTAATTGGAATCAACATAAAAAATTTAAGACTTAAACAAAATTTATCACAAAAAGAGTTTGCTAAATCAATAAATACAACACAATCTGTTATCTCTGCATATGAAAAAGATCATACTTTAATTCAAACTTCATTCCTATATGACATATGTAATAGATATAAAATCTCTGCTGATAAAATTCTATATTAAAAGATTAAACTTTTTTGATGTGGACTTAGTTAAGTCCTTTTTTATTTAAAATAATTATTACTTACCATACTATATTTGTTAAAATCACATTCAGTAAAATCCATTATTCAATTTTTTTCCACATAAAAAGAGCAATTACGATCTGCTCTTTAAATAAGTTTCTACAACATTTGATATTCTGAAAAATTCCAATTCTAGTTCATGAAAATTATTAAGTACATAATCTTGATCATTTTCTTTACTTTTCATTTCGTGATTGTAAGATAATTCAGCAAGTTTACCAAATCCAAAATATTTTGAATCACTTTTTAA
>ERZ824600.4304-NODE-4304-length-12642-cov-2.971717_pt1 | contig 12642 bp, 10 predicted proteins | sample MGYA00519933_ERZ824600 | MGnify/ENA primary metagenome ERZ824600 (study PRJEB31778, sample SAMEA3449178) | human gut metagenome | biome: human gut; feature: human-associated habitat; material: faeces | place: United Kingdom | collected 2010/2012 ... | reverse complement strand
GTTTGTCAAAATCAAAATATTCATTTTGTTTTATCAAAGAATTAGTCCATTCTCTATATTTTAACATCAAAGAATCAAGATAACTGTTCAGCTCCATAGAATCCCCGCAATTGATAACTCTATATTTATCGTCCCATTGATCTTTGTATAATTTAATCCCTGTATTTATCCATTTTCTTTTTCGATTAAAATACACCTCTAATTGGACAAGACCTTTCTTATCCTTAGTTGCCATTTTATAACGGTCGAATACATATCTAAATACCGGATAATTCATAAAGCTTGTAATAAATTGATTATTAGATTTTTTATTTGTATCACAAAAAAGATTTTTTGTGTGTCTATGTATCACTATCGTATCACAACTATGCAAAAATAGGAAAAAATTGGATATATTTTGCCATATAAAATGTGTTGTTCAGCAATAATTTAGGAGGGTTGAAAAGCCTGTTTTATAACATAAGTGCTTGATTAATAGATATAAAAATAGGGATTAGCATTTTGCTAATCCCTTACTTTTTGTTGTCCGGGAAGGATTCGAACCCTCACAGGCGGAACCAGAATCCGAAGTGCTACCATTACACCACCGGACAAATTTGTTTTGCGAGTGCAAAATTGCGAATTTATTTTGGGACGGCCATTGCGAACCTTGAATTTTTTTATTCGGTTTAATCTTTTTTTACATATCTATCCTTTCAATGGCAATGCCGATTCTATGACAGCGTATGATTTTTTCATGAGGTCTTCTATATCATGCCCTTTATTTTCTTGGGGATAGATGGGGGGGTGGATCGTTAAAATGATTTTTCCGGGTTTAAAATTGTAGGTTGTACGGGGCATAACGGCAAATGCTCCATCAATAGTGAGCGGTGCGACCGGTAAGGAAAATTCAACGGCGAGTTGATATGCTCCTCGTTTGAATGGTCTCATGGCTCCTGTCCAAGTGCGTGCTCCTTCGGGGAATACGACAAGCGACATACCATTTTGTAATGTCGTTTCGGCTTTTTGCAGGGTTTCTTTTAGTCGGCCCGGAGTACTGTTATCGACGAATATGTGGCCGGCAGCAGCACAAGCGCTGCCTACAAAGGGTATATTGCGCAGGCTTTTTTTCATCATCCATTTGAAATTGTGGTTTAAGTATCCGTAGATGAGAAATATATCATAGGCTCCTTGGTGGTTTGATACGAATACATAAGATGTGTTTTTATCGATGTTTTCTCGGCCTCTAACTTCTATTCTGACAAGAGAGAGAATGCAGAATAGTCGGGACCAAGTGTGTGCCGGGTAATATCCCCAAAAGTTTCCATTGCCCAACCGGCATCCGATAAGGGTCGTCAATGCTGTGAGAATGGTAAGTATCAACAGTATGGGCATGGCTATGAGCCATTGATATAGGAATGTGATAGTGCGTATCATTGTTCGATGCTATTTTCGTCGTTTACGGGACAAAGGTAATGAATTTGCAGTAAATCGCATTATTTGCAGGCGCTTTTGATGTGGGAATATAGAAAAGGCGACTCAATAAGCCGCCTTTTCTATATTCCTAAACGTTGCAGTTTATTTGGTTTTTGCTTCGACATCTGGGGCAATGAGCTTGTACCCTTTTCCATGAATATTGATAATTTCAATTGATGGATCGTCTTTGAGATGTTTACGAAGTTTGGTAATGTAAACGTCCATGCTACGAGCGTTAAAGTAATTATCGTCTATCCAAATAGTTTTGAGAGCGAAGTTTCGCTCCAAAATTTCATTGACGTGAGCACAGAGCAGACTGAGCAATTCGGACTCTTTGGTGGTGAGTTTAGTACTCTTATCGTCGATTGCCAATACTTGTTTCTGGGTATCGAATGTAAACCGTCCGATCTTGTACATCGTAACTTCTTTTCCTTTTTTACCTTTTACACGACGTAAAATAGCTTCGATACGGAATACCAATTCTTCCATACTGAATGGTTTGGTAATGTAGTCGTCTGCTCCGATTTTGAATCCTTCGAGAATATCTTCTTTCAAAGATTTCGCTGTCAAGAATATGATGGGAACTTCTCCGTTTACCGTACGGATTTCTTGTGCAAGCGTGAATCCGTCTTTTTTAGGCATCATCACGTCGAGTACGCACAAATCGTATTTACCTTTCAGGAATGCTTTGTATCCGCTTTCTCCATCGGAGAAGAGATCAGCCGCATAACCTTTGGCTTGCAAATACTCTCTTAATAACATGCCAAGATTTTCATCATCTTCGCATAATAGAATACGCAATCTTTCTTCCATAATCATTTGTTTTTTATTAGTGGTAGTGTTATTATAAATGTCGACCCTTGATTTATTTCGCTTTCTACTCGAATATCGCCTTTGAGGTCGGTAATGATTTTATGGACGTAAGCGAGGCCCAGTCCGAATCCTTTGACGTCATGGCGATTTCCCGTAGATACGCGATAAAATTTGTCGAATATTTTTTTCAAATCTTCCCGTTTGATACCGATTCCGTTATCTCGAATCGATATTTCTACCTTATCTCCAACGGTTCTTGTACGTATGAAAAGAGATAAAGGTTCTTCTTCCCGTCGATATTTTACGGCATTGTCAAGGAGGTTGAAGATAACATTCGTAAAATGCATTTCATCGACCGAGACAATAGCATCTTCTGCTTCGAGGTCGGCATCGATTACACCGCCGTATTTTTCGACTTTGAGTTTGAATGTGCTCATGACTCCTGCAACGAGGTCGTTGACATCGACGTTGTGTAGTTTCATCAACGTCTTTTGTCTGTCGAACATCGACATTTGCAGGACTTTTTCTACCTGAAATCTCAATCGCTTGGTTTCGTCATTAATGACACCCGATATGTGCTGGAACATGGCCGGACTTTTAGCAACAGAAGGATCATTAAGCATTTGGGCTGCTAATGATATGGTAGATATGGGTGTTTTGAATTCGTGTGTCATGTTGTTGATAAAATCGTTTTTCATCTCGGTGAGTTTCTTTTGCCGAAATGCCGTGATGATGGTAAACAAGAAGGTTACCAACAGAATGAACGTGAAAGCAAACGAGGGTATCATGAATTTTACCGAACTCGATATATAATCTCTTTTGGTCGGGAAATAGACTTTCAAGTAGTTTATTTTTGCCGGTGGATCATTGGGAAATATTGCTTGTGTGAATAAATTCCCTTCGATTTTGGGATCATATTGATTGGAGCTATATATGATTTTTTCGTTTTTATTGTAAATGGCAAATTGGAACGGAAGGTTTAATCCGTTATTTTCAAATTCTGATTTCAGATAGCTTTCCAATTTTTTGATGTCGATACGTTCCATGACAGGACGGTTACTTGCCTTACTCAGCATATTGAGTATGACTTCGTTCAACAAGCCTTTTTGGTAAAGGTATTGTCCTTTACGGGCTTCCTGCATATTTCGATATGTACTAATGAGCGTATTGTGTTCCTTTTGTCGTGGAGCAGCAGGGGTGATAATCGTACTGGTTTGTTCGCGAAAGGAAAAACTTGCAACCGTTCCATCGGGAGATACGATAGAAAATTGGTGGTGAGTAGAAGCTATGTCTTGTTTGTCTTGCTTTTGCTCATAAGAGGAGAGCATTTTCTTTTCTTCCTCTTCCAGATATTCGTCTAAATAGCGTTGAGTCTCGTCTAGTTCGAGGCTTGTCGATACAGCGTATAGGCTCCTTTTCACGGCTTCGGTAAATTGCTCGTTTCTCATTTTTATCATATTCTCCATGTACATGATTTGTACATAAAGCAATCCGATAAACGTGAGTGCCATAATTACAGCCAGTAGCCAAATTGTCGACTTTTTCATTTTGTTTGCCTCTTTATTTTTTTCTGTTTAACTTGTCGTGGTGTTTAAATGATTTGTTTTTACATCATTTGTACAAATTTATTATATAAACACCGATTCCACTATTTTTGTTTTATTTTATGAAAACCTATTTAGAAGGTTGGGTTTAACACTTACCGGCAAATTTAACAAATAAATGTTTATTTGCAAAAAAAGCCATTGGTTTTTCCAATGGCTTTTTAATTATTTAACAAAATTGCGGTCACTCGTCTGTCTGTTCGGCCTCGTAAGCTTTAAGTAGTTTTTCTTGAACGTCAGATGGAACGAGCTCATAAGATGCAAATTTCATAGAGAAAGATGAGCGCCCTCCGGTAATCGAACTGAGAGCTGTTGAATAGGAAGACATTTCCTTTAAAGGTACTTTTGCCGTGATTTTTTCAAATCCTTTTTCACTGGACATGCCCATAATAATGGCGCGTCGTCCTTGCAGATCGCTCATGACATCGCCCATGACATCGGCTGGGGTAAGAACTTCGACATCATATATAGGTTCGAGAATTTTCGGTCCTGCGTTTTTAAATGCCTCGCTGAATGCATTACGTCCAGCTAATCGGAAAGATATTTCATTAGAGTCTACCGGGTGCATTTTCCCGTCGTAGATACAAACTCTGACATCGCGGGCGTAAGAACCAGTGAGCGGCCCTTGTTCCATACGATCCATCAATCCTTTGACAATAGCAGGAATAAACCGAGCGTCGATAGCACCTCCAACAATACAGTTACAAACCACCAATTTTCCTCCCCATTCAAGATCTATCGTTTGGGTATCGCGTACATTCATACGGAATTCTTGGTTGTTGAATTTGTAAGTGTCGGGTGCTGGCATTCCGTCATAATAGGGCTCTACGATGAGATGTACTTCTCCAAATTGTCCGGCTCCACCCGATTGTTTTTTGTGACGATAATCCGCCCGAGACGCTTTAGTAATTGTTTCCCGATAGGGTATGCGAGGCTCTATGAATTCAACGGCAAGTTTATCGTTATTCTCAATACGCCATTTTAAAGTGCGTAAGTGAAATTCTCCTTGTCCCGAAACAATCGTTTGTTTCAATTCTTTGGATTGTTCTATTTGCCACGTCGGGTCTTCTTCATGCATACGAGTGAGAATCTCACTTAATTTTTCGGCATCGGATTCATTGACCGGTTTTATTGCTCGTTGATATTTGGGAGCTGGGTATTTGATAAAATCGAAATGATAATCGCACCCTTTTGTGTTGAGTGTATTACCAGTGCGCACATCTTTTAGTTTTACCGATGCTCCTATGTCTCCTGCTACAAGTTCTTCTACCGGAGTACGAATTTGTCCGCAAACACAGAATAATTGAGCCAAACGTTCGCGTCCGTCGCCTCGATCCACATTAATCAAATCGTCTCCTTGATGTACGGTTCCAGACATTACTTTGAAATAGGATACTTCTCCGATATGAGGCTCGACCGTGGTTTTAAAGCAGTATATACTTGTAGGCCCATTGGCATCGGGAGCGATTTTTTCTCCGGCTGTATTTTCGGGTTTGGGCATTTCGGAGACAAAGGGGACTACGTTGCCGAGGAATTCCATCATACGTCGTACTCCCATATCGCGTAATGCGCTTACACAGAATACAGGGTATATGCTGCGTGTGATGAGACCTTTGCGGATGCCTTCCCGCATTTCATCTTCGGTGAGAGAACCTTGCTCGAAGAATTTTTCCATAAGGGTCTCATCGTTTTCAGCAGCGGCTTCAACTAATTTTTGATTTAATTCCCGGGCTTTTTCCATTTCGCTTTCGGGAATTTCGGATATGGTGGGTGTACCGCCTTCGGGCGACCAGCTATACATTTTCATGAGTAGGACGTCGATCATGGCATTGAACGACGGACCGCAACTAAGCGGATATTGCACTTGTACAATTCGGTTACCGAATGTTTCGTGCATTTGGTTGATTACATTGTCGTAATCTGCCTTTTCACCATCAAGTTGGTTCATGGCAAAAAGAATAGGTTTGTTCAGATTTTCGGCAGTACGGAAGATGTTTTGAGTTCCTACTTCGACTCCATATTGAGAGTCGATGACAATTACTCCCGTGTCTGTTACGTTAAGGGCTGTTATAGCGCTTCCTACAAAGTCGTCTGCTCCCGGACAGTCTATAACATTGAGCTTTTTACCTAAAAATTCGGCATAAAAAACTGTGGAAAAGACGGAATATCCATACTCTTTTTCCACAGGAAAATAGTCCGAGACGGTGTTTTTCCCTTCGACGGTTCCGCGACGTTTTATTACACCACACTCGTAGAGCATAGCTTCTGCGAGGGTGGTCTTGCCTGAACCTTTGCTGCCCAATAGAGCAATGTTTTTGATTTCGTGAGATTGATAGACTTTCATGATATTAAAGTTTTAATAAAACAAAAACACTTGGTTACGTTTTAACAAAGCGTTCGCAAATTATGAATTATATTTTTAAAAAGCAATGGTAAGAACTATGTTACAAAACATTGTTTATGAATCGAAGTTTTGTATTTTTGTCGAGTAATGGCTGGGCTTTATATTCATATACCGTTTTGTGCAAGTCGCTGTGTTTATTGCGACTTCTTTTCCTCGACCGATTTTTCGTTCAAGCGTGGCTATATAGATGCCGTTTGTCGGGAACTTGAATTGAGAATACATGAGCTAAGGGACAAACCTGTTTTTACGGTGTATCTTGGAGGGGGGACTCCGTCCAGTTTATCGCCGTCGGAACGAGGTCGTTTGTTTCGAACTCTTTCCACAGTTGTCGATTGGTCGATTTGTAAGGAGGTTACTCTTGAAGTGAATCCCGATGATGTGACACCTCTTTTTATAAGTCAATTAAAGGATACTCCGGTTAATCGGCTAAGTATGGGAATACAGAGTTTCGACGATTCGGATCTTGTTTTTCTACGTCGGCGTCATACGGCTCATGCGGCGATGGAGGCAGTCGATAATTGCCTTTGTGCCGGATATGAAAATATCAGTATAGACCTCATATATGGTTTGCCGGGACAGACCGTAGAACGTTGGACGAACAATTTGAGACAAGCCGTAACCTTGAATGTTCCGCATATTTCAGCATATAATTTAATTTATGAGGAAGGTACGGCGTTGTGGAGAATGAGGGAAAAAGGACTGGTGAAAGAGTGTGAGGAAGAAGAATCCTTACAGATGTTCGAGACACTTATCGATGTGTTGGGTTTTTCTGGATATGAGCATTACGAGATTTCCAATTTCGCCCGCTCTGGGCGTTATGCACTTCATAATACATCTTATTGGAAAGGTGTACCGTATCTGGGTTTAGGTGCGGCGGCTCATAGCTACGATGGGAAGAGCAGGCGTATCAACCCTTCCTCATTGTCGGAATATATGGAGGCTTTGCAAACGGGACATGTTGCATATATGGAAGAGAAAGAGACGGTCGATAGTTTATATAATGAATACATACTTACATCGCTTCGTACCTGTTGGGGATTGAATCTGAAAAAACTCGAAGACGACTTTGGAACTGAGCGCATGCAATATTGCTTGGAACAAGCTCTGCCACATATCCGTGCAGGGCGACTCGTGGTGACCGACGATGTCATGCGCATAACTCGTAAGGGTCTTTTTACTTCCGATGATGTTATGAGCGATTTGTTTTGGGTGGATTGAATCTCGAAGATTTTTCAATCTCGCCGTTTCTCCTTGAATTTGTGGAGTCGTTTTTCTGTCCCCCCCAATATAGTGTATCGCAAGATGGAATAGGGGGATTATAGTTTCAATTTATAACCTAAGGAGATAAACGTATTGAGTTGTTGGGGTGTCTTACTCATGAGATGTTCTTCTCGAACTTTGCATTCGATGGAATTTTTTTTGTCTATTCGATATTCTACCCCTGCATCATACCATATTCTATCCAATTCTCCTGACTGTTTACCATTCAGAAAAAGAAATATATCGGTATGGATAAACGGAGTCCATCGGCTGTCGGGTATGGTGTAACTGAGAAGTATTTTGTTTCGCCATTTGTTCGATGGTTTGGCCGTCCCTATGGTATAGGTGGACTCAAATCGGGAATTCAGCGATAGGGAGAATCGGTGTACAGGATAGGAAAAAGTGGCTCCCAGTTGATAACGATGACGATTCTTATAAATATTCGGGGCTGTCTGTTGATTCATATAGTAGTACAGCGCATTTAATTTGAGGTATTTCGGGACGGCAGTATAGGAGACGACCGCAATGGGCATGTATCGTTCGTAATATTTACCAAGTGTCCATACGTTTTGCTGTATTTGCAGATTTATCCGATTTATTTGTTTGGATACCGTAAAATTCCACAACGTGCCTATTTCACTGCTGTATTCTTTTGCGTTTGTCGGGAAAGTAAAGAGAGAAAGTGAGATAATGAAGACGGATAGAATTTTGTAATGAAAACGATTCATATTTATTCGTGGTGATAGGGTTCGTTATTGAGAATAGTCATAGCCCGATAGAGTTGTTCGGTGAAGATGAGGCGAATCATCTGGTGGGAAAAGGTCATCTTTGAAAGAGAAATTTTTTCTTGTGCCGCATTGTATATGCGTTGGGAAAAACCATAAGGGCCGCCAATGACAAATATCAAGCGTTTGGCAACGTTTGACATTTTCTTTTCCAAATAGGAGGCGAACTGCGTGGAGGTAAATTCTTTTCCATGTTCATCGAGCAGGACAATGTAGTCGCCGGGCAGGAAACTTTTCAAGATGAAATCGGCTTCTCGCTCTTTTTGTTGGTCGGTACTCAGGCTTTTGGTGTTGCGGAGTTCGGGAATGACAGCGATTTCGAACGGCACATAGTGGGCCAATCGTTTGCTGTATTCTTCGATTCCTTGTATAAAATAAGATTCGACTGTTTTCCCGACAACCAATAGCACTATTTTCATAAGGAATTTAAATTTGTTGCAAAATTAATATAAACAAAGAGTAAAATCAAACTTGTTCGAACGTTTGCATCGTGTTGTTTTTATAATGTGGAAATTGGTTATCCTCGGTATAATCAAATTTATTTGTACCTTCTCCCGGATTGTGCTATTTTTGCATAAGAATAAAAAACTATTGGTGTATGAAAACGAAAGAGCAGTTGATAGATGAATTGATAGATTTGGCTTTTGCCGAAGATATAGGAGATGGTGACCACACTACTTTGTGTTGTATCCCGGATACGGCGATGGGGAAGTCGAGGTTGTTGATCAAGGAGCCGGGTATCTTGGCCGGAGTAGAGATTGCCCGAAAAATATTCCACCGTTTCGATCCCGATTTGAAAATGACGGTTTATATCGAGGACGGGACTGCGGTAAAACCCGGCGATGTGGCTTTTGTGGTCGAAGGACGCGTACAATCATTATTGCAAACCGAGCGTCTTATGCTCAATGTGATGCAGCGCATGAGCGGTATCGCTACGATGACTCACCGGTATGTGAAAAAACTCGAAGGATTGCATACTCGCATTCTCGATACCCGCAAGACAACTCCGGGCATGCGTATGCTCGAAAAAGAGGCCGTGAAGATAGGCGGTGGCGTGAATCATCGTATCGGATTGTTCGACATGATTTTGCTGAAAGATAATCATGTGGATTTTGCCGGTGGTATAGAGAACGCTATCTCTCGTTGTCATGATTATTTAAAGGCCAAAGGCAAGGATTTGAAAATTGAGATAGAGGTGCGTAATTTGGACGAATTGAAAGAGGTTATGCGAGTGGGCGGTGTGGACCGTATTATGCTCGATAATTTCTCGCCTGAATTGACAAAAGAGGCTGTGAAAATTGTGGGTGGGAAATATGAAATAGAGTCTTCGGGAGGTATTACTTTCGATACGATTCGAGATTACGCCGAGAGTGGTGTCGATTTTGTCTCGGTGGGAGCTCTCACTCATTCGGTAAAAGGTCTCGATATGAGCTTTAAGGCTTGTTGAATCATTAGTTTGCTACATAAAATAAACGAGACCATTTCCTTATTAAAGATGGCCTCGTTTATTTTTATTTCGAAGAATCGAAAAGACGGTTATTAATTATTAAGGACTAAACGAAATACCATATCTCCGGGCTGTTGCTCGATAAAATCGCTGTATTGCACATAAAAAGCTACGCTTCCCGGCATGTAATCGTAGGTGTAAGTTTCGGTCCAAAGCATCGCATTATCCCCGTTTGCCTCGCCTTTATGTATCGTATAAGGTAGAGGGGTGATGACTTCGTTGTCTGCCCCCGGAGATTGTACCAAGTACCCCAAGACATATCCGTCGATATACAAATCGTCTGTAATATCTTTATTTTGGAACTCATACATGTAATACGTATTTAATCCGTCGGGCGATGTCACAAGTTGCCAGTCTTGCGATTTTACTGTGTAGGTGTAGTACTTCCAAAACATTCCTTCGCCCGGAACTCCCTGAGGACCTTGTGGTCCCATAGGACCCTCGCAGGAAAATAAAGTCAAACTCAATATAACCAAGAATAAAAACTTTTTCATAATTCTATTTAATTAATGGTTTCATGACAAACATAGCGAAAGGTGAGTGCAGGGGCAAACGGAAATCATATTTCCGAATTGGCTCTGCTGAACCGTATCCTATATTCTACAAATATAGATAAAGTATTTCAAATATAACAAGAAGTCTCAAAAAACGGTTCTGATTTCAGATATTTTTATTTTTTATGATAGTTGAATGGACCAATAATATTTTATGTGAAAAATATAGGGCGTAGCTATTTGAAGTATCTTTATGTTATAAAATGCTTATGCTCCTGTTTTAGCTCCTGAATAATTCGTACCTTTGTATCGTAATTGTGAAATTAGAGATTATGGCAGAGCGTAATTCGCCGTTGATACTTGGAACCGAGCCGATTGGCAAGTTGTTGATTCAGTATTCTGTACCGGCTATTATAGCGATGACTGTTACATCGCTATATAATATTATAGATAGTATATTTATAGGTCATGGGGTGGGTGCATTGGCTATCGCAGGTTTGGCAATTACTTTCCCGTTGATGAATTTGGTAGTCGCTTTTTGTACATTGGTCGGTATAGGCGGTGCTACTATCAGTTCTATTTTTTTAGGCCAGAAAGATAAAGTGCGAGCAACGGAGGTCGTACATAATGTTTTGATTATGTGTATAATCAATGCTGTTTGCTTTGGCGGTTTGACTTTTTTATTTCTTGATTCCATATTATTGTTTTTCGGGGCAAGCCACGATACATTGCCTTATGCTCGTGATTTCATGCAAGTAATTTTACTGGGGACTCCTATAACTTATGTGTTTATAGGGCTGAATAACGTAATGAGGGCTACGGGGTATCCTCGTAAAGCAATGTTTTCGTCATTGTTGACTGTGGGGTGTAATATTATTTTGGCTCCGATATTTATATTTTCATTCGATTGGGGAATACGGGGTGCAGCGTTGGCAACAGTCGTGTCTCAGACTGTCGCTATGGTGTGGGTGCTCGTTCATTTTGCGAACAAAAAAAACTTTATTCATTTTGACAGTCGGTACTCCCGGTTGAAAGTGCGGGTAGTCGCTAAAATATTTTCCATAGGCATGTCTCCTTTTTTGATGAATGTTTGTGCCTGTGTGGTGGTAATTTTTATTAATAATGCGTTGCAACATACTGGTGGAGATTTGGCTATCGGTGCTTATGGTATTGTGAACCGTACTTTGATGTTGTTCGTTATGATCGTTATGGGAATCACACAGGGAATGCAGCCTATCGTGGGGTATAACTATGGAGCCAAGCAATATCCGCGTGTGACAAAAGTCTTGAAAATAACTATTTATGCAGCAACCATTGTTACCACTACAGGCTTCCTGATGGGAATGTTTATTCCCCGGCTAGCAGTCTCGATTTTTACGACACACGAAGAACTGGTACGCATTTCTGCCAAAGGGCTGCTTATTGTTGTGATGTTCTTTCCTATTGTGGGTTTCCAAATGGTGACTTCCAACTTCTTCCAGAGTATCGGCATGGCGAGCAAGGCGATATTTTTGTCTGTCTCCCGCCAGGTTCTTATCCTGATACCTTGTCTGCTGATTCTTCCACAGTTCTACGGACAACTGGGAGTCTGGATAAGTATGCCGATTTCCGATCTTATAGCAAGCTTGATTGCCGGAACAATGCTTTGGTGGCAGTTCAAGCAATTCAGGAAAGTGTCTGTCTGACGGGCTTGTTGCGATACTCCTTGGGAGAGATGCCGACATACACCCTTCACTCATAGATGTATCTTCCGGAGTTATTATAACATAATTGAATGGCATCAGTGGCTCCATGTATCTTTTCGTTTCAAATGGGTTTCACTGCAAATTAACAAACAAATAGCTACAAATAACAAACTATTCCGGCTTTTTATCTCTGATAACCTACAAATAGAACAATATTTCGTCTATATCAACCTTTCCCCACTTGTTTGCTTGGGATACTTTTGTAATAACTAAATAACAAATGAAAATATGAGACGATTAAACTTCTTATTGACAGGACTTCTTGCAGTTTTGCTGGCGTCATGCAATCAGCGTGTGCAGAATATAGAAAATAAGCCGGCAGTGAAGATTGATACCGTACTTTCTGCCGACAGACAAATAGCTTTGCAGTTTCCGGGACGGGTGAAAGCGGCACAGGACATAAGTCTGTCTTTCCGGGTGAGTGGTACTATTCAGTATATGCATGTAAATGACGGTGCCTATGTGCGTAAAGGGCAATTACTGGCAGAATTAGATCCGACAGACTATCAGATTCAGCTGGATGCGGCAGAAGCAGAATATCAAAGTGTGAAAGCGGAGGCGGAACGGGTGATGGC
>ERZ824600.4303-NODE-4303-length-12644-cov-4.054969_pt1 | contig 12644 bp, 10 predicted proteins | sample MGYA00519933_ERZ824600 | MGnify/ENA primary metagenome ERZ824600 (study PRJEB31778, sample SAMEA3449178) | human gut metagenome | biome: human gut; feature: human-associated habitat; material: faeces | place: United Kingdom | collected 2010/2012 ... | reverse complement strand
ATTACAGCTTGCGGTCAAAGATACCAATACAAAAGTTCTCGGCGGAATGGACGGAAGAAAGGAAATTACTAATAAGAGCATACGTTATAGGAAGCAATTTCGGTAACGTATTTATTACGTTGGGATTCAAAGGCGACGAGGTCGGAGTGGCTATGAACAAGCGAGCCGAATTTTTTCTGGACGATTACGAAGGCTTTGCTTACGGTCGCTTGTCGGCTGAATCGTAAAATTTCCGTTTGCGATTTCGGATATTTCCGATAATGAGGTAAAAATGATTAAAGTGTTGCAATTCGGCGAAGGAAACTTTTTGAGAACTTTCGCCGACGCGTATTTCGATACGCTTAGTAAAGAGGGCGTTGACGAATATTCGGTGGATATAGTAAAGCCGATTCCTTTCGGCTCGCTCGAAAAATTTGAAAAACAAAATAATAGATATCATATAGTTTTGCGCGGTGTGAAGGACGGAAGAGAGGTGGAAAACGTATATAAAATCGACGTTTTAAATTCCGTTATTTCGCCTTTTGAGGATTATGAGAAATATCTTTCGCTCGCAAAAGACAAGGACTTGAAAATAATAGTTTCCAACACTACCGAGGCGGGAATTTGTTTTAACGCCGAGGACGATTTCGACGGTTTCGAGAATATAACCTATCCTGCAAAACTTACGAAATTTTTGTTCGAGCGTTTTAACGGAGGTTTGGACGGGGTGTATTTATTACCTGTGGAACTTATCGATAACAACGCCGACGAACTTAAAAAATGCGTGGATAAATATATCGACCTTTGGAAACTTCCCGAGGAATTTAAAAAGTGGAACGACGAGCAGAACTACTATTGCAATACGCTCGTTGACCGCATAGTTTCGGGATATCCCAAGGACGAAGAGACGAAAGAGCATTTATTTAAACTTATCGGCGAAAGAGACGAACTCGTTTCTGTCGGCGAGCCGTTCGGACTTTGGACGGTCGAGAATAAAGGCGAAATAGGTAAATATATAAAAGACGGCAAACACAATATCGAGGTGGTACTGACCAACGATATTAAATATTATAAGAAGAGAAAAGTGAGGGTTTTAAACGGCAGTCACACGAATTTAGTGCCCGTAGGCTTATGGCTCGGAAAAGTCACCGTTTACGATTGTATGACAGATAAGTTGGTCTATAAGTTCGTAAACGATACTTTAACGGACGAAATAATACCGTTCGTTTCCGATGATATAGCGGCGACTACGGCTTTTTCGGAGAGCGTAAAAGAGAGATTTTTAAACCCGTATTTAAACCACCAACTCACAAGTATTGCGCTTAATTCCATATCGAAATGGAAAGCGAGAGATCTCTCGTCGTTTAAAGATTATTACGAAAAATACGGCAGAATACCTGGAAATTTAACGAAGGGTTTTGCCTGTCTTATGGCGTTATATAAGATTACGACGAAAGGCGAGGACGGAAAATATTACGCGAAATTGCCGACGCGTACAATCGAAATGAAAGATGACGAAAAGTACCTCGAATATTTTGCAAACGGCGGTTGCGTGATTAAATTTATGCAGGACGAGAGCGTGTGGGATGAGGATTTAACTAAGTACGAGGGCTTTGCCGCAGCGGTTAAAACGATAGTAAAAAAGTTGAGAAGCGGCGATGCGGATATTTTATGAAAGAATTTGTCGTAATAAACGAAAAAGACAACGTAGGCGTAAGGCTTACCGCCACGGATAAAATTCCCGCCGGACATAAATTTGCCTTAAAGGATATTAAAAAGGGCGAGTATATTGTAAAATACGGCGAGATAATCGGCAGAGCGACCGAGGACATAAAGAAAGGCGAATGGGTTCATACGCATAACGTAAAATCGCATTTAGACGAAAGCGTGGAGTATGAATATAACCCGAATTATCCCGAAACGACAATAAAAGAGGGCGCGACTTTTAAAGGCTTCAAACGTAAAAACGCCAGAGCGGGCATAAGAAACGAGATATATATTATTCCCACCGTGGGCTGCGTAAACGACGTGTGCCGTCGGCTTGAAAAACTTGCTCAACCCCTCGTTAAAGGTGCTATAGACGGACTTTTCGCTCTTACTCACCAGTTTGGCTGTTCTCAACTCGGAGAGGATAACGAAAATATAAAGAGGCTTTTGTGTTCGGTTGCGTTGAATCCGAACGCGAGTTTCGTGTTGTTTGTAGGTCTCGGCTGCGAGAACAACGGACTTGACGGAATAAAGGAATATTTGAAACCGTACAACCGAAATAACATAGCGTATTTTAATTGTCAGGACGTAGACGACGAAATAGAATACGGACTTGGTATACTGAAAGACTTCTGCGAAAAGGCGAGTAAATATACTCGTGAGGAAGTTCCGATAAGCGAACTTTGCATAGGGCTTAAATGCGGCGGAAGCGACGGCTTTTCGGGGCTTACGGCTAACCCGCTTGTGGGGAAGTTTACCGATAAAATCGTGGAAGAGGGCGGCTTAGCGATACTTACCGAAGTACCCGAGATGTTCGGAGCGGAAAGGCTTTTAATGAATAAATGCGAAAGCCGAGAGGTGTATGAAAAATACCGCGAAATGATAGTGAATTTCAAGAAATTCTATACGGATAACGGCTTTCCCGTGTATGAAAATCCAAGCCCCGGCAACAAAAAAGGCGGCATAACCACTCTGGAAGAAAAATCGCTCGGTTGTGTGGAAAAAGCGGGAAGTACGAAAATAGTTGACGTTTTGTCTTACGGCGAACAGGTCAAAAAGCAAGGCGTATCGACCTTAAACGCGCCGGGTAACGACCTCATAGCGGCGACGGCTCTTGCCGCGAGCGGTTGTCAGATAGTGCTTTTCACAACGGGCAGAGGAACGCCGTTTTCGACTTTTGTTCCGACTTTCAAAATCTCGACGAACGATTATTTAGCGGAGAAAAAGAGCGGCTGGATTGACTTCAATGCGTATGAAATGGATGAAAAAGCCCTCTATAAGTCGATTGTCGCGACAATTAACGGTGAAATGAAGTGCAAAAGCGAAGATATAAGAGAGATAGCCTTTTACAAAACGGGCGTCACGCTTTAATCTGATTTATAATATTTTTAAAGTTAAAATATATTATACATGGTCTTATAAAAAAGAAATCGGGCTTTCTTTTGATGTGAACCCAAAAGTTTAGACAAAAAATTAAATTAAATATAATGGAATTGAGTTCGGTATTTAACTGGACTCATTTTCAATTTTAAAGATATTCTTTCGTTGTTGTAATAGTAAATATATTCGTGTAGCTTTTGTATGAAAGCGTCAACGCTTTCAAATTTTTCGCCATAATACATTTCTACTTTAAGTCTACCAAAAAAGTTTTCCATTACACTGTTATCTAAACAGTTTCCTTTCCTTGACATACTTTGCGTTACGTTATGTTCTTTAAGTAGCCGTTGAAACTCTTTCATTTGGTATTGCCAACCTTGGTCAGAGTGTAATAATGGTGTTGCTGTTTTAGGTAGTCTTTCAAACAAGCCTTTAAGCATTTCTCTCGTTTGTAGAAAGTTAGGACTTGTAGAGATAGAGTAACTTAATATCTCGTTGTTAAACATATCTAATACGGGAGATAAATACACCTTTTCATTACATACGTTAAACTCTGTTACGTCAGTAGTAAGTTTTGTATATGGAGCGTTAGCGTTAAACTCTCGATTTAGTATATTAGGAGCAACTTTGCCTACTTCTCCACGATACGACTTATACTTGCTTTTTCTTTGTTTTCCGTAGATTTTAAGTATTTTCATTAGTTTTAACACTGTTTTATGGTTAATTACGTAACCTTTTTGTTTTAACTCTAACGTTATTCTACGGTAACCGTAAGTGTTTTTACTGCTTGCAAATATATCTTGTATTTCTTGCTTTTCTACTACATACTTGTCTTGTTTTTCTTTCAGATAGTAGTAAAAAGTGCTACGAGCAAGTTTAGATAATTCAAGTAATTCTTTAAGCGGATATTTAAGCCTTAGTTCAGCGATTACTTTCGCCTTTTCCCGTTCTCTCGCTCGTCCGCAAGAACTAAGGCACTCAGTTTTTTTAAGTATTCATTCTCCATCCTAAGTCTTTGGTTTTCCGCTATTAAATCTTCTTCCACCTTTTTATCTAGCTTTGGTGGTCTTCCACGTTTCTTTCCTTCTAAACTTGGTCTGCCACGGTTTTCTTTCATCAGTCCTTCATATCCTTCTTCTAGATATTTGCGTTCCCAATTCATTATGCGACTATGTGAATTAATTCCATATTTTCTTGAAGTTTCAACATACCCTAATTGGTGTTCTCGCATATCTAGTATAACCGATAATTTGAATTCTGGCGAGTATTTTTTAAATATTTGTCCTTTTTTTGCCATTAAAAATGCACCTCCTAAAAGTGTCTAACTTTAGTTAATTATTCGTGGGGAATTTAGAAGAAAAATCAAAAATCAGCAAATAGCGAGTTCGTAAAAGAGTCCGAAATTATCATCGGACTCTTCTCTTTTATTAGCCGAAAATATATTTCATATCACCCGTTTTCCTCTTGATTATCCTGTCAAAATGTGTTATAATATAATAAAATTTATGAAAGGTCGCAAAGATAATGAAGAACAAAGAAATTACCGTATTGGATCAGGAAATCCATATCAACAAAGACGATTATTTCTCTCTTACGGATATTGCAAAATATAAAAATCCTGAAGATCCACGATTTGTCATACAGAATTGGATGCGCAGGATCGATACAATTCAATATATAGGGTTGTGGGAGCAATTGAATAATCCAAATTTTAACCGTGTCGAATTCGATACGTTTAGAAGCGAAGCCGGACACAACTATTTTACAATGACTCCGAAGAAATGGATCGACGGCGTAAATGCCATCGGTATTATTTCCAAAGCCGGGAAATATAACGGCGGCACATACGCACACAAGGATATTGCTCTGCAATTCGCGTCCTGGATTTCGCCTGAAATCAATTTATATATCATAAAAGAATTCCAGCGCTTAAAAGCCGACGAACAAAAGCAAATCGGGTGGACGGTTAAGCGAGAACTTGCAAAAATAAATTATCGCATACATACCGACGCTATCAAAGACAATATTATCATTCCGCTTGAAATTTCAAAAGAGCAAGCGTCTTTCGTTTATGCAAACGAAGCCGATGTTCTGAATGTTGCCTTATTTGGTATGACCGCGCGTGAATGGAGAGATAAAAACCCTGATAAAAAAGGTAATATTCGCGATTATGCCGAAGTGTCGCAACTTGTATGCCTTTCTAATCTTGAAAACCTGAACGCATATCTAATAGAACGCGGATTAAGTCAACCGGAACGACTTATTGAACTGAATAAAGCGGCGATCCGTCAAATGAAAGTTTTGGCGGAAGAGACGCCCAAACTATCTGACGGTACGGACGAAAAATGAGGTGTAATATGAAATTCTCCGAAAAAGTAAAATATGCAAGAATGAAACTTCTTTTAACGCAAGAAGCGTTGGCAAAAGAACTCGGTGTGTCTTATGCGACAATTTGCCGTTGGGAAAAAGATAATCGTGAACCGCAAATCGTATCGCAAGGCAAATTTTACGCCTTTTGCGAAAGTAAAGGCATTAAGTTTGAAGAATAAGGGGGGGAAGAATATGGATTTTGAAAAATTGCATTAGCCGTAACTATGTGTATTAAAACTAAGAAAAAATAGCGGAAGTACGGAAAGGATTTTTAGATTGATAAGGAGTTAAAAATGAAAAAAGAACAAATTTTGGAAATTATCAAAGGAAAATATAATGTGGTCTCTGAGGAGAAAATATCAAACGGTATTTGCCTCAAATTAGACAATGGCGCAATTATCAACTGTTTTAGCAACGGAAACCATAATGTCCAAGGGAAAAACATACAAGAGGTAAAAGATGTTTTGGCTGGAAAGTCTGGTCATATTGGAAATCGCAAGATTTTTGTGGTTTATGGTCATGATGATATAGCAAAAACGCAATTAGAAGCTATGTTACGTCGTTGGGATCTTGAACCGATAATTCTTGACCAACAGGTGTCGGCAGGACAAACCATCATCGAAAAATTAGAAGAGTACTCAAAAGAAGTTCAATATGCTATCGTTTTGGCTACACCGGATGATGAAGGAAAAGCTCTAACCGAGTCGACACATAAAAAAAGAGTAAGGCAAAATGTTGTATTAGAATTGGGAATGTTTTTATCCAAATTAGGTCGAGACAAAGTCGCAATATTGTTAAAAGAAGATAGAGATTTTGAAAAACCATCAGATATTCAGGGTTTAGTCTATATCCCTTTTAGCAATAAAGTCGACGATGTTACGATAAACTTAGCCAAAGAACTTTGTAATCAAGGATACAATATTGATACAAAGAAATTGTAAAAAGGATAATAAAATGGGGAATTTGGATGAAATTAGAAGTATAACTAAAAGGCTTTTGAGAGAAGGCTCACCTTCTTTACAGCAATATGAAGATGCAATGCCTTTATGTAAAGAATTATACGAGGCGTTCCCGGAAACTCATGATTTATGGGATGCTCAGCAATACGCGAATTGTCTTAAAAAGCTTAACAGACTTGACGAGGCTGAACAAGTATGTGAAGATGTCTATTCAGAATTCAAAGATACAGAAATTGTTAAAACCCAAAGTCAGGCATTTTTATACATAGAGAATCTGTATGCTTGGATTATAAATGACAAATATGTAAAAACTATAAAGCAACCTGACTATAAATATTCAGAAGTGGTATTTGGTAAATTGACCCTGCTATATGATTTACTTAAAGATACAAAGGCAACAAAACCATCTTTTCCGTATTGTGCACTAACGGTGCTTAAACAGTTAAATAAACAAAATGGAAAAATAATAGCAGCGGAAGGCTTAGAAATACTAAGTTTGATTTCCCTTCCCGAATTGTCGTCTGAGGCTAAAAGTTATACAGATTCATATGGAAAAACAAGAGAATTTGCATCTCTTAAGGAAGATTATTACACATTGAAGTCTGATTTTTTACTTGATGCAAAACGATACGAAGACTGTATTATATGCTGCAATGAAGCAATGGAAACGCTTGAAAGTTTTCATTATGATAATGATATATGGTTTTCAAGAAAAATTTCAAAATCCTTGGGCGAATTAGGACAAATTGACGATGCTATTAGTAAGCTTGAAAAACTTACTATTATAAGCGATAAATGGTTTTTACTTTATGAAATAGGAAAATACTATTTACAACTGAATAATCTTGATGAAGCTCTTACATACATGTTGCGTGCGGTATGTACAAAAGATCCCGAACGGATGAAAGTTGCGTTGATTGAATCAATTGGCGATTTGCTTACTGAAATCGGTGATAAATTCTTTGCTCAGGATAACTATAATTACGCTAGACAAATTAGGCAAAATAATGACTGGGCGGTTGCAACTGCTCTTCAAAGAAAAATTACAGAAGAAAAAGATATTGAGTCCAAGGATATAAAAAAGAAATGGATTCAGAAGTTGTACCAAACTTCTGGTAGTAAACAAGGGAAAGTTATTAAACTGTTTAACGGAAGAGGCGGTTTCATACAGGCGGATCATTCTTACTACTTTCAATTTAAAAATTTTTTTGGCAAATCCGATTTTCTTAAAATCGGCGATTATGTAGAATTTATAGTTATAAACTCATATGACAAGAAAAAACAAGTTGAAACGAAAGAGGCGGTTGCAATAACTCCGGTAAAACGATAATTTTTTTACCCGCAAATTTCCGATAATAAAAATTTATCGGAACATAACGATTCAAGGAGGAGTAAATGAGCATTTTAGATAAAAAGCAAATGACCGAAGAAGATATAAAATTAAACTTCATCACACCGGCGATAAAGGCAAAAGGCTGGGACGGCAAAATTACGATGGAAACAAAAATTACCGATGGACGAATCAATCTGAAAGGTAATATCGCATCCAGAGAAGCGCCGAAAAAAGCTGATTACATTTTGTATCTTAATAGCGCAAATCCGCTTGCCGTGGTAGAAGCAAAAGATAATAACCACAGCATTTCTTTCGGTATGCAGCAGGCAAAAGTATACGCTGAAATGCTCGACGTAAAATTTGCTTACAGTTCCAACGGCGACGGTTTTCAGGAATTTGATTTTTTAACCGGCGTTGAAAGAGAAATTTCTCTTGAAGAATTTCCTACTCCCGACGAATTATACGCAAGATACACTGCCGAAATAAACGACGGTAGCGGGTTGTCAAAGATGGAATTGTCCTTTATCAATCAACCGTTTTATACAAGTCAGACGACATATCCTCCGAGATATTATCAAAGAAACGCCGTAAATCGTACGTTGGACGCAATCGCAAAAGGCAAAAATCGTCTGTTGCTCGTTATGGCTACCGGCACAGGTAAAACATACACCGCTTTTCAGATTGTATATCGTCTTTTGCAAACGGGCGCGAAACAAAAAATCCTTTATCTTGCTGATAGAAACAATCTTATCGACCAGACAATCGGCGGCGATTTCAAACCGTTGGAAAAAGTAATACATAAAATCAATTTCCTTAAGGATGACCGCACGACAATCGCATCGTATCAGGTCTATTTTTCGCTGTATCAGCAACTCGCAGGCAACAAAAAAGAAGATGATGACGAAAGCGACGAAGAAGTGCTTGCAAGGTACAGCAAACTTTTTGATAAAGACTTCTTCGATTTGATTATCGTTGACGAGTGTCATCGTGGCTCGGCAAAAGAAAATAGCCGTTGGCGTAAAATTTTGGAATACTTTTCTTCCGCCACACAAATCGGTATGACCGCCACGCCGAAAGAAACGCAGTCGATTTCCAATATCGACTATTTTGGCGAACCTGTTTATATTTATAGCCTTAAAGAAGGCATCGCCGACGGATTTCTTGCCCCATTCAAGGTTATCAACGTAAAATCCGATATCGGCGACGGTTGGAGACCGAGAAAAGGACAAGTTGATATTTACGGCTATGAAATAGAAGACCGTATTTACAATAACAGCGATTTCGACTATAAAATTATTATTCAGGACAGAATCGATATGGTTGCGCGAGAAGTTACTAATTATCTCAAAGCAACCGACCGTATGGCGAAGACTATCGTTTTCTGTGCCACCGAAGATGCCGCCGAGCGTATGCGCGTTGCTCTCACAAATTGCAATGCCGATATGATTGCAAAAAATCCCGATTATGTAGTGCGCATTACGGGCAGCGACGATTACGGCAAAAGCAAACTGGACTATTTTATCTCTGTTTCGGCAAAGTATCCCGTAATTGCAACGACTTCAAAATTGCTTTCGACCGGTGCCGACTGTAAAATGGTAAAGTTGATTGTTTTAGACGAAATGATTAACTCTATGACGGAATTCAAGCAAATTATCGGTCGCGGCACACGAATCAGAGAGCAAGACGGAAAGACACATTTTATGATAATGGATTTCCGCGGCGTTACAAGACTGTTTGCCGATCCCGATTGGGACGGCCCTGTGGAACAAGATGAAAATTTCGTACACATTACTCCACCTGATCCGCCGGGCGGAACAGTAATTGATGTCCCACCCGTTCCGCCTATGCCGCCTAAACATAAATGGGTTGTCGATAATCGCGGTTGCAGAGTTCAGGTCTTGCAAAAAGTCGTGTCTATTTACGACGTAGACGGAAAACTATTGCGACAGGAAAGCATTATCGACTACACCAAAGCAAATATTTTCGGCGAATTTGCAACGTTAAGCGATTTCATTTCGTCGTGGAGCGCGGAGGAAAAGAAAGAAAAAATTTACGAGTTATTCTTGCAAAAAGGCATTAACCTTGACCAAGTAAAAGCGGACGAAAATATGTCCGACGTGGATGATTTCGATTTTATTTGCCACGTTGCTTACAATCAAAAGCCGCTCACAAGGAAAGAACGTGCCGAAAACGTTAAAAAACGCAATGTTTTCGGTAAATATGGCGAAGCAGCGCGAGAAGTTTTGAATGCGCTTCTCGATAAGTATGCCGACAGCAGTATATACGAAATCGAAGATACCGACGTGCTGAAACTCGATCCTTTCACTAAGTTCGGTAAACCTTCAAAAATCGCTCAACTTTTCGGCGGCAAAGAAGGTTATCTCGAAGCAGTCAGACTATTAAAACAAGAAATTTACAAGGCGGTAGCATAACAAATGAGTAACGTATCTGGATTTGTCAAAAGAGTAAGAGATATTATGCGCAACGACGCGGGTATCAATGGCGACGCGCAAAGAATAGAACAGATTGCATGGATGCTGTTTTTGAAAGTATACGACAGCAAAGAGAATGACTGGGAAATGGACGAAGATAATTATGAATCCATTATTCCCGATCAATGCCGTTGGCGTAATTGGGCACACGACGAAAGCGGAAAAGGTTTAACCGGCGACGCGCTTCTTGATTTCGTCAATAATAAATTATTCCCCGTGTTAAAGGGCAAAGACGTCAAAAATTCAGACGGCGAAGTCATTATCAAAGGTATCGAAATATCAACCGATACCCCGATAAAGAAAGCAATCGTAAGAACTACCTTTGAAGATGCGAACAACTATATGAAGGACGGCGTTTTACTCCGTCAGGTCATCAGCGTTATCGACGAATTGGATTTAAGCGATTATAACGAGAGCCACGCTTTCGGAGAAATTTACGAAACCATTTTGCGCGAATTGCAAAGCGCAGGCGCTTCGGGTGAATTTTACACTCCACGTGCCGTTACCGATTTTATGGCAAAAATGATAAATCCGCAAATCGGCGAACACGTTGCGGACTTTGCTTGTGGCACAGGCGGATTTTTAACCAGTTGGCTGAAAGAATTGGACAAAAAGAAAACTTCTACCGATGACGTAGAAGCCTATGAAAATTCCGTTTACGGCATCGAAAAGAAACAGTTTCCGTATATGCTTTGTGTGACAAATCTTTTGTTGCACGATATTAATATGCCAAGAATCTACCATGATAATTCACTTCTTAGAGATGTTTTGGATTATACAGATAAGGATAAGTTTGAAGTAATTCTTATGAATCCCCCTTATGGTGGAAATGAAAAGGCGGACGTAAAAAATCATTTCCCGTCCGATTTGGCAAGCAGCGAAACGGCTGATTTGTTTATGTCCGTCATTATGTATCGCTTGAAAGATAACGGACGGGCGGCGGTTATTCTTCCCGACGGTTTTTTGTTTGGTACGGATAACGCAAAAGTCGCTATCAAAAAGAAACTGCTGTCGGAATTTAATCTCCATACGGTAATTCGTATGCCGCACAGCGTTTTTGCGCCGTACACATCTATTACTACGAATATTTTATTCTTCGATAAAACCGGCGGGACGAAGGAAACGTGGTTCTATCGCCTTGATATGCCCGAAGGTTATAAAAACTTCTCAAAAACCAAGCCTATGAAGTTGGAACACTTCCAGCCTGCTATGGATTGGTGGAACAACCGTGAAGAAATCATCTTTGACGACGCGCCAAAAGCAAAGAAATACACTTTGCAGGAAATCGAAGATAATAATTATAATATCGACCTTTGCGGTTATCCGCACGAAGAAGAAGAAATTCTCGCACCGCAAGACTTAATCAATAATTACCGTGAAAAGCGTGCCAGTTTGGATGCTGATATTGATAGAGTTCTCGGTGAAATTATGGCGCTTTTGGGTGGTAAAAATGAAGGCTGAACAATTAAGAAAATCCATACTTCAATTAGCAATTCAAGGTAAACTCGTTCCGCAAAACCCTGCCGACGAGCCTGCCTCTGTTTTGCTTGAACGTATCCGCGCCGAAAAGCAACGCCTGATAAAAGAAGGCAAAATCAAAAAGGATAAAGGCGATTCTGTCATCTTCAAAGGTGATGATAATTGCTATTATGAGAAGACGAGTTCGGAAGTCAAAAATATTACCGATGAAATACCTTTTGATATACCTGATACTTGGTGCTGGGTCAGACATAACGAATTATTTGAAATTTCTGGCGGCTCTCAACCGCCGAAGGCTAAATTTAAAGATACTCCTCAAACAGGATTTGTTCGATTGTTTCAAATAAGAGATTATGGCAAAAATCCGCAACCTATTTACATTTCTATTGATGCAGCAACCAAAACAACTAAAAAAGGTGATATTTTGCTTGCAAGATACGGGGCTTCGCTTGGAAAAGTGTTTTGGGCAGAAGATGGCGCATATAATGTTGCTATGGCAAAAGTTATACCACTTTTTGATATAAAAACAATTTCTAACGAATATTTATTCTTATATTATAAGTCTTCATTATATCAAGATACAATTATAGGGCATTCAAGAAGTGCTCAGGCAGGTTTTAATAAAGATGATCTTTCAAAAATGTTTTTTGTTCTGCCGCCTTTATCCGAACAAATTCGTATAGTTAATGCTCTAAAAAATATTGAGCCGCTGATTGCCGAATACGATAAACTTGAACAACAAGCGATGAAACTTGACGGCGAGATTTACGATAAACTCAAAAAATCTATTCTGCAATACGCCATTCAAGGCAAACTCGTTCCGCAGGACAGCAACGACGAACCCGCTTCCGTTTTGCTCGAACGTATCCGTGCCGAAAAGAAGGCTCAACTCGGCAAGAAATACGTTGAAAGTTATATCTACAAAGGTGATGATAACTGTTATTATGA
>ERZ824600.4302-NODE-4302-length-12645-cov-3.253137_pt1 | contig 12645 bp, 5 predicted proteins | sample MGYA00519933_ERZ824600 | MGnify/ENA primary metagenome ERZ824600 (study PRJEB31778, sample SAMEA3449178) | human gut metagenome | biome: human gut; feature: human-associated habitat; material: faeces | place: United Kingdom | collected 2010/2012 ... | reverse complement strand
CCATCCAGCTGCAGCATGGAGCTTCGCACATCCTGCCATGTCCGGTAGATCTTGGTGTTCGCCTCGACGCCCAGTTCTCCGACGAACCGGAACCGTGCTTTCCCGGAACTCTGGAAGTTCTTGAATTTCACCGCATTGGAGAAGTACGACACCTCCAGTGCGCTGGCGCCGAACATATCGGAAAGATCCTCATCGGAAATCTTGTTCTTCGAACTGTTCGAATACGCCGTAAACCGTCCGCCCATTCGCGGAATGATGTTCAGGAAATCCAGATTGATCGGATAGTACAGGAAATGCACGGTATCGAACCGGGCGCTTGCATAATTTTTAACTCTTCCATACCGTCCGGGATTATCCAGATGGCGCCATTTCATCTCATAATATCCGCCCGAGGTCTCGCTCTGGTAATAGAGTCCGCCGAACAGCTCCTGGCGGGGCATATCCCATCTGGCCTCCGGGAGACGCTGCACGACGGTGTCGAAATCATTCACCCGGATTGTCGTCAGCAGCGCGGCCGACGCCCGCTCCATCTGATATTCCAGAGCCGCATAGGTCGGCGGCTGAATATTTTCCCGATAGCGGGAGTCATAATAATCTTCGAGGAAGTTGTAGTCGCTCAGCACTTCGATCTGACCGCGGAAGTCGAGCGACGGCGTGATATGCGTCAGATTGCTTGCCTTGAAATCGTATCGTGTTTCCGGAATTTTCAGCCGGGCATGCTCTTTGTACCAGTGGCGCTGGGTCCAGTCGTCCAGCGAGAAACTTTCATACGGTTTCCGGTCGCGCATCATCACGCCGAAGACCTCGGTTCTGGAATTATCCGTCAGGAAATTCACTTTCCCGCCGTAGGCGATTCCGCGGTCGGAATAGTAGTTGACGATCGCCGCCGCGTTCAGCTGCATTTTCGGCGTATTGATCAGACTGAATCCCTTCGACGCCCGGATGAAGTATCCCCAGTCGGACGTGGATCCGAAATCGAAATCGATTCCGAAACTGTCCGAATCGAACGGCTTGTAGAGTGCGGGCAGCCAGAACACCGGGACATCCCAGAGCCGGAACATCGTGTTGTACGCCAGCACCGCATGATCGTTGTGATCGGGATTGTAGTTCCGCAATCCGCTTTCGAACTCGCGCGGATAGAGAACCGCCTTGGACGCCCCGAGCGCATAATGCGCGTGATCATCCATAATATAATCGCACGTTGTGATCTTCGCATCGTGCACGGTGATTTTTCCATTGACCGCGCGTTCCGCCTCGGCTGCCGCGAAGAACAGCGGACCGTTCTTCAGCGCGAAATTGCGGAACTGAAAGAGACCGGAAGTAAGATTTCCGGAGATGCGGTCGGCCTTCATATACGCGGCGATGTTCTCGATTTCCACCTTGATCCGCCGCAGGCCGATCGGCGTTTTCACATATTCGAGGATTTTCACGGACAGCGAGTAATCGTCGAGAAGCTCCTGATACTCCTGATAATCCACGAGCCGGGAGATTTTCTGTCTGCGTGTGAAGGTCACATGTCCGGTCGCCTCCAGGTCGCGGGATTCGAGATTGATGATCGCCTTGTCCGCCGTGATGGTCATCTCGCCGTATTTGATGACGACGTGTCCGCGGGCGATCAGGTTGTCCCCCACATATTCATACAGATCCGCGCTGGCATCCACCTCTTTGGCGGCGGTGAAGGAAGAGGTCCCCTGAAACATCTTGGAAGGGCTGACGGACGCACGGTTTGCACGGGCGGTATCAATCAATCCACCCCATGCTCCGGACAGGGGGAAAAGAGACAGCAGCGCGATCGCGGCCAACTTCGCCAGGCGCCTGACCAGAGACATCTTCATTCGAGCGGTTCCATCAATAAATCGTTCCTTTTACAAAAATACCTGATTCATACTATATCATCATTTTTCGTTCGCGCAAGTTCTCAAAAGTCTTTTATTCAAAATAAATATTCGCGCTTCGTGAAAAGAGAAGGGTCCGCGGGAAGCTGGAAACTTCCGGCGGACCGAATGGTCTTCCTGCGTCGGATCGTCAGCGGAAGGAGAGAATCAGATTTTTCTCTTCCCCCGGACGCAGCGGAATCCGGATCCGCCCCTCCGCATCGCGAAGAAGAGCGGAGTCGACCGGAGCAAGGGAGCTTTCCAGGACCAGCTCCGGCGACTCTCCCGCGCGGCAGGAAAGACGGACCACCTTCTTTGCCGGATCATACACGAAATCCCGGATCTCCAGATCCTTCGCGGTCCGGATCCGCACCTTTCCGTACAGACGGTAGAGCACGTTTCCGAATGAGGACGCCACCGTGATCCCCGGCCAGTCCGATGTGTACGAATAGGTTTTCCCCGTTTTTTCCATGCACTTTTCCAGAGCCTTCCGAAGCATCGGTTCCGAAATCGGCGACGCCTGGGAGAGAATATCCAGCATAGCCGGATTGCTGAAATAGCTTCCATCCTTCTCGAACAGCGCGGGCAGCACCAGTTTTTCGAAATAGTTCCGCTCCGCCTCCGGACAGTACTTCCGATACAGCGGCACCAGATCCTGCGGGATTCCCTGACTCATATCATAGAGATCCACCTCCATCGGCTTCATGCCGCGGTTCCGGAAATTGAATCCGAGCTCCGTAAATCCGACACCGATTGTGACATTGGCGGGATAGAGGAGCAGTCCGTTCTTTGCGGCATACTCCCGGAACAGCATGCGGGCGATCGTCGGGACCAGGCGCCGGGCGCCGCGGTAGAGCGCCTGATCGCGCAGAGCGTCATCTTCCAGAATCTCCCCGATCCGGGCGAGTTTCATCATGGCGGCGTATTCGCTGTTCAGCATGTCGATCGTGGCGGAGAGGCCGGATTCGCGGCAGTGGCTGGCCATATACGCCCAGTCGTCGCTGACGAGCAGAAAGCGCGCCGCCGAACGGAAATACGATCCGTTCGCCCGGACGAAATCCTTCTGTCCGTGCCGGTCCGCCAGCATCTGCCCTGCGGCGAGGATCATATGGGCGGTCTCATTGACGTCCGCATAATTGATCGCGCTTCCGAATCCTTCCGCGAAACGGATTGCATGCGGATGGCGGTTGTTGAAGTAGATCGGATACCGGATGGCGCTGAACGGCTCCTCTCTCCAGCGCAGGGCGCTCTTGTACCGATAGAGTTCGGCGGGCTCCAGGACTTTGCGGCGGACCCGTCCGAAGAACATCTTCCGCTCCTTCTCCTCCAGCAGGAAAGGCGAAATCAGCACCTGATTGATGCCGTGCAGCCAGCCGTGCGCGTTCACGTTCCGGCATTCCGGATACTCTTTTCCGGTGGGGTACGCGGGGGTCCAGGAATCTTCCCGGGTTCCGCCGCCGGCGTTGAAGAGGATTCCTTTCCGGAACAGCGATGCGGCGAAGTCGCGCACCTCCTTTTCCGCCTCGATGCGCGGAACAAGCGGATACTGCGGGACCGGGAGCGGAAGGGACCATTCGGCGGTGTCGCTGTTTTCAGATGCGGCGAAATTGCCGAAATTGGTCACCATCTTCCAGTCCTTCACCTGTTCGGACTCGAAGAGCAAACCTTTCGTGAAGAATGCAAGGGGGGAGACGGGGGCAAAGGGAGCCGATGTCTTCTTCCAGTCGTTTGGAGTTGTCCGATGGGAATAGGTGGTTCGGATGTCGATCCGTCCTTTTTCCCGGTCGATGCGGAAGAGCTCCTTTTCCGCGAGCGGGTAGGAGAAGGCCTTCGGCCCCCAGAAGGCGGCCTTTTCGGAAACGGAGGCGGGGATGCCGTTCCTCCAGGCGGAGGAGTCGGTATCGAGCGCGCCGTTCAGCCAGATCGGGACAATCATTCCGACTCCGCCCCGCCGCTCGAAGGAAAGACCGTTTACGGCGGAACCGACTTTGGAGACCGTGATCCGATCCTGTTTTTTCGCGAAGACCAGCAGAAGCGGACGGCATTCGCTCTCCCGGAACAGCAGGATCCACGGTTCCTTCCAGTCGACCGGGAGAGAGTCGTTTTTCCGCAGATCAACGATCTTCCAGGAGCCGTTTTCCGCGGGGATTGCGGCATAGTCCGCCACGTTGAAAAGTCCCATGACAATGCGGTCGGCGAAGATCTCCCAGCGGATTCCGGGGAATGCGAGAGAGCTGTCGAAGCGGCGCGAACCTTCCGCATCGGTGATGAGACCGCCTTTTCCGAGTTCATTGATCCGGCCAGCGGCAAAGGTCCAGCGTTCCGCCTTCGACGGCAGGCAGATCAGTTCCGGGCAGCTTCCCATTCCGCCGCTTCCCCGCAGATTTTCCACGACGATCCGGATGCGGTTTTCGCCCCCGAACTTCACCAGTTCCCGGGGGATGACATAGCGATGGGGACGCCGCCAGTATTCCGGCATATCCTCCGTGACCTTTCCGATGGAGCGTCCGTTGAAAAACACCTCCGCAAGATCATCGATTCCGCCCTCGACGGTGAAGCTGATTTTCTCATCTTTCCACGCTTCGGGGACCGTGCAGACGGCGGAGTACTCGAATGTCCCGGTCTCCAGAAACGAGTACGCCCAGTTCACGTTCCGGGAGGAGGAGGACTCCTTCAGCGGACGGAACGACCACTCTGCAAGGGAGAGCTTCGGGCTCTGACGCGCCTTGAAACTGTACTGCTGGGCGCCATTGGAGACCTCGAAGACGTCATTCATGCTCTCGACCAGCAACCCGTCGCCGATCAGCCATCCGAACCGCCCGAAATTTTCGGCGGACACCCCTTCCCTCCATCCGTTTTCCGCAGGCGGCGGAACCCGGAGCGCCTCGCGCAGCGACTTCCCGGAGACCTCCGACGCGATTCGGAGCAGCAGCGGATCCTCGGCCGCCCGTCCGGCAATCACGTCCGATCCGATTCCCAGAGCCGACCAGATCACACGACCCTTTCCGGCGCGGCCGTCCACAAGCGCGGGCGCATTGTCCTCAAACACCAGACGGACGATTCCGCCATTGCGGACCTTCGCATCGAAATACTGTCCGAATGCCGCATCCGAGAGATCGCGGAACAGACGGTCCTCCTTCCGGGCCGCCTTCAGTTTCCGCCGGACCGGCAGACGATCCGACGCACGTTTCACGGCAACGACCGGCAGCAGCGCCTCGATCTCCGGATCCGCCACCGCCGCCGCGACAAAGAGACTCTTTCCTTTCTCCCGGACCGACTCCGCCACCCGCTTTGCCATTTCCGGATCCGGCCGGGCTCCCGCGTAGACGATCAGATCCGCACTCTCCGGCGAATCCGCCAGCACCGCCTGACCGTTCACGCTCTCCAGCAGAAAGGAGCGGTAGCCGGGGAACTGACAGCGGTCTTCGACGCGCGGGAAATTTCCGCGTCCGCAGAAGACCGTTGCAAAGTCCTCATTGTCGAACAGGAAAAAGATTTTGACGGGATCCGCGGCGGCGTTCACCCTCTTCTCCGTTATTTTTTTTCCGGGGACCACCAGCACGTCCGGACGATCCGGACTCATTCCGGCCTCCTCCGGCATGCAGATCCGCATTCCGCTGACGTCCAGCTCCACCTGTTCCCCCTCTTTTGCTCCCGATATATCGACCGAGAACTTCAGCTGGAGGAACTTCAGCACCGTATCGCCGAGTTTGAAATCGGTATCAATTCCCAGCACGAACTGTTTTTCCGCCTTTCCGGAGACCGTCAGCTTCGGTCCGAACTTCAGCACGGTTTTTCCCCCTTCCCTGCAGCTCAGCATCGGATGCACCACCATCGGTTTTCCGTTGATCGAGCGACAGGAGAAGAACAGACGGTTCTGCGTATGAAACTCCTTGTTCAGATCCTGACAGAGCATCACATTGGCCGGAGCATCCTTTCCGTTGCGCTGGAGGACGATGGAAAACGCCTCCGACGAGCGCGGAGTGAATTTGCTTTCCACGCCGGCGCCCTGCAGAATGATCCGCCAGGGGGCGGACTTTGCGGCGGAAGATTTTCTCTGGTTCTTCTGTTTCACTTCCGGGAGAATCATACGGGTTCCTTTCTGAGAAAATGTCACCTTGCCGGCCGGGACGATCCGGAAATCGCGGATCTCCATTCCGTCCGGCGCACCGGATCCGGCTGTTTTGAATCCGAATTTGATCTGCCAGACCCGGACGGGATCCGTCTTCAGGCCGAATGCCTTGTCCAGCAGGATTTCGCAGTTTTTCCACTCTGTTCCATCAAGCGGGATGCGCGGACCGAAAAAGCCTCTGCTCTTTCCGTTTTCCATCGTGCTGAGGACCAGTCCGAGGGAGGCTTTGCGGCCGGAAACGCTCCGCACCGAGAAGACCACTCTGGCATCCTTCAGGGCGACGGTCTGATCCACCGTTCCGCAGAGTTGCACATTGATCTCCTTTCCCTTCTCCTGCCTGCAGTTCAGCAGGAACCCTTCGGCGCTCTTCTCCTCCAGCGCGGAGGACCCTCCCCGGGAAAACGGAATCAGGCTCCAGATTTTTCCGTCATTTCCCGAACAGCTCAGAGCCGATGCGCAGACCAGCGCCGCGCACAGAACATGTTTGTTTTTGAACACCGTTGTTTTCTCCTTTTTCAGAAACTTGCGGATCCGGAAAGACTTTTATTTTCCGGTCCAGACATTGGTATAGGCTTCGAACGCGCCGCCGGAGGCATAGAGCTGCTGAACGCCTGTCATTCCGGGCATGGACGTGCGGTAACTTCCCGCATGACCGTCGAAATACAGAACGTTGACCAGCCGTTCCTCCTGATGGCGCGGATACAGCAGATGCCCCTGCGACGCATCTTTTCTCACCGTGTAGCAGGGCGTCCTGTCATCCTTATGTGCGGAATCGGCGAACAGGAGCACGGAAGAGTTCCGTTTCACCTGCGTGAAGCGGAGAATTTCAGGGGAGGAATTCTGATCGTAATCATAGCCGATCACCCGGTTGATTCCGAACGTGCCGACCTCCCAGCAGACGGAAACTTCCGTTGCGGCTGCCATCCGTCCCTCTTTCCACTCCCGCGCCTTGGAAACGCGGTCCGAAGTCGCCTTGGAATAGAGGACCTGCTCTCCTTCCGGGCAGAGATAGCTTTTCCAGTTTGCATACTTCAACACCTGCAGGAGTCCCGGCCAGTATGCGGCGACATCATCCTTCAGATAGCGGACGGGGATCACCAGATCGTCAAAATCGCCCGCATAGGAGAGCGTCGCCGTTCCGGTCTGGCGCAGATTGGAAAGACAGTTGACGCTCCGCGCCTTCTCCCGTGCGGAATTCAATGCGGGAAGAAGCAGCGAAGCCAGGATCGCGATAACAGCAATAACCACAAGAAGCTCTATCAAGGTAAAAACTTTTTTCATTGTCCGTCCCTCTCCACCACTGGAATATTGTTCATTTTTCATCGACGCTCCATCCTCATCGACTTGACTGTCAAACTTCATCTCCGGGAGAACGGAATGGAACAAGGACTTCCGTGTTTTCCGGGCACTCACTGCGGTTTTGTTTCAGAAAGAGTCTCAACGGCTGAAGGAGATCCCCCTGAAAATAGGTTCTCCAGGCGATCGGGGGAACGGAGACCCGGCGGCTCGGCAGCAGAGAGACGATCCGCGTTGCGTTCAGCACGGATTCCGGAGCCGTTCCCGCGGTAGTCAGCAGCGGAGCGTCGTAGATGATCCATCCGGCATACTGTTTCCGGAAGAACATTTCGCGGAACACGGAATCGTTTCCGTAATTGTCGCTGACAAAATCTTTTGCGGGATCCAGTTCCGGACAGACATCCAGAATCCCGGCGATCAGATCATGCATGCTGCGGATGTTGACCGCATCCGGAGAAGCGGGATGAATCTGTTCTCCGAGGGGACCGGCGAACGCGATTCTGCGGATTCCGGCGCGTTTGAGATCTTCGGCGGCGCGGCGCCCGGCATCGCGATAGTCATCGGCGATAATCGGGCAAGAGTGGAGAAACGACTCCCCGAGCGCGACCACCTGCACCCCTTTTTGCCTCAGCTCCCGGACGATCTCGACAAACAGATCGCTGATCCGGTAAAGCACCACCAGTTCCGGCAGAGTCTGCGTGCACTCCCGGAGCAGCTCCATCCGGCTGCCGAAGACCACCGACACCTTGTACCCGAATTCGGACTGCAGCAGCGAAGCCAGCGGCAGAAGGGGACCGGTCGAATCCAGCAGACCGAGCGAGACCACCACGACCGCATGTTTTTCCGTTTTCCGGCAGAGACGGGATTCGATCCGGTTGCTGTCCCATCCGAAATCGCGGACGAAATGGAGGATCCTTTCGCGGATTTCAGGGCGGACCCCCTCTTTTCCGTTCAGGACCCGGGACACGGTCGCCACGCTGACACAGCAGTAGTCGGCGATTCGCTGGATCGTCATTTTCTTCTGCATTTTCCGCTCATTCCTTTCCTCATCGTTTATAATTATACAACAAGGGGAAGAAAAAAGCAACCCCTGTTTCTGAAAAATTTTACATTTTTAAAAATCCAACTCAAAAACAGAATAAAAAAGACATTTTTTAAGACACAAAAAAAGGACGATGTAAAATTTTACAACACAGTCTGAAAAAAATCTCCATTCCGGCGGAGGAGAGGATGAAAGCCATCCCGGGAACGCTCCGGAGAAATGGAGAAAAGGGTATACGGCAAGGAATCGGGAAACGGAGGGGAACTCAGTTCGGGGCACCCCACTGCGCTTTCTGAGCGGCGGTTCCGCTCCAGTAGCTCGGGGCGATGGCGTTGAACTTCACGCCGGAGACGTGTCCGTCGACCCAGGCCATGTTGATGCCGCTTCCTCCGAGATGGCGTCCCATCGGATGAAGCGGGGAGATGAAGATTCGCCAGGATGTCGAGCCGTCGCGGCCCATGGCGCCGAACTGAGAACTGGAGACGGTGGCGTCGATGTCCATCATCAGATAGACATTGGAGGGCTGCTTGATCTTATCGATCAGCGATCCCTGACAGTCGGGCACCTGATTTGACCATCCCGCAATGCAGGCGTTGAGTCCGTAATGCCGGTCCGCTCCGTTCGCAACCGGGACATTGGAGGCGGGACAGGCAAAGCTGCCGAACGGAATTTTATTTTTTGTAATTTTGTCGTTGACATACCAGTAATCCAGCGTCTCGGGTCCGTTGGGGCGGAGAAACGTGCTCACCAGCAGAGACTGCCACTGGGTCCAGTCGCTTCCCTTTCCCGGATGACACGGAACGATCCGTCCTTCATACACATCCGTCGCATACTGGAACACATACAGTGCATTCTGCTTCAGGTTGGAAATGCACTGAACATCCAGTCCTTTCGCCCGCGCCGACCGCAGCGCCGGCAGCAGCAGAGACGCAAGGATTGCAATGATCGCAATGACCACGAGGAGCTCCACAAGGGTGAACCTCCCAGCTCTTCCACACCCGCGTTTGATACAATGTTTCATTTCAAATTCTCCTTACTGTTTTGATATGCGAAATTTATTACTTTTACCAGTGGAAATAACGATAGGGATCATCGTTCGCGATCGGCTCGTCCGTGTAGAGAGTGAACGGCGATGCCGGACGAAGGACGGGATTTCCCAGGATTCCCCCCTCCATCCCGATATCGTTGCAGAGAACGCAGAGCGTGTTTTCCCCTTTCCGCAGGGTCTGCGGGGCAAGGACATACGTCCGCGGAACGCTCCAGTAGTTTTTCGGATTGGTTTTGCGCGTCACTTCGCCGAGCAGTTTTCCGTTGATCCAGATCCACGATTCATCATCCACCGCTCCGAGAGCAAGAATCGTTTCCTGCTCCGTCAGAGCCGCCGGAACCTGGAACCGGAGACGGTACCAGAACCATCCGTCGTACTTCTCCAGAGCCTTGAACTGCGATTCGAACGATCCGGGAACCCGGATCGACCGCCATCCCTTCGGCGAGAACGCGGGAGCGTAGTATTGTTTCCTTCGTCCGCTCTTTTCCGGATCCTCCTTTCCGATCCAGTTTTCGGAAAGAGTCAGACGGAAATTGCCGCTCTCCGGCCGGAACATCCGCAGCAGTCCGCTCTCCGACTCCGCCCCGAGATTCATCAGCAGACGGTTCATTGCAAAGTCCGCTCTTCTCCGCGACGACCGGAGCGCATACTCCTTCCCGTCGATCGTCCACGGCGGCACCTGCATCATCACAAGTTTTCCTTTTCCGATCGTTCTTCCTTCCAGCGTGCGTCCGCCGCGCGAATCCGCCGGGAACGCATCGAATCTCTGAGCCCAGCGGAAATGCAGATCGGCATTGGAAAGACCCGCAAATTCCGGAGAATCCAGCCTGCAGAAATCGGAGAAGTAAACGCCGTTTTTCAGAGAGATTCCGGGGGCGGCTTTTGTTCCCTCGCTTCCGCTCAGGCCGAGGGTCATCACATGGAGTCCCTCCCGGATCCGGTCGTTCAGATCCTCCGGGATCTCACCTTTCGGCCCGATCACCAGCAGATCGCCGGACGAAAGAGTTTCCTTTTCCAGTTTTTCCGCCGGGATCCGCAAGGAGGCCAGGGAGTTCCGCAGCTCGTCCGTTCCGGTATACCAGACCTTTCTTGCAGGACGGGGAGCGGAGTTTTCCAGACGTTCCAGAAGAGAGGCCAGAAGATCATCCGCTTCGCACTCCACCTCGGTCCGTCCGGAGAGATCCAGCTGACAGAACAAAATCACCGCCTTTTTCTCCCGGAACTCCATCAGCGGCGCATACTGCAGATCGAATCCGCCCTGATACAGCGGCAGGAAATTCCCGATCGAAGGTTTCTCCGGAAGGACCGAAGCGACCGTTCCGCGGTTTCCCGCCCGCCAGATGCGACGGTTCACGAAGCCGGCCCACTCCGTCATCGGATAGGTCGGCAGTTTTTGAGGCGGCATATACTGCGGAAGCAGCGTCGAACTTCCTCTCCAGTCGCGGAGGACGCCTCCGGAAAAACCGCTGACGGGGAACACCCGGCGAAGTCCGATTTCATTGGTCCGGAAGCCGATCCGGTTGAGCGTCTCACTGGACTGTTCGAGCACGAGCATCTTCAGTCCGTCTGCGAGCGCTTTTTCCAGGGAGAACGGCAGGGAGGCCAGCGCATTGCGTCCGAGAATCAGCAGATCGACTCCGGCAAGATCGCTCTCTTTTTCAACAGTCCGCGCACTCACGCCGAGCCGTTTGAGCAGAGTGCGCGCCGATCCTTCCGGATCCATCACGCCGACCGTGGACGAAAGGTGGATCCGCTTTTCCGGCAGAACCGTAAAGACGAAGGAATCCTGTTCCGAGGCCCCGTCCGGATAGTGGAACTCCGCGAGGATCTTCTGCTCTCCGGAAAGAGTGCGGGGAAGATCGAATTCGATGGGCAGATCCGCCCGCTCCCCGGGTTCGACGGAAATAGAGCGGGAGTGTTTTTCCGTCACGCCGGGAATCAGGATGTTAGAACCGTCTGCAGAAGAAGGATCCCGGACAATGTTTCCGTTTGCATCAATCGTGTAACTTTGATCCCCGGAGGTAATCACAGTGCTTGCAGCCATGGAGCCGTCAGCAGAAAGATAATATCCATCTACCCAGCGATTGGCGAGCAGCCTGCCTTTTATATCAAAATAGTACCATTTTTTATCGATCAATTTCCAGCCGGTTACGGCGTATTTGTTTTTTTCAAAATAGTAAGTATACTTACCGATCTGCTTCCAGCCAACAGCGTAGCCCGGTGCAGCTTTGATGGTATACCAGCGGCCGTTTGCATCTGCCCTCCACTTTGCTTCCGCTTTCATAGAAGGACTGACTGTGCCAAGTGCTGCTGCTAAAAGCATGGTAACGATAATCTGCTTTTTCATAAATTGCTCCTTTTAAAAATCATGAAGATCAAGATTTTGAAATCATGTTAAATATATTACAAAATTATTACATAAGAATTTTACAGGATTTAGCTTAGAAAGTCAAGAGAAAACACATATTCTGACAGGTAAATGTCAGCAGATCTGACCGGGATCACATTCCGGGTCTTAAGTGTGTTCTGCCTGAATAAAGATTTTACGTCTGAAATATGAGAGAACTGTGGGAGAAAAAAGACAGAACCCAGGGGACAAAAAATTGTCCGCCAGGTTCGGGAAATCCACTTGTTAAGCCTTCTTGCTCTGCATTCTTTTGATGACTTTCAGTCGGGTGAATTCTTCACGCTCTTTTTCTTCCAGTGCATTCTGAATGTCTTTTGTAAGAACGGTATAACGTGGGATGGTAATATTTTTCAGAGCGTTGGCACGCTTCTGAGTTTTTTTGATATTGTTTGCCAGCCGGTAAGCTGAATTTTCGATCATGGAAAGCTTGATGGAAAGCTGCTTTACTTTTTCAAATGAGGCTTTTGCCTGGTCCAGTGCAATGTTTGTACTGTAGTAAGCGTAAGTCGGGAAAGCAGGTCTGGTATCAGCTTCTACCAGGGGGATCTCCGTACCCATGATACTTCTTGTACGGATGCGGATCGAATCCTCAACCGGTACGGAGTAGGAGATCTCTTCTACAAGGCTGATGCCCAGTTTGATGTTTGCCATCTGCAGTGCAGCATATGCCATGCGGAAGGTAGAATCAATTTCTTTCTGAATGGATTCGGCCTGCTGGATGAGTCCCATAAGTTCCCTGATCAGAATATTTCTTTTTTTGTCCATCAGCACATAGCCCTGCTTTGCCAGGGCCAGAGAGTTCTTGGCCAGAATCAGGTTACCCTTTGTAGGGAATGTATTCGGATT
>ERZ824600.4300-NODE-4300-length-12650-cov-10.994125_pt1 | contig 12650 bp, 8 predicted proteins | sample MGYA00519933_ERZ824600 | MGnify/ENA primary metagenome ERZ824600 (study PRJEB31778, sample SAMEA3449178) | human gut metagenome | biome: human gut; feature: human-associated habitat; material: faeces | place: United Kingdom | collected 2010/2012 ... | reverse complement strand
GTTCCGGACGGACCTGCTGTCTTATTCCGGGAAGGACTTTATCGTATCCGTGTCGCTGTACCTGATCTCGGTGGGGTTCTGTCTGGTGCTGCGGAACTTCGACCCCAACAACGACACCAGCTATGTGTCCATGATCTTCCTGCTGGACGTGTTTCTGACGGCCCTGCTGACGGACGGGTTTTTCTTCAGCCTGACCATCGCGGTGTTCGCCGTGCTCAGCGTGGACTACATCTTCACCCCGCCCTTCTGGGAGGTCAGCTTCACGCTGGCGGGCTTTCCGCTGACGTTCCTGGTGATGATGACCATCTGCGTGGCGACCGGTATCGTTACCAGCCGGGCCAAGAAGGTCAGCGAGATGGAGCGGGAGGCGGAGCGGGAGAAGATCCACAGCAACCTGCTGCGGGCGGTGTCCCACGACATCCGAACCCCGCTGACGGGCATCGTGGGGGCCACCAACGTCCTGCTGGAGCAGGATGACGTCCTGACGCCCCAGCAGCGGCGGGAGCTGCTGAAAAATGCCAACGAGGACGCCCAGTGGCTGATTCATATTGTGGAAAATCTGCTGTCCATCACCCGCATCGGCGCAGGGGAGGACGCGCAGGTTACCAAAACGCCGGAGGCGGCGGAGGAGGTCATCGAGGGGGCCGTGGGCAAATTCCGGCGGCGGTATCCGCAGATCGATGTCCGGGTGGAGCTTCCGGAGGAGTTCTTCCTGGTGCCCATGGACCCGCTGCTGATCCAGCAGGTGATGACGAACCTTCTGGAAAACGCCGCCATCCACGGCGTCACCACCACCCGGGTGGCGGTATCCCTGGAAAAACAGGGGAAGTGGGCCCGGTTCACCGTGTGCGACAATGGCCGGGGCATCCCGGAGGGACGGCTGCACAACCTGTTCGACGGCACCCAGAGCGCCCAGAAGGGGGACAGCACCCGCAGCATGGGCATCGGCCTGTCCGTCTGCAAATCGATCGTCCAGGCCCACGGCGGCGCCATGCGCGCCAGCAACCGCCCCACCGGCGGCGCACTTCTGCAATTCACACTACCACTGGAGGAAACGAGCCATGAAGATCAAAGAAAAAGTACTCCTGATTGAGGACGAGCGCACCATCCGCGGCTTCATGCAGGCCATCCTCACCGCCAACGGCTACGACGTCCTCATGGCCGGCACCGGCGCGATGGCCAACACCATGATCTCCTCGCACTGTCCCGACCTCATCATCCTCGACCTCGGCCTGCCCGACATGGACGGCATGACCATCCTCCGCAGCGTCCGCGAATGGTCCAAGGTCCCCATCCTTGTCGTCTCCGCCCGCAGCCACGAGCGCGATAAGGTCGAGGCCCTCGACGCCGGCGCCGACGACTACCTCACCAAGCCCTTCGGCACCGAGGAGCTCCTCGCGCGCATCCGCGCCGCCATCCGCCACACGCGCACGCCCGACGGCGCAGCCGCCGTGGCCAATTCCGGCGTCTTCACCGCGGGCGACCTCACCATCGACTACGGCAAGCACCGCGTCTACATCTCCGGCCGCGACGCCGGCCTCACCCAGAACGAGTACAAGCTCGTCGCCCTCCTCGGTCTGCACGCGGGCAAAGTCCTGACCTACGACTACCTCATCAAAGAGCTCTGGGGCCCCAGCGCCCGCAGCGACAACCAGATCCTCCGCGTCAACATGGCCAACATCCGCCGCAAGATCGAAAAGGATCCCAGTCATCCCGAGTATCTCTTTACCGAGGTAGGCGTGGGTTACCGCATGCGTGAGGGCGATTGAGACCGAAAAATCTCCTTTCGCGAAACTTACATATTTTGGATAAAAGACCTCCGCTTCCTGCGGAGGTCTTTTTGTGATTTCGTTCACAAATAACGGATTATTTATAAGGGGAGGATAAAGGAAAAATCCCACTTCGCAAGGGCTGTGTTAAGAACAGCTCTGCCTTATTTACAGCCGCTTCCAGAAATAGTAAACTCACAGTACACCGTATTTTTCCCCGGACGGTAACTAAGTATTAAGGAGAGAAAACAATGGAAGAAAGAAAAGGCTTTGGATCCAATTTTGGATTCCTGATGGCTGCTGTCGGTTCGGCGGTCGGCCTGGGCAACATCTGGGGCTTCCCCAATAAGATGGGTGCATGCGGCGGCTTCACGTTCCTTCTGATCTACCTGGTCCTGGCTGTCTGCTGCGGCTTCATCGTCATGGTGGGCGAGCTGGCTCTGGGCCGTAAGACCGGTCACGGTGCTGTCGGCGCCTACAAGGTGCTCAGCAAGAAGTTCAGCTGGATGGGCTGGCTGGGCATCCTGTCCGCGTTCTTCATCCTGTTCTTCTACTGCGCGCTGGGCGGCTACTGCATTAAGTATGTGGTGCTCAATGTAGGCGACCTGTTCGGCGCGGGCTTTGGCGCCAGTGCCATCGCCGCCGCGTCGGCGGACGCGGCCAGCGCCTCTCTGGGCGACGCGGTGTTCGGCGCTTTCATGTCCAGCACCACCGAGGCCATTATCTATGGCTTGATCTTCGTGGTGCTGACTATGCTTATCGTTCTCGGCGGCGTCGGCGGCGGTATCGAGAAGGTCTGCTCCGTGGGTATGCCTGCCCTGTTCGTGGCTCTGCTGATCTGCATCATCCGCGCCTGCACGCTGGACGGTGTGGACACCACCGTGCAGGTGCTCCAGGCGGACGGCTCCCTGGTGGAGCACGTGATCCACGGCAGCGCCCTGGATGGCCTGAAGTACATGTTTGCCCCCGGCTGGGCTACTGAAAATGGATACTATGTTCCCGCCTCCGCCGTCATCGATGGCGTGAAAATGTCCGCGGTGGAGATCAACGGCGTCATGCAGCGCATCGTGACCTTCAAGCAGGAGACACCCGACGTCCTGACCGTGCTGGCTACCGCCGGCGGCCAGATGTTCTTCTCCCTGTCCCTGGGTATGGGCGCCATGATCACCTACGGCTCCTATCTGCAGAAGAAGGAGAACATCCAGAAAAACGCGCTGCTGATCGTGGTCATGGATACGATGGTGGCTCTGATGGCCGGCCTGTGCGTGCTGCCCGGTCGCTTCGCTCTGGATCCCTCCGGCGCAGTGGGTGGCCCGTCCCTGCTGTTCGTCACCATGCAGAACGTGTTTAGCCGCATGGGCGGCCTCGGCCCCATCTTCGGCATCCTGTTCTATCTGCTGGTGGTCTTTGCCGCCATCTCCTCCTCTATCTCCCTGCTGGAGGTCATCGTGGCTCACTTTGTGGATAAGGCCCGCGACGAGGGCAAGGGCGACAAGCGCAAGAGCTATACCCTCATCGCCGCCGCCTGTGTGGGCCTGGGCTGCATCCTGGTCTGCGCTGACCGTCTGGGTGCCAGCAGCTTCTCGCCTGCGGAATTGCTGAACATTGCAAATCCCAAGACCTGGGCTGCCGACTGGCTGGACTTCTGGGATGCGCTGTCCGAGGGCGTTATGATGCCGCTGGGCGCGCTGCTGATGTCTCTGATGATCGGCTGGGAGATCGGCCCCGAGTTCGTCAAGGAAGAGACGGAGCAGTCCGGTCATGCTATGGGCAGCTACGGCTTCTTCAAGGTCTGCGTCAAGTTCATCACGCCGCTGATCATGGTCCTCATCCTGTACGGTCAGATAAAGGAATTCTTCCTGTAAAGTCTCTTGACGAATTGTTAATAAACAAACTCTTACTTAACAGAGGGGACGCCGGTGCCGCCGCACCGGCGTCTCTTTTTGCGTCCGCGGACCCGGAAAGACTTGTGCCGCCTGCCGTAAAAAGCACACGATGCTGTGTTTGCCGCCCGGTTTCTCTTGTAAAAACGACGAAAACGGAGTTCACAATTTGTTAAAATAATGGAATATGACGTTAAGAACTTGACAATATCTTGGCGTGACGGTATGATACAGGAGGTTGGCGGGGCAGATACGCTGTTTCGCCGGCTGATGGTATTCACCACCAATTTGTGAGGAGGTAAATCACACACATGGAAAAGAAAAGCACCAAAATAGCGTATTTCGTAGCGCTGGGTGTTTTCATTGTCCTGCTGGTCATCCTGGGGATCCAGTTTAAGGGCAAGGAAAACCCCGTCTTCGTCGGCGACGGCGCGTTCTACACCACCGGCGACGGCGTGTTCCTGGATGGCATCCAGCGGACCGTGGACGACAGCGAGGGCTCTAAGTATGCGCTGGACGGCTCCTACTATGTGAGCCCCGAGGCCGGCACCTACTTCGAGCTGTCTGAGGATGGCAACACCATCGTCGGCGCCGACGGTACCGAGTACGTCAAGTCCGAAGAGAAGTCCAAGGACGTCAACGGCGTGGAGTACACCACCTATGAGGAGAAGGTCTACTCCGAGACTCCGTTTGCCGGCACCTTCTGGTCCCTGCTGCCCCCCATCGTGGCCATCGTGCTGGCCCTGATCAGCAAGGAAGTGTATTCCTCTCTGTTCCTGGGCTGCCTGGTCGGCGCACTGCTGTACACCCAGTTCGCTCCCTGGGACACCATCGTGACCCTGGTGGGTGCCGATTACGGTATCATCTCCGTGCTGGCTGACGGCGGCAACATGGGTATTATCGTGTTCCTGGTCACCCTGGGCATCATGGTGGACCTGATGAACAAGGGCGGCGGCTCCGAGGCCTTCGGCCGCTGGGCCAAGAAGACCGTTCACACCCGCTGCGGCGCGCAGCTGCTGACCATGCTGTTGGGTGTGCTGATCTTCGTGGACGACTACTTCAACTGCCTGACCGTGGGCGCCGTTATGCGTCCCGTCACCGAGTCCCACAAGATCTCCCGTGCCAAGCTGGCGTACCTGATCGACGCCACCGCGGCTCCCGTCTGCATGATCGCCCCGGTGTCCTCCTGGGCCGCCGCCGTTTCCGGCTATGTGCAGTCCCCCAGCATCAACGGCATTGAGCTGTTCCTGAAGCAGATTCCCTGGAACTACTACTGCCTGCTGACTCTGCTGATGATCGTGGTCATCTCCGTGCTGAACATCGACTACGGTTCCATGCTGACCCATGAGTACAACGCCCAGGTCAAGGACGACCTGTTCACCACCCCCGAGCGTCCCTTCGCCGGCGACGATGAGTACGAGACCGGCTCCAAGGGCAAGTCCTCCGTGCTGGATCTGCTGGTGCCCGTGATCGTTCTGATCGCTGTCTGCATCGTCTCTCTGGTCTACTCCGGCGGTTACTTCGATGGCGGCATGACCTTCATGGAGGCTTTCTCCGCTGCCGAGGCCGGTCCGGCGCTGGCCATCGGCGGTCTGATCGGCTGCGTGTTCACGTTCGTCTACTTCTGGCTGCGCGGCGCCATCGGCTTCGAGAAGTCCATGGAATCCGTTCCCCAGGGCTTCATCCAGATGATCGCCCCCATCCTGATCCTGACCTTCGCCTGGACCCTGTGCTCCTTCACCCGCTTTGCCATGTACTCCGCTGACTTTGTCAGCAACGCCATGGCCAACGTTGGCGATCTGCGTATGTTCCTGCCCGCCATCATCTTCATCATCGGCGCGGCTATCGGCTTCGCCACCGGTACCTCTTGGGGCACCATCGGCATCATGGCTCCCATCGTCGTCTCCGTGTTCAACTACGACGTGGAGCCCATACTGTGCACCATCGGTCTGGCGGCTGCCTGCTCCGGCGGCGTTATGGGCGACCACTGCTCCCCCATCTCCGACACCACCATCATGGCTTCCGCCGGTGCCCACTGCTACCACCTGAACCACGTGTTCACCCAGATCCCTTATGCGCTGACCGTGGCGGGTGTGTCCTTCGTCAGCTTCATCCTGGCCGGCCTGATCCAGAACGTGTTTGTCAACCTGCTGATTGCTGTGGTGCTGATGGTCGGTACTCTGCTGGTCATCCGCGCTATCGTTGCCAAGAAGCACGCTGGCATTTTCCAGGAAATGGCCGAGGCCGACAAGGCTCTTGCCAAGTAAGCTATACCCCACCTAATAAAAAGAAAGCCCTCCGTTGGGGGCTTTCTTTTTTTGCGTATACTATGTCGGTATATCGCTATAAATGACGGTAATATTGGCTAAAATAAACATATATTTCCAAAAAAGGAGGGGAGAAGCGCGCTAAGAAACTGTAAAGGTTTATAATAATGTCATAAATATTCCGAAAAATGGCCGCTAAATTGGATAAAAGGGAGAAAAACCGGTTCATAATTTGTTCAAAATTACCCACTCCCGGCTTTGCTGAAATGTTGACAATCTGCCAGGAAAACGTTAGGATGGTGGCACCAATTTGTGAGGAGGTAAATCACACACATGGAAAAGAGAAGCACCAAAATAGCGTATTTCGTAGCGCTGGGTATCTTCATTGTCCTGCTGGTCATCCTGGGCCTGCAGTTCAAGGGCAAGGAGAACCCTGTCTTCGTCGGCGGCGGCGCGTTCTACACCACCGGTGACGGCGTGTTCCTGGATGGCATCCTGAAGACCGCGGACGACAGCGAGGGCTCTAAGTATGCGCTGGACGGCTCCTACTATGTGAGCCCCGAGGCCGGCACCTACTTCGAGCTGTCTGAGGATGGCAACACCATCGTCGGCGCCGACGGTACCGAGTACGTCAAGTCCGAAGAGAAGTCCAAGGACGTCAACGGCGTGGAGTACACCACCTATGAGGAGAAGGTCTACTCCGAGACTCCGTTTGCCGGCACCTTCTGGTCCCTGCTGCCCCCCATCGTGGCCATCGTGCTGGCCCTGATCAGCAAGGAAGTGTATTCCTCTCTGTTCCTGGGCTGCCTGGTCGGCGCACTGCTGTACACCCAGTTCGCTCCCTGGGACACCATCGTGACCCTGGTGGGTGCCGATTACGGTATCATCTCCGTGCTGGCTGACGGCGGCAACATGGGTATTATCGTGTTCCTGGTCACCCTGGGCATCATGGTGGACCTGATGAACAAGGGCGGCGGCTCCGAGGCCTTCGGCCGCTGGGCCAAGAAGACCGTTCACACCCGCTGCGGCGCGCAGCTGCTGACCATGCTGTTGGGTGTGCTGATCTTCGTGGACGACTACTTCAACTGCCTGACCGTGGGCGCCGTTATGCGTCCCGTCACCGAGTCCCACAAGATCTCCCGTGCCAAGCTGGCGTACCTGATCGACGCCACCGCGGCTCCCGTCTGCATGATCGCCCCGGTGTCCTCCTGGGCCGCCGCCGTTTCCGGCTATGTGCAGTCCCCCAGCATCAACGGCATTGAGCTGTTCCTGAAGCAGATTCCCTGGAACTACTACTGCCTGCTGACTCTGCTGATGATCGTGGTCATCTCCGTGCTGAACATCGACTACGGTTCCATGCTGACCCATGAGTACAACGCCCAGGTCAAGGACGACCTGTTCACCACCCCCGAGCGTCCCTTCGCCGGCGACGATGAGTACGAGACCGGCTCCAAGGGCAAGTCCTCCGTGCTGGATCTGCTGGTGCCCGTGATCGTTCTGATCGCTGTCTGCATCGTCTCTCTGGTCTACTCCGGCGGTTACTTCGATGGCGGCATGACCTTCATGGAGGCTTTCTCCGCTGCCGAGGCCGGTCCGGCGCTGGCCATCGGCGGTCTGATCGGCTGCGTGTTCACGTTCGTCTACTTCTGGCTGCGCGGCGCCATCGGCTTCGAGAAGTCCATGGAATCCGTTCCCCAGGGCTTCATCCAGATGATCGCCCCCATCCTGATCCTGACCTTCGCCTGGACCCTGTGCTCCTTCACCCGCTTTGCCATGTACTCCGCTGACTTTGTCAGCAACGCCATGGCCAACGTTGGCGATCTGCGTATGTTCCTGCCCGCCATCATCTTCATCATCGGCGCGGCTATCGGCTTCGCCACCGGTACCTCTTGGGGCACCATCGGCATCATGGCTCCCATCGTCGTCTCCGTGTTCAACTACGACGTGGAGCCCATACTGTGCACCATCGGTCTGGCGGCTGCCTGCTCCGGCGGCGTTATGGGCGACCACTGCTCCCCCATCTCCGACACCACCATCATGGCTTCCGCCGGTGCCCACTGCTACCACCTGAACCACGTGTTCACCCAGCTGCCCTATGCGCTGACCGTGGCCGCAGTGTCCTTCGTCAGCTTCATCCTGGCCGGTCTGATCCAGAACGTGTTTGTCAACCTGCTGATCGCTGTGGCCCTGATGGTCGGTACGCTGTTGGTCATCCGCGCCATCGTTGCCAAGAAGCACGCCGGCATCTTCGCCGAAATGGCCGAAGCCAACAAGGCTCTTGCCAAGTAAGTACATACTCCAGCAAAAAAAGAGACCGCTTCGGCGGTCTCTTTTTTGCGTGCAGGGCAGGGGAGGGCACCTCGCATCGGCGGCGGGACAGCAAAAGCTGTCCGCCGCGGGAATTTTGCGAAAAGATGTGACAAACCGCAACGAATGTGGTACAATATCCCTATTGAGTATATAGGAGGTGTCGCTGTGCGGCAATATCCCCAATTAGAGATCGATCTTTCTCTGCTGCAAAGCAATGCCCGGGCGGTGATCTCCCGCTGCAATGCCGCGGGTATCTGTGTCTGCGGCGTTATCAAGGGTGCGGATGGCCTGCCGGAGATCGCCCGGACGCTGCGTGCTGCCGGTGCCGCAGAGTTGGGCACCAGCCGCCTGGAGCAGGTGGCCAAGTGTCGTGCCGCCGGTGTGCCCGGCCCCTGGCTCCTGATCCGAATCCCCGGTCTGACGGAGCTGCCGGACGTGGTCGCTTTGTGCGACACGTCCCTGCAAAGCGAGTGGGCCACCCTGATGGCGCTGGAGGAGGAGTGTCTCCGTCAGAACAGGACCCACCGCGTCATCGTGATGGCCGACTTGGGCGACCTGCGTGAGGGCTTCTGGGACAAGGATGAGCTGGTGGACGTCTGCCGGCGGGTGGAGCAGGACCTGCCCCATGTACACTTGGCCGGTATCGGTGTTAATCTGTCCTGCTATGGCTCCACTAAGCCCACCCCGGACAAGATGAACGAGCTGGTTGCTTTGGCCCGCCGGGTGGAGGCGCGTATCGGCCGATCGCTGGAGGTCGTCTCCGGCGGCGCTACCAGCTCCTTTACGCTGGTCCATTGGGGCACCATGCCCGCCGGTATCAACCACCTCCGAATCGGCGAGGGCATCCTGCTGGGCAAGGACCTGCAGGTGGACTGGGGCATCCGCGACATGGATTACCTCCGCATGGACACCTTTACCCTTCGGGCTGAGGTGGTGGAGGTCAAGGACAAGCCCACCTATCCCATCGGCGAGCTGGCCATCGATGCCTTCGGCCGCAAGCCTACCTATGTGGACCGCGGTGTCCGCCGCCGCGCCCTCCTGGCCCTGGGCCGGGCCGACGTGGGCGACCTGGAGAGCCTGCTCCCCCGCGAACCGGGGCTGACAGTCATCGGCGGATCCTCCGACCACTGCATCGTGGACGTGGAGGACTGCCCCCGCCGTCTGCAAGTGGGCGACATCGTGGAATTCTCGCTGTGCTACAGTCATATGCTGTACGCCACATCACGGAGCGATATGCGGCTCCAATTCAAACATCAACAGGAGGAAGCGTAAGACAATGGGAGATTTAGGGATTTTGATCATCGGCGTCGTGGACACGTTTTTTGCCTTTTTTGTGGTGGCGCCCATGATGCTGCAGGCGGCCAGCCTGTTTGGCGTACAGAAGCAGTTTGCTAAGGCCATGGTCCAGGAGGGCGTCGTCAAGCAGGAGGACGTGGACCGCATCCACCCCAAGAAGCAGATCGCCGGTGTGGTGATCTCACTGATCATGCTGGCGGTGCTGGCGTTTACCTGTGCCAAGGCCTCCCCTTGGGGCTATATCTGCGGCGGCGTGGGCCTGGTGGTGGGCCTGCTGAAGTACCGCGCCATCGTCCAGTACAACAGTGAAACGGTCAAGCGCTTCAAGAACACCTATAAGGACGAGATGGATGTGGCCAAGTTCAACAAGTTCGTGGAGACGCATTTCTGATAAATCTAAGCGAATAAAAACCTCTCCGGCGCCATGCGCCGGGGAGGTTTTTATTCGCTTTTTTCGATGGTGCCGCCGCCCAGTACCTCGTCGCCGTCATACAGCACCACCGCCTGCCCGGCAGTGATGGCCCGCTGGGGCTGATCGAACACCACCCGCAGTCCGCCGTCCGGCAGGGGATAGGCGGTGCAGGGGGTCTCCACCTGGCTGTATCGCGTCTTGGCGGCGCACCGTACCGGCGCCGCCGGTATCTGGCCGCTGATCCAGTTTACGTGGGACGCCAGCAGGGAGGAGGCATACAGCGCCGCGTCGTCTCCCAGCACGATAGCGTTGCGGTCCCGGTCCTTTTCCAGCACATATACGTGCCGCCCCACCGCCACGCCAAGGCCCTTTCCCTGGCCGATGGTATAGCAGGGCAGGCCCCGGTGCCGTCCCAGCACGCGGCCCGCTTCGTCCAGGAAGTCTCCCGGCGTCAGTGTCAGCCCCTGCCGCTGCAGAAAGGTCACATAGTCTCCGTCCGGCACGAAGCAGATGTCCTGGCTGTCGCCCTTGTCGGCGTTGTCCAGCCCTGCCTCCCGCGCCTTGTCACGGATAGCCGGCTTGTCATAGTCTCCCACCGGCAGCAGCAGATGGGCCAGCTGGTGCTGCGTCAGCTGATACAGCACATAGCTCTGGTCCTTCCGCCGTTCCGCACCCCGCAGCAGGCGGTATCTGCCGCTTTCCGCGTCATAGGCCACCCGGGCGTAGTGCCCCGTGGCGATATAGTCATACCCCAGCGTCAGCGCCCGGTCCAGCAGGGCGCCGAATTTCAGCTCCCGGTTGCAGTCGATGCACGGATTGGGCGTCCGTCCGGCCGCGTATTCCGCCGTGAACCTGTCCATCACGCACCGGCGGAAGCGGTCTGTCTCATTGAATACATAGAACCGCATCCCCAGCCGTGTGGCCGCCTGCCGCGCGTCCTCAGCGTCGTCGGCGGAGCAGCAGCGGCTGTCCTCGTTAGGGGCCAGCTTCAGCATGGCGCCGTCACAGTCGTAGCCCTGCTGCACCAGCAGTGCCGCCGCAGCGGAGCTGTCCACGCCGCCGGACATGGCCACCAGCACCTTTTTCTTGCGCATACGATTGCTCTCCATAGTCTATATGTCTCCCGCGCCCGCATGGGGGCGTATGCGTCGCCATTCAGCGGCGGCGCATACTTTCGGGAAAATGTGGAAAGCTATCGGGCGAAGAGCGCCATAGCAGGCAGGGGCGCGTCCCTGCCGTGCCGCGGCAGCCCTCCGCCCGACAGCGTGTTCTTATTCGTCCAGATGCTTTGCCAGGAATGCCTCGTCGGGCAGCGCGTCCGCCAGCTCCAGCAGTACCCGCTGGAAGCCGCCGGTGTAGTCCTCGATGTTCTCGCCCAGCGTCCCCAAAGCCCGTACCATCGGCAGCGCGATGGTGGCAGTGGTGCCCTGCCCCTCCCGGCTGTTCAGAAGCAGCTGGCCGCCGTGCAGCCGTGCGATCTGATGTGCCAGGGGCAGTCCCAGCCCCACGCCGCCGGCGACATAGTCCAGGGTCATGGGCCGCATATGCCAGCGAAACAGCATTTCCTGCCGGTCGGCAGGAATGCCGCAGCCGGTATCCTTCACCTTGATGAGCACATGGGGCTTCTGCACGGCCAGCGTCACCGTCACCTTTCCACCGGCGGAGCAGGCCTTCAGCGCGTTGGACAGCAGCTGCCACAGGGCCTGGCTCAGCCACGGCTCATTGACGGCGGTGATGGCGTAACGCTCCTCGCACACCATCTCCAGCTGTACGCCCTTCAACTCAAAGGGGACCTCCGCCTCCCGGATGATCTCGTCCAGCCACACCTTCAGGTCCGTGTTTTCGGTGGGCAGCAGCTCCTTGCGGTTCAGCATAGAGGCGGACTCCAGGTTCTTTGCCAGCCGCAGCAACCGGAAATAGCCATGGTAGAGCATGGCGGCGTTCGCGTCCAGTATCGGATCCTCGTCCCGTTCATCGGCGGGGGCCAGCTTCTGCATCCCATAGTAGATATTGCCCAGTGCGGACCGTATCTGCATCGCCACCAGCGGCAGCCGCTCCATGTATACCTTTTCCTGCTGTGCCTGTTCCATGAGACCAGCCTCCTTCTGTTGTCAGCATACCAGTTTCCCGGCGCCATCAACCGTGCCAACTTCTGTCAGCTTGTTCACATCATATCAAATGCGGTGCAAGAATACAAGATTTTTATCAAATTTCCGCGAAACGAAAAAAATTTCAAAAAAGGCTTGCATTTTGCGGAATAACTGCATATAATTCTAAACATACCATACATTTAGGATATTCCATCAGAGAGGAAGATGTTTTATGAGCATTAAAGTCGGTATCAATGGTTTTGGCCGTATCGGCCGTATGGTCATGCGCTGCTGCATGGATCACCCCAACATCGAGATCGTGGGCGTTAACGACCTGTGCCCCGCCGATTACCTGGCCTATATGCTGAAGTTTGACACCATGCATGGCAAGTTCAAGGGTGAAGTTTCCTCCGAGGGCAACAACATCGTTGTCAACGGCAAGGCCATCCCCGTGTTTGCTGAGCGTGACCCCGCCAACCTGCCCTGGGCCAAGGTCGGCGCCGAGTACGTTATCGAGTCCACCGGCCTGTTCCTGACCAAGGAGAAGGCCGCCGGCCACATCGCCGCGGGTGCCAAGCACGTGGTCATGTCCGCCCCCTCCAAGGACGACACCCCTATGTTCG
>ERZ824600.4296-NODE-4296-length-12654-cov-14.904992_pt1 | contig 12654 bp, 12 predicted proteins | sample MGYA00519933_ERZ824600 | MGnify/ENA primary metagenome ERZ824600 (study PRJEB31778, sample SAMEA3449178) | human gut metagenome | biome: human gut; feature: human-associated habitat; material: faeces | place: United Kingdom | collected 2010/2012 ... | reverse complement strand
GTTATCTTACCACCTTTTTCCCCTCGCTAAAAGATCCGCTGATTATGGCTTTGGCGCAGATAGGCGTTATCTGGTTCTTCACTTATGCCAACATTCTCGGGCCGAATATTGTCGGGCGCATTCAGGGAATGACAACCACGGTTGCCCTGCTGCCGATTGTCGGCATGGCGGTTTTCGGCTGGTTCTGGTTCAGCCGCGATACTTATATGGCCGGCTGGAACGTTACCGGCGAGAGCAATCTGACCGCTCTGGGCATGACGCTTAATTTTACGCTCTGGGCTTTTATCGGCGTTGAAAGCGCCTCGGTTTCGACGGCCGTTGTCAAAGATCCGGCGCGCAATGTGCCGATTGCGACCGTGGTCGGCGTGCTGTTGGCGGCCGTCTGCTATATTCTGAGTTCGTCGGCGATAATGGGCATTATTCCCAATAAGGAACTGATTGCTTCTTCCGCGCCTTTCTCCGACGCCGTTTCCATGGCGCTGGGGCCGGTGGCCGGCAACATTGTCGCCCTCTGCGCGGCTGTCGGTTGCCTGGGTTCGCTGGGAGGCTGGACGCTGCTTGTCGGACAGACGGCCAAGGCAGCCGCCGATGACGGCCTGTTCGGCAATGTTTTTGCCCGCGTCAACTGCCGCGGCGTGCCTTCGGCTGGACTGGCCATCGTTGCCGGCATCATGACCCTGCAGGTTCTGGCTACCATGTCGCCGACCGCTTCCGAGCAGTTCGGCAAAATCGCCTCGATTGCCGTCATCATGACGTTGTTGCCGTATATTTACTCTTCGGTGGCGATTAAGATTATCGGCCGGGACAAAATGAGCCGCGGCGAAAATGTTTTTTACACCTTTGTCGGACTGATTGCCGCCTTTTACAGCATGGCGGCAATGATTGGTTCCGATCCGAGCCAGACGCGCTGGGCGCTGATGTTTGTCATATCCACCGTTATTTTTTACGAACTGGCGGTCAGCCGCAAGCTTGACATTAAGGAAAACCACATCAAACCGGGCGGCTGTGTGCCTTTCTGGGTACGCTGGCTGGTTCTGATTGTTACGATTCTGGCGCTGGTCGCCATGTTCTGGATTTCCGTCGGCCGCTATCATGCCTCGTCGCTGCATACCCGCGGCCATGTTCAGATAATCAATGATATTGAAAACCTGTAGGAAAGGAAGAAAAATGGAAATGAACAACCCTTTTAGAATAAAGGCGCTGGTCGTCTACGACGGCATCGACGAGGAAAATGCCACGGCCAGGGCGCTGCGCGCGCTCAAACGGGACTTGGAGGAAAGCGACGTTGTGGTTGAGGTTTCGCAGTGTATCTGCGATGCCGAGCTCATCGTTACCTCAGACCCGACCGTACAGTGCGCTCTGGTCTATCTTGACGGCGCCGGCGACGAAAAACACCGCCGCATTCAGCATTTTCTGGAGCTTCTGCGCAGCCGCAACCACGATATGCCCGTGTTTCTGATGTCAAACCGCACCAGGGCTTCCGAGATTCCGGCTGCCATACTCGACAAGGTCAACGACTTTATCTGGATACTGGAAGATACCTCGGATTTCATCAGCGGGCGTATCCTCGCTGCCATTCAGCGTTACCGCGAGTTTATCCTGCCGCCGATGTTTAAGGCGCTTGCCGAATTTTCCGACGTTTACGAATATTCCTGGCATACGCCGGGGCATACCGGCGGCACCGCTTTTCTGAAATCGCCGGTCGGCCGGGCATTTTTCAACTTTTTCAAGGAACCGGTTTTCCGTTCCGATCTGTCGATTTCGGTTGGCGAACTCGGTTCATTGCTTGACCATTCCGGCCCTATCGGCGAGAGCGAGAAGTATGCCGCCCGTATTTTCGGCGCTGACCGCACTTACCATGTTACCAACGGTTCGTCAACGTCAAACCGGGTTATTCTCATGGCCAGCGTTGTCCGCAATCAGGTGGCGCTCTGCGACCGCAACTGTCACAAGTCGGTTGAGCAGGCGATTACCATGTCCGGCGCCATTCCGGCTTACCTGATTCCGTCCCGCAACCGCTACGGCATCATCGGCCCGATTCATCCCGCGCGGATGACCAGTGAGGCCGTGCGGAAAACCGTCGCCGACAATGCTTTGATCCGCGAGGGAATAGATCCGCAGCCGGTTCATGCCATTGTTACCAACTCGACTTATGACGGTTTGTGCTACAACGTTCGCCGGATTAAGGAACTGCTCGGCGAAAGCGTTGACCGTCTGCATTTTGACGAAGCCTGGTATGGTTATGCGCGGTTCAACCCGCTTTATGCCGAACGCTTTGCTATGTACGGCGACCCGAAGGATTATGACCGCGGCGGCCCTTCTGTCTTTGCCACCCAGTCGACCCATAAGCTGCTGGCCGCTTTTTCGCAGGCGTCGATGATTCACGTTCGCGACGGCCGCCGCCCGATAGAGCATAAGCGCTTTAACGAAGCGTTCATGATGCACGCCTCGACGTCGCCGTTCTATCCGATTATCGCCTCCAACGACATCAGCGCCGCCATGATGTCGGAAGAGGGCGGAGCGCTGACCGAAGATGCGATTAAGGAGGCCGTCGCTTTCCGCAAGACGGTTGCCCGCCTGCATTGCGAAGCCATGGAGAAAGGCGGCTGGTTCTTCAGCGTCTGGCAGCCGGATTTTGTAATCGATAAGCAAAGCGGCAAACGAATTCCTTTCTGCCGTGCTTCGGAAGAGCAGCTTTCGACCGATCCTGAATGCTGGGTTCTGCATCCGAACGAGGAATGGCACGGTTTCGGCGATATTGAAGATGGCTGGTGCATGCTCGATCCGATAAAGGTTTCCGTCGTTACGCCCGGCGTCAATGCCGACGGCAGCCTGGCCGATTGGGGAATTCCGGCCTCGGTGCTGACCTCTTATCTGGACAATAAGGGCATTATTGTCGAAAAGACCACCGATTTTACGATTCTGTTTCTGTTTTCGATGGGCGTTACCAAAGGCAAATGGGGCTCGCTGCTGAATGCGTTGTTTGAGTTCAAAAGGGATTATGACCGCAATACGCCGCTGGAGCGCGTCATTCCCGGTCTGGCGGCCGAACACCCGGAACGCTATGCAGGCATGGGGCTGAAAGATCTGGCAGGCGAAATGTTCAAGGCTATGTCCGAATTGGGAACCACCCGCGCTTTGTCCGAAGCATTCTCTGTTTTGCCGCATCCGGATATGGCGCCGGTAGACGCTTACGAGCGCCTGGTTAAAGATGACGTTGAATCACTGACTCTTGAGCAGATGGCGGATCATACCGTGGCAACCGGCGTTGTGCCGTATCCGCCCGGAATTCCGCTGTTGATGCCGGGCGAAAATGCCGGCCCGGCCGACGGACCGCTGCTGGGCTATCTGAAGGCATTACAGGCCTTTGACCGGAAGTTTCCCGGTTTTGCCCATGACACGCACGGCGTTGAAGTTGACGCGGACGGAAATTATACGATTATGTGCATTAAAAAGTAAACGAAAAACCCCGGATACTTCCGGGGTTTTTTGCGGGCCCAAAAACATCCCGGCAAAGTCGGGATGTTTTTTTAACGGCGCTGGCCGCCGTCGTCAAAATGTCCGGTATGGAAATAATGGCTGTCGTGTGTGTCTTCGTGCATCAGATGACAGGCGGCGATGACGGCAATGGCGGCAATAATCAAAACTTTTTTCATTTCTTTCTCCTCCTAATATTTAAATTATATCATACTTTTACTGATATCGGTAGAAAATTTATTACGTTTTACAAAAATTAAATTTTAAAACGAAAATTATATGTTTATGATTTTTTGAGATGGGTTAATTATTTTTATTGGAACTAAAACACATCATTAATATAAATATTTTTAAAAATAATAATTAATTCAAAACAATTCTCACCTACACTGTATTTATATATATTTAATTTAATCACTTCAAGTGTGATACTAACTTCTAATAAAAATAATGAAAAAACGATTTTTCTCTTATTTAATAAGAAAAAAATCGGTATTATCTTGGCAGGGGTATCAGGACTCGAACCCGAACGGAACGTTTTGGAGGATATTAAAACTCCTGTTATAAAATAGCAAATTCCCATAAAACCAAGCCAAACTGCCAATTCATATGTTGATATTATACGATATAATTTGATTAAAAACGATACTTTTGCCACCAAAAGTGCCACCAATTAACATTAAAAAGTGCAACAAAGGTCTTTTGGACTGCTAGTATTCTTGAAAATAGCCACGAACTAAAAAAATTCCCACAATTCCAACGAATTGTGGGATTTATTATATACTAATATTCTCATCTTTATATTTAGTAATATCACTTATAGGACTAAGTGAAAGTTCATGATTATTATCAAAAATGGCAAAAATGCCACCAAGTAGTTTGTCTTTTAATTCAGGATCAATACTTTCAATAGCTTGATTAAACATTTGTAAATTTGGATTACTATCCAATATATATTGCTTACACATATTCATATAACTATCTAAATCATCACGAGTAATATTATCATGAGTTAACCACTCTAATGTATTAAACAAATCATCATCATTAGTAAGTGTAGAATCATTTACTAAAATTGATAATAAAGTTAATGGCTGAACTTCTACATCAGGAATATCATTATTAAAAATGTTACTCGCCATCATACTAACTATTTTTTGATCTTGTATTAGATTACTATGAGTATATATTCTTAAAGTTGTAGATGGTTCAGAGTGACCAAGTCTACGAGCAACATCTTGTGGTGGAACTCCAATTGATAATAAATAAGTTGCATGACTATGTCTTATGTCGTGGACAGTTATCGGTTTTAAATTATTATCTTTTATAAATCTTGCCCATTCTTTAGTTATATAATCAGGATGCCAAACACTATTTAATTCTAATGTTCTAAAAATATAATCATCATCACTTGGATTAAAACCATTATCAATCTGATATTTTTTATATTCCATAAATACATCATATACCTCATCTACAACAACAATTTTACGAATACTTTTATCAGTTTTAGGTTTAATAGCAACCAATGAATCAGTTACTTGTTCTATGATATCGTATTTCTTCAAAAAATCAGGATCTTCTTGCATTTCCTTCGACACGGTCATAAGCTCACGATTAATACTAATAATATGAGTAGTTTGGAATTTTCTCACACCATTTTCAGTAATAGGCATTTTTCTTTTAGTTATATCTTTCCATTTCAAGCCACCAAGTTCGCCTCGTCTAAACCCTGTATTAAACAAAGTAAATATTGCAGTTCTAAATCTAATATCATAATTTTTTAAAAGTTCAAAAACTTCCATCATTTCTTCATAGTTATAATAATCTCTTTGTTTGATTTTTAATTTAGGGGGATTTATTACAAACTCTGCAGGATTAGATAATAACCATTTTTTCTTTTTAGCATAATTGAAAATGGATGTAATAAGTTTATGACAATGATTAATATAAGTTTCAGATAGTGGTTTGCCAGTTTGTGGATTAATAGTATTTCTCATTTTATCATATAATTTTTCTAAATCTTGTTCAGTTATACTTCTAATTTTAATATCACCTAAATCAGGTAAAATCCAATTATTAAGTAATTGTTTATAACCTCGAATAGTAGTGAGTGATCTCTTTTGATATTTAGTATCATCTAAATATATTTTTGCTGTTTGAGTAAGAGTGTAGCCACCATTTTCTGCTTTAAGTCCTTCTTCTTTCATTTGTTTTTGAAGTGCTTTCATTTCATCCCTTCGTTTGATTGCATCTTCAGGTGTACCATAAACTCTTTCAACTATTCGATCACGAGTACCATCATCTCTAAAACCATTACTTAATTCAATTCTAAAAACCCCATCAGACTCCTGATAAATATTTTTCATCCTGTTATCGTTTATTTTACCTATATATTATTCCTCCTAAACATATTTTTTATTAACTTTTTCATTTTCGTTAACAACGATTTTATTACTAGCAAGATATTTCTCAATATCTTTAACATCAAAATAATTTAATTTACCAATTTTAACAACAGGAATAAAACCATTTTTAATTGCTTCATTTAATCCATAATTGCTAATAGCAGGGTATCGATTTAATACTTCTTTAGTTTTTAATAATATCTGACCACCATTATTAACTTCATTTTGTTTTTGATATTTATTAATGATAGTTCCAATTTCGATTAACATATCTCCTAGATTATTAATATTAATTCCCCCTTAAATACTTACATATGAATTATATGAATTTTCATCTAACGATATGTTTTGACTTTTAGATAATATTTTTTCATAATTATTTATTATCATTTTAGAATAATTAACAATAGTATTAAGAGAATCATCTATCTCTTTAAAATCTTTATCTTTACTCCAAGAATAAAGATACATATTTGAATATTGGCTTGTATCCATACCTAAATATTTTGAAACAACATAAGCAATTGATTCTGCCTCTGTTTCATATTTGTTTCTATGTTCTTGATAATCTTGATGATTATTAAGTAAATGCTTATGAGCAAGAGAGTGGGCATATTCATGAATAACAACTTTTAATCTCATAAGATTACTTAAACCTTTATGCACAACTATTGTGGAATTTTTAAAATCACAATATCCTTTCGCTCCTGACTCAATTTTATCTTCATATTTTACTTTAAAACCATTACGATATATTGATTTAATAAATATATCCTCAATGCCCTCAGCACGATCATCTTCCAAAACAGGATTTAATTTTTCATTGAGTTCATCCAAAGGCATATTAGTCTGACTTGCATCAAATACTGAACCAACTTTGAAATTACTTAACTTTTCACTATGATATGTAATTGAATCATCTGACTTATCTTTATATTTTTTTAATTCATCTTCAGAAAGTACAAAGAGTGGTTTATATTCATATTTACCATTAACATCAGTTTTAATTTTAACAATTGTATAAAAAGTTGGAACTAATATTTTAATACCTTGCTCACCTGAATTTATACGATATCCCATTTTATTAAAAGTGCGAAGTGGTGCAACATAATTTGCATCAGGATTTTGCATCCATATCAAGCATTGATTATTATATGAATAATTATTGAACTTAATTATATTATCTAAAAACTTTTTAATATCGCTTTCAGATTTAAAACTTTCAATAGCTTGTTTTTTTAAATCAAATATAATGGATTTAACATCATTTTCTAATTGTTCCTTTTCTTTTTCATCTTTAGTTTTATTAGCTTGAAAACTTAATTCATTTATCTTTTTTAATTGTTCTTCTAACAAACATCAATCCTCCTTATATGTTTATATTGCTAGGACAAATATTATAATCTTCTTTTAATGACAAAATAATTTCTTCATATACATAATCTGCTATATTTGGATTTTTAAAAACCATATCAGCAAACTTTTTTATATCATCAAAACTCTCATATCTATCACTCCTAGTAGAATATAATTTTGCTAATTCTTTTCCTAACTTTGTAATATTTTTTTCTTCCTCAAAAGTTACTTCACGATCATTAAGCCACTCCGAAGTTAATTCAAGCTCGGAGAAATCTTCTTTAGCAATTTCTATTGCCTCATCTAGATTGTCACTATCAATTTTTATAATTTTATTTAAACTAGACTTAACTCTTATATATTTTGAAATAGATAATTCCTCCTTATATTCCTATATCTTTTATATATCCATTGTCAATATAATCAGATAACCACATTGCTCCAAATGTTTCTCTAATCTTTAATCTAAACATTGCTAATTTACTAATATCTAAATCTTTGTTATTAAGAGCAAATGCAATATTAGTTAAATTATTATTTTGAAATAAATAAACTTCATCAAAAGAAAAGGAATCTTTTGCGATTCCTTCATCTTTTAACATTTTAGTGAAACCATCAACCCATTCTGATAGTTCACCACCACAACCTTGTAATATTAAAAATTCATAATTTCTATCTCGAAGTTCTTTAACTTCACTACAAGATAATTCTTTTATTTTTGATTTTTTTATGACTTTAAATTGATCCTCACCAACAACTAATCCAAGTGATGAACCATTATCCCAAGTCATTTGAATAGTACCCATATCATCTACAAAATCAACAATACCATGAGTACCCGATGGAACTGCTTGAGAATCTTCCATACTAATTAATTCAATTTCAGTTCCTTTAGGGTATTGTTCTTTAATTCTTTTTATTTGATAATCTTTTAACATTTAAATCCTCCTATAAATTAATATAGATATCATCATAATCGTTGATATCTTCCATTTTTTCATAATTTTGATTAACTGGTTCTATATATTCGCACATTATAGAGAGTGCTTCATCATAACTTCCTGAACTAGTAATTCGATCAGTCATTTCTTTTGCTTTATCAGGGTATCCTGCATTTTTTAATGCACGACTACATATACCAATTAAATTAAATACATTACCATCTGCTCCAATAATAGGTGCTAATGGTTTCTCAATCTCTTTTTTAAAACAATCTGAAAGTGGTTTTAATTCTAAATTAGAAACTTCAGCTGTGTAATTATCCCATAGCCATTTATTAGTTTGCTCATCATATAAATAAATATATCCAATCCAAGCATCAAATAAAATCTCTTGAAATTCATCAAAAGATTTAGTGACCATTGGTTTATTTTTTTTATAATCTTCTCCTAAATTTCTATGATAAGCAATTGTTTCATCTTTTTTATTATCAGAATTTATTTTTTTTCCTAATCCTGAAATATTTCCTAATTTTATTAATTCTTTTACATCATTATAATTTTGATAATTATCATTTAATATTTTACCAACACCATCAAGATATCCATCATGATGACAATATATACTCTCAATACTACCATCTTTTTTTAATATTCCAATTCTTGCTCTTGTACTTATATTTCTTCCTCCCTATATTCCAATACCAATATTAATGTCGTAATCTATTTCTTTTTCTATAAAATCTCTTAATTTATTTTGCATACCTAACATTAAAGTTGTATCACTTGTTAAGTCAGGTTCCCATTCTTCAAAGATAAGGTTATCAAATTTATCTTTATAAGCATCAGTATATTTTGAATATCTTAAACCCATTTTGCCTTCAAGAATAATTAAGTCACAAAAATACAAATTATCCACATCTTCAAATGTAGCAAGATCATAATAATCTTCATAATCTAAATCTTTTGCATCAACTTGAATATGCTGTAAATCAGCAATACATTTATGCATTTTAAATTTTGTATTATATTCTTCTAAAAAAAACTTATTAAATTGTTTTTTTATTATGTTATATACATGATTAACTGCTTTATCATATTCGTCATATTTAAAATATTTTGCAGACCTCCAAGCAGTATCATTAAACATATCGTTTATATCAGAACAACTCCTATCTGCTGTAATAACCATAATGTTATCACTATTACGACTCTCACAAGCCCATATTAGCAATTCATTATCTGTAGTAGGTTCATAAATTGTTAACATTAATCCTTGTTCTCTACAATTGTTAAAAGTTTTATAATATCCTTGCAAGTTATCGGAAACATTTTTTAATTTTTGTTCTAATTCATCAAAAAAAGTTTGGCTTACTTCAAAACTTCTATTTTTTGTAATTTGTATACTTATTCCTCCTTATATTCTAATATCACCATCATAATCAATATCAAAATATTCTTTTCTTGACATCAATTCGCCATTTTCTTTAGTTACAAATATATGACCATCATAATCTTCATCATAATACATCCAATCCAGTTCACCATCATTACACATTTTGCTGTATTCTTTGAGTATCCCTACAGGGCAACTCCATGCTGTATCAAAAGTAATAGTATATTCTTCTTTAACTTTGTCATATTCAATGCTACAATCATCTTCCACATTCCATTTAGTTCCCCAATTATCAATAGACCAATTATACCAATTGCAATATCCATATTTAATATAATTATCTAAATATTTTTTGCCGAGTTCAATTGATTCCTGAAAATTTTCATCTTTTTTATATTTTGAAAGATTAGAATTAATCTTTTCAAAATATGGATCAGTATGGATATCTTGGTTAAAAGGATTTAAACTTTTATATGCTTTCCTAATATCTATGTTATCACTCAAATCTAACGATGTTAGATACAAAAAAATCAGTCCTTTTTCGCCATTAGATCCTGCCTCTATTTTTAGTTCTTTTGGCATAGGAATTAATTTATTAAAATCCAATGAATATCCTCCATCAGTTTTTGTTAGTAATTTATCGCCTAATTCTTTTTTGCAAATAATTCTATTTGTAGTCCAATTTGGTATATACATTCCTCCTTATTTTATATTACAAAAAAGAGTAGAATTTTATCTACTCAAATATTATCTTTATCTAATCTATAAATTGTAATTTGTATTATAATATAGCACTAACTACAAACGACAATACTAATGCTATAATTAAACTATAAATAGTATTTTTAGGTTTTACATATAAAACTAAAATTGTTCCTATAAAAATAATTAAATCTATTATGCTTTTTAAATCAAAATACCATATTCCAATACTAAAAGATGATATGAGCATTACACAAAGTATTAAACTACTAATTAACATTGATATTTTACTTTGACTTTTTGCGTACCAACAAATATATGCAAGTATCGGCGAAATCACGGTTATACCATACCATATCATCATATATTTCATAGGATTAAAGCCACTAAAATAGATTGTGTATAAATGATAACTTGTTGTCATCCCTATAAAGAATAAAAATACATTTAAACTAGCTCTTAATGGCGTTTTACTAAATACAGATATTGTTATAGCAATAAACAGTGTAAAAGCAACACAACTGAATGCAGCAAATATTTTTTCAGAAGGTGAATGTGGAAGTTTGCTAATATACAAAGGAATTGTTGTAAAAGCATATTATGCACAATATATAGAAAATGGAGTGAGTTATCCAGCTTATTGTCTTGATAAAACAAAAGCTGGAGTAAATACAGGATTTTCTTATTCAGTAACAATTGACAATGCTATTACAGATGTAGGACTTTGGAGAGTAGTTACAAATGGATATCCATATAAAACATTGCAAGAATTAGGATGTAATACAAAAGAAGAAGCATTTACAGCAACAAAACAAGCAGTATATTGCTATATTCATGGAAACAATCCAGATGATTATAGACCAATTGGAGAGGCTGGACAACGTACATTAAATGCTTTAAAACAAATTGTAACAAATGCAAAAAATTCAACAGAAACACAAATTTCAAATAATGTAAATATATTAGCAGAAACAGATAAATTTGAAATAGACGACAAAAACAAAGAATATGTATCAAAAGTGTATTCTATAAAAGCACAAGGGACAATTAAAAATTATAAAATAGTTTTAGAAAAAATCAATACAGAACTTTTAGAAAATATAAAAGTTACAGATTTACAAAGCAATGAAAAAGTAGAATTCCAATCTACAGAGAAATTCAAAATTATGATACCAATAAAAGATTTAAAACAAGAAACAAAGTTTAAGATAAAAGCAACAACAGAAATTAAAAGTAAACCGGTATTATACGGAAAAGCACCAAATAGCACAAATCAAGATTATGCATTAGCTGCTGCTACATATGAAGATGCTAAAGGAGAAAAAATCGATTCTTGCTACAAAAATGAAACAGAATTAAAAATTATAAAACAAGATGAAAAAACAAAAGAAAGACTTGAAGGAGTTGAATTTCAAATATTAGACTCAAATAAAAAGATAATATATACTAACTTAAAAACAGATAATAAAGGAGAAATATATATTTCAAATTTAATTCCAGGAACATATTATCTTAAAGAAACAAATACTAAAGATGGTTATATAATTCAAGAAAATTTAATAGAATTTACAGTTAAATTAAATCAAAAGTTAACAATCACAGTAAATAATTCTTTAGAAGAAAAACCAGAAATTAACATAGAAGAAAAAGAAATGGAAGCAACAGTTATTAAAAAGCTTCCTAAAACAGGAATGTAAAATTTAAATCTATAAATACGTAATAATGCGTAAAGGAATTCAACCCCACTACAGAAAATAGCTATATCGTAAAACAAAATGACTGCCGATAATTTTTAACAAAGAAAGGCAAAACTATGGACGTTATAGAAGCAACTACAAAAAGGATTACTGAACTATGCAAAGAGAAAAATTTATCCATCTATGCTCTTGCAAAGAAATCGAATCTCCCGCCTTCCACTGTTTACGGTATTCTCAAAGAGAATAGGCGCGACATTTATGTTGATCTGATTAAAAAGCTCTGCGATGGATTCAATATTTCTCTAATTGATTTTTTTGATTCAGAAATATTTAATAAAATAGACAGAATTATAAAATAAATGTCTGTTGTCTAATAGACAGTACCTCAATTTATTACCTTTACAGATAGTTTTCACCATACTCCTTTACGCAAAAGCAATAAAAAAGCCCCGGCCTACTGTTTCATCAGGTCCGGGGCTTTTTTTAATTTCGTTATCAGCCTATTTCCTTAATAGACCACCTGTCCACGTATACGGTCTTTTTGCTCCCGTCGTAATTGAGATCTACCGAGAATCTCACACAGAACGGAACCATATCATCATCTACATCGATTATGCGCTCAACCTCTACCCAGTCCTGTCCTACCGTCGTAGTAAAGTCCTTGTCGCCATTCTGATAAT
>ERZ824600.4295-NODE-4295-length-12657-cov-5.201397_pt1 | contig 12657 bp, 10 predicted proteins | sample MGYA00519933_ERZ824600 | MGnify/ENA primary metagenome ERZ824600 (study PRJEB31778, sample SAMEA3449178) | human gut metagenome | biome: human gut; feature: human-associated habitat; material: faeces | place: United Kingdom | collected 2010/2012 ... | reverse complement strand
CGCAATCCAAATAGCGACTTTCCCTGCGGGAAAGATCGGTGTTTTCTCCCCCGCCTCCCTTGCTTCCTTGGCTGGCGCACTGAAACCACAAACTCTCCGCAAAAAACCAAAAAGCCCAGACAGATTTTCGTCATCTGTCAGAGCTTTCTATAAATACCGAATTTTAAAAATCCCGAATCCGGCAGCGCAAATCGATCATCACATAAGCTTCAAAAGCTTAACCCGATACCCTGCTCGCAATAAAAATAATTATAGCCGCAATAATAAGTATCCCCCACGCTATCCTGTATAGCCAAGTAATAACTCCCACAAGACCCGCAAAAGCAGGCGCTTTTTCCGCAACCTTTCCCAATACGGTAAACCCAACGGCAACAGAGGCAATAATAAGTATAATTTCCATGTTGCATATGATCCTTTCGCCGATGTATCGCTTGCTGCGCCTTTTATAGCGGGCTGCGATTTTTGTTTTTAACTCTCAGCCCGGGTACCGGTCAAAAATATCAGCTGTTTTGCCACAATAAACACTTTTTGACATTTTGTGAATGTCATATGATGTAATGATTATAGCATATAATCTATAATGTATCAAGCATCATACCATCAAAAACGGAGATTTTCTGGGAAATGTTTATAAATAAAGCGGAAAACGGCAAAAACAATATTTGCGGCTCAAATGTCGCATATCTGAGAAAAAAGCAAAAGCTCTCGCAAAGAGCGCTTGCGGATAAATTGCAGCTGTTCGGACTTGATGTCGATAAAAATGCAATTCAGAAGATCGAGGCAGGGAAGAGATTTGTAACTGATATAGAGCTTGCGGTTTTGTCAAGGGTGCTTGATTGTACTTTGGAGATACTGCTTTTTTCAGACCACAGCGAGAGCGTCTGAAAATATATAGATATATAAAAATACATAAAAATACATAAAAATATATAAAAATATATAAAAATATATAAAAATAATGCAGGAGCCGCTGATTGACCGAAGATAATACGGCCGTTCCTCTCTTGCATTTTCTTTTTATATGTATTATAATAAACTTATTAAATAATATTCCCGGAGGTTTATAAAAATGATAAAAAGCAAGTTTGTTCCCTTTGAAAATGTTTCGTTTACAGATGGCTTCTGGAAGGACAGATATCTGCTCAATAAAAACGTTTCGGTCGAAAACGTAAAAAAACGCTTTGAGGAGACCGGCAGATTTGACGCTCTGCGCTTCAATTTTCTTAAAAACGGGCGCCGTCCTCATGTTTTTTTCGATTCCGATGTTGCAAAATGGATGGAGGCGGTCGCTTACCTTTACGAAAAGGATCCCACATCAATGACCGAAAATATCGCACTCTGCGAGGAGCTTATCGAATGTATGGAAAAGGCACAGCGCCCCGACGGCTACCTCAATTCCGCACATCAGCAGCTGACCCCCGAAACGATATTCCAAAAGCGCAACGACCACGAGCTGTATTGTGCCGGTCACCTTATCGAGGCAGCTGTCGCCTATCATATCGCCACCGGCAGAGATCGCTTTCTCAAAATCATGGAAAGATATTGCGACTGTATCGAAAAAGCATTTATAACCGAAAAGACCGCCGAATTCACAACTCCCGGTCACGAGGAGATAGAGCTTGCGCTGATAAAGCTTTATCGCCATACAAATAACGATAAATACCTTGATATGGCGCGATTTTTCCTTGAAAACCGCGGAAAAGCGGCAAACGACCTGGCTTATCCCGAGGAGAATAAAGAATACCGACAGGACGACGTTGATATTTATAATCTTGAATATGCCAAGGGGCATTGCGTCCGCGCGCTTTACTACTATTGCGGCATAGCAGATCTTGCCGCCGAAACGGGAGACTTGAGGCTTGTCCGAAATCTGAGATCGGTATTTGAAGATATAACCGAACGTAAAATGTACGTCACGGGAGGCGTCGGCTCGACTTACCGCAGCGAAAGCTTTACGTCCCCCTACGATCTGCCGAATTTTTCGGCTTACGCGGAAAGCTGTGCCGCAATAGCAATGGTGTTTTTTGCCGTGCGTATGCGGAATCAGGACATGAACGCCAGATACGGTCATACAGTCGAACGCGTGCTGTTCAATTCAGCGCTGTCCTCCACCTCGCTTGACGGAAGATCGTTTTTCTATGTAAACCCGCTTGAGCTTAATCTTGAGGACTACGGCCGCGAGAGCGCAGTCTCACCCAAAAACCGCGAGGTACTGCCGATAAAAGAGCGCCTTGAGGTCTTTAACTGCTCCTGCTGTCCTCCGAATATCAACCGCTTCTTTGCGGAACTCGGAAGCTATCTCTGCCTTTCCGAAAACGGGCACCTGACGCTTGAGCAGTATATTCCCGCGAATATTACCACAGAGCTCGGCATACTTTCGGTGCGCGGCGACTACGCAGGCAAGGGAAAGATCACGCTTTCGTCGGAGAATTATATGTCCGACACGCTTGCCGTGCGCCTTCCGGAATGGTGCACCGAGCTTGACGCAACCGCCGACGGCAAGGATATACCGTATAAAAAAGCCGACGGCTACATATATTTCACCGTCGGTAACAGGTTTGAAATATCGCTTGATTTTCATATCAGACCGTATTTTATTGCGACAAACCCGCTTGTCCGCGCAAACGTCGGCCGTGTGGCGCTGGCACGCGGTCCTGTCGTATATTGCCTTGAGGGCGTCGATAACGGCGATCATCTGAACAGGATCTCGGTCGATCCCGCAGATGTCGTAAAGGCTGTTGTGGGCGACAGCTCGTTCTGCGGGCTTCCGACCGTAACGCTTCCGGCGTACCGTGACGACGACAAAAGCGGGCTGTATTTTGCGGTTGATTCGGACAGTCAGTCAGTCTCCGGTATTGTAGCGAAGTTCATTCCGTATTTTGCGTTTGCAAACCGTGGTCCGAACGATATGCAGGTCTGGGTAAGACGTGCGGTAAGATGATTTGGCTTTAGCCGGAAAAGCTGTTTCCGGACGTTTGACGCATGGAACCGGGGAGGCAAAAAACTCATTTTGAGTTTTTTACCTCCCCGCTTTTTATTATCGCATCGACGGAAAAGATATCGCTTTTGGCGAAGGGTCAATTCAGGTGAATAATTTATTGCTTTCAAACTGCCCAATCAGCCATTCGTTATAATCTTCGGGAATCTTGGGCTCCCGCAATAACAGTTCAAAGATGGCAATCGATGTCGGACAATTACCGCCGTACTCTTTCCTTGCTCTTTTCAAAAGCCGCTCTTTTGAATAATTCCCTGATAAATAGCAAAGGTAATATTCTGCCGCCATAACGAATTCTTCTTCATCGCCCGGATAATCTTCAAGCAGGGCATGGTGACACGCTTTTAATTTTTCGTTGCTCTCAACGTGTTTCCGATATAACTCCGTCAATTTCTCGCTTGCAAAACCGTGCATAAGCTCGTGAGCAATCATGGAGTAGAAATCGACTGATCCGGCAGGGCAAAAGCAAGTCAGAAACGATCCGCCATACAAAGTAAACGCCGTCGGAGCGCTGAAAAACGACACATAAATATTGGCGGAATCTATGACTGATGATTTTTTCAGCAAAGAAACATTCCGGAATAATGAGTCGGCATCGTAACCTGCCACCTCAGCTTCCTTTTGTTTCATTTCGGAATACACCATAGGTAAAATGCGCTCTTTGTATATGCTTTCAAATCCTATGTTTTTTAGCACAGTCAATCTCTTTGCATACAGGCTGGCGTATCCGTCATTCAGCCACTCCAAAACCGGATAGATGTAGGATGCTGTAAAGCCACCTGTTATCCTCTCCTTTACTGTGTTTTCAATTTTTCGCGGATCGTTGAACATATCAATTAAATCATCTAACGTCAAACATTCCAAATCCCCATCAAAGTATGCACTTACAATCAGGCAGATATTTGACATTCCTATATAATTATCCCCGAAGTCTCCCGGCAAAAGAGCGTTGATATATTTGATTTCTTCGATTTGTTTCTCGTTCATCCATTTGGTATCGTTCAGCAATCTTTTTTCGAGAAAACAAAGCGTATCAAGAGCAAGGCTTGATTTTATCTGAATATGGGACATATGCTCACCTCCAATGATTTAATACTTTGATTATATCATGAAATTCGTTGTGTTTCAATCTTTGTTACAGCGAAAGAGCGAAAAGTGAAAAAGTGAAACCATTCCCGAACACCATTCGTAAAGCTTTGGCGGCACCGGATTCGAACCAATCCTCGCTTCGCATCCTCGCTTTGCTCGGTGCAAGAACGCGTGAAGAAAGGCGGAAAGGGGAAGCTTTGCGGCGTTCTTGCACAAGGTTTACCTGCCCGGTATCGCAGTATAGAAAAACCCATCCTTTGGGGAATGGGGGTGGCGGCACCGGATTCGAACCAATCCTCGCTTTGCTCGGGGCAAGAACGCGTGAAGAAAGGCGGAAAGGGGAAGCTTTGCGGCGTTCTTGCGCAAGGTTTGCCTGCCCGGTATCGCAGTATAGAAAAACCCATCCTTTTGGGATGAGTTTTTCTATACTGCGGCACTAGGATTCGAACCTAGGTAATGACGGAGTCAGAGTCCGTTGCCTTACCGCTTGGCGATGCCGCATTATTCATATTCCTTTGTCGTTGCCGTTCCGATGCTCCGAAATTCAACAACGCATATTATATCAGAATATGAAATGCTTGTCAATAGGTTTTTTTGATATTTTTTTCGGTTTTTTGAGACTTTTAAAATTTTTAGGCCTTTTACCTGACCGATAATATCTCCCGACAGCGGTTTTATCTTCTTTTCCATGCCGAGGGATTGAAAAGCACGAGTATAGGGAATATTTCAAGTCTGCCGGCGAGCATATCGAATATCAGCACAAGCTTTGACAGAACGCTGAAGGACGAAAAATTGCAGGTCGGACCGACTGCTTCAAAGCCGGGACCGATATTATTGAAGCAGGCGACCACAGCCGAAAGTCCGGACATGAGCGTGTAGCCCTCAAAGCTGTCGATGGCAACTATAAGAAAGCTTGCTATAATTATTGCCGCATAGGTCGCAAGATATGCGTTCGTGTTTGCAATAAGATTTTCGTCAACGGGCTTGTCGTTGATACGCACACTCTGAACGCGGCGCGGATGCAGTATCTGCTCAAGGTTGCGGCGTATGCCTTTGAGAAGCAAAAGCACCCTCGCGCATTTCATGCCGCCGCCGGTGCTTCCGGCGCACGCACCGACTATCATAAGGCAGAAGAGGACCGCCTTTGAAAAGGTCGGCCACAGGTCGAAATCCGTCGACGCAAAGCCGGTCGTGGTTATGATGCTTGACACCTGAAATGCCGCATGGCGTATCGCCTCGCCGACCGTCGGATAAAGCTTTCTTATGTTGAGCGTTATCATTATGATACTGCCGACGATCGTGCAGACGTAGAAGCGAAGCTCTTCGTCGCGGAATACGCTCTTAAAATCGCGTATCAGAAGCAGGTAATAGCAGGAGAAATTTATGCCGAAAAGAAACATGAATACAGTCGAGACAATCTGTAAATACGGACTGTATCCCGCAAAGCTGTCATTTCTGATGCCGAATCCGCCCGTTCCCGCCGTTCCGAAAGCATTGCATACGGCTTCAAACACGGGCATACCGCCGACAAGGTAAAATATTATGTTAAGAACAGTCAGCGCGATGTAGGTGATGTAGAGGATCGCCGCCGTGCGACGCATTTTCGGCACCAGCTTGCCGACGTCGGGTCCCGGGCTTTCCGCACGCAGAAGGTGCATGGTAAAGCCCTCGTTTCGTCCGCTGACCGGGACGATGGCAAGCAGAAACACAAGCACGCCCATGCCGCCGAGCCAATGGCTGAAGCTGCGCCAATAAATGATCCCGCGCGTCAGCTTTTCAAGGTCGGGGACTATCGACGAGCCCGTTGTGGTAAAGCCCGAAACTATTTCAAACAGAGCGTCGATAAACCGCGGTATCTGTCCGGAAAAAACGAACGGCAGGCATCCGAGCAGACTCATGACTATCCAGCTTCCGCCGACGCATACAAGTCCCTCGCGGGCGTAGAAATCGCGCCGTGCTCCGATCGAGATCAGGGCAAGCAGTCCTGCGACCGCAAGCGTTATGGCGATTGACAGGAGAAAAGCCTTGGTTCCGTCGGCATCGCCGTCGAGTATACATATACAAAGCGCCGGAATCATGAAAGCCGCTTCGATTGCAAGTGTCAGGGCGTTAAAGCGTCCCATCATTTTATAGTTCATATATTGCTTTTGTCCTTTAACTGTTTTGTGTATTTTGATTTTACGTTATAAACGGCTGAGCTTTTTTCCGTACCGATAAAATTTTTATGATATTTTCCGCTATGCTTTTACTTGTCTTTCCGGAAGATCCGCTTCATAAAATTTTCAACCTTTTCCTGATTCTTCGCATAAAGAACGAATATAACTCCGCAGACGGCAAAGATCAGTATCCACACAGGGATCCCCCAGCCGCGGAACGGAATTATGTCACCCGTTCCGAGCCACGATACCGCCGCTATGTATATCGGGCGGACTATCGAAATTGTTATTATAAAAAACGGATAGCTCATCGCCGAAAGCCCGGCTGCCATGCAGAGCACATCGTCGGGAAAGCAGGGAAGCAGCTGCATCATTATAAATAACAGCTTGCCCTTTGAACCGAGCATTTCACTGTACTTTTCCGTCGCCTCTTTGCCTATGCACCACGCGACAACCCGCCTGCCGCAGAGCTTGCCGATGGAAAAGGATATGACAGACCCCGCGATAACTCCGAGCGAGGATAAAATAAAGCCCTCAAAAGGACCGTATATCGCCGCACCGGCGGCATAGAATAAAAATCCCGGGGCGGGAAGTATGACTATCTGAAGTATCTGCATCAGAATGAAGATGAGCTTCCCCGTGCTGCCGCTGTCAAGGATGAGCTTTTTTATATTCTCCATATCGGAAAAATCTCTGAATACTCCGAACGCACTTAACACCGAAAAACAGGTCACAATAACAAGCAGAGTCATATTCAATGCAAAAACGCTCTTGAACCATGACTCTTTTTTTATTATTGCGAAAACAACCGACAGAACATACAGTATGCCTATCGAAATATAGAGCCCTATTCTGATATAAAGCTCAAGCCCGTTGAGGAAACGAAGCATTCCGAATATCATCGCCCCGACCGCGGCTGTGTTGAACATAGTCAGAAATACGTATAAATTATTTTTTTTCATGTTTTTATAATTTCCTATCGTATATTTCTATGCTTTTATTTTGGCTTTTCAATAAAATATTTTATACTGTTAAAATTAATTGTGGAAGAAGATAGAGTTGGCTTTGCCTGAATTTTAAGCCGTCCGGAGCCAAGGAGTGTTAGGGCGGTGGGGAAGAGGAACTCGACTTTTTGCGAAGAAAAAATGTCGGGTTTTGCTTGTTTACAAGCAAAACTATGGTAGTTTTGAGATGGTCCTCTTCCCCACGAGAACATCTGAACTAAAACTCTATCAATATAGCAAAAAGCTTAAAAATCGGCAAATTTCTTATATCTTGCCCCGATCTGCACCCTCGGCATTATGTATCGCCTTGAGACACTTTGCATTGCGCCTTGTGTAAAGCGCAAACGAAAGCAGTACCGCCGCTATGCACAAGGCTATAAGCGTTATCGAAAGCGGCGTCGGAAGCTCGGGAAATATAATGTGCAGAAGCATGGAAAGATAAAGCATTGAGGTCGCAAGCTTTCCGTGCCAATTCGAGCTGTACGTCGTTCCCGTGTTCTTTATTATCATCAACCCCTCAACGCCGAGAAGCACCTCTTTTATAAGAACTATTACGAGCAGCATTATCATCCATACCGACTCAAACGAAAGACAGATCATTATCGTAAGCAGCGTGAGCTTGTCCGCAATAGGATCAAGTGCCTTGCCGAGCGGACTTACCATGTTGAAATGACGCGCAACAAAGCCGTCGACAACATCGGTAAGAGCCGAGAGGATAATAATTCCGGCGGAAATGTAATAGTGCTCCGTGAAATACGCCACCGCTATGAAGGGGATGAGCAGTATCCGGAAAAACGACATCATGTTTGGAATGGTCAGGACCGTGCTTTTGTTGATGAGCTTTTTTGCAGTGCTTAAGCTGCTCTCGCCGCCGACTGCATTTATATTGCCGGAACCTGCCGGAACGGTTTGATTTATAGTGCTTTTGTCACTTTTGAGTTTCATCTGTGTTATACTTCCTCCGCTCTTATAATGAACTTCAGGTTATCTTGCGTTTTATATATTTGATTATTCGAAAATATCGTTGAAGCGCTTGAGTACCGTGCCGCTCCCCGCAACTATGATTACCGAGTCGCCGACCGAATAGTGCGAATCGCCGTTCGGAATCTCGGTCTCTCCTCCGTGCGTTATAGACGCCACGAGCACGTTTTTCTTGAGCGACAGCTTTTTGAGCGGCTCGCCACAGTGGGGGGAATCCTTTTCTATGTTGAATTCCACCGCCTCCGCGTATCCGTCCGCTATCGAATGGATGGTTACGGCAGCTCCCGTCTGCTTTTTCATGGCGCGGACATATTTGATTATCATATTACAGCACAGCTTGCGCGGCGTGATTATACTTCCGAGCGCAAGATTGTCGATTATGTTGGTGTCCTCAAGCCTGCCGAGCTTTGTGACGGTCAGCGGGACCCCGCGGCTTTTGCCGTAAAGTGATATTATCATGTTGGTCTCGTCAATGCCCGTCAGCGCCACAAGCGCGTCGCAGGAATCTATGCCCTCGCTTTCAAGCAACGACTGCGAGCTTGCGTCGCCGCAGACGATCTCCGCGTCGGGTAAAAGCTCGGACAGTTGCCTGCACTTGCGCTCGTCCTTTTCGATTATTTTTACATCAATGTGACGGCGTTCAAGCATGGCAGCGAGATAGTGGCTTATCGTGCCGCCGCCGATCATAAGTACCTGCTTTATTTTTTTTGTTACGATACCGAGATTTTTCAGCAGCGTCGACAGATTGTCCGACGGCGCGGTAACGAAAATTCGGTCGCCTTCAAGAAGCGTGAAATTCCCGTCCGGAGTAAACGCTACGCCGTGCCTTACAACGGCGCAGACAAGCACCTTGCATTTTATAACGTTGTATATCTTGTTGAGCGGGGTGCCGCAAAGCTTGCTTGATGGCTCGATCTTGAGCTCAACTATCTCGGCTTTGCCCTTTGAAAAGGTATCGCGCTTGAGAAATCCGGGATAACGGATAAGCCGCTCGATCTCCATCGCCGCCTGCTTTTCGGGGTTTATTATCATGGCGAGCGCAAACTCGTCCTTCATGTTGTACGCCTGCTCGGTGTATTCGGGGTTTCTGATACGGGATATGGTATGGATGTTCGGATTTATGTTTCTCGCCATCATACAGCAAAGCAGATTTACCTCGTCGTTGCCTGTCGCGGCAATCAATAGGTTCGCGCTCGCGGCGCCGGCGATACGGAGAATTTTCTGCGAGGCGCAGTTGCCCTCGACCGTCATAACGTCGTTATGCTCAACACAGTTGTTGAGCGCCTCCTTGTCGCGGTCAATGATCGTGATGTCATAGCCCTCGACGGCAAGCTGACGCGCAAGAGTGTCTCCTACCTTGCCGTTGCCGGCAATAATGATCTTCATACCGAATATTACGCCTCCGGATAAGAAATATATTCAAAATTATTGTACCATATATAATATTAAAAGTCAAGCAACACATGGTGCAAAATGTATATCAAAATGTATATTTAATTGTGAATTAAAACGGTATTCAAATCAGATGCCAAAACAGTTAAAATATGAGCATTTATTGCGTCGGTTATACCTGTGTTGCGATAGGGAAGTGAGATAAAAACGGCGGCAGACCTTAAATGCCTGCCGCCGGGGCTGTGATTTTGATTTTATATTACTCATGGATCGGATATTCCCGATCGTTGATCTTTACTTTTATTATATCTTTGGCATTTTGATGCTCGTTTAACAGAAGCTTTCCGTATGTCGAATTGCATTCTTTGATTGCTATGCTGTTTGCCGCAGGCTTTATTTCATTGCCGTTTTTGTCGATTAGGCTGATGTCCGCGTCGGACAGTTCCTTTACGGAATGACCTTCTTTTGGAATCAGGATCAATGCCCTGTTATAGACCTCGAGCTTTTCAATTACATCGTCGTTGATATCGGTCGATCTTATCATCCGACTCCGGTCCTTGCGGTTAACGGAAAACAGCCATTTTGCACGGCAGAGTGTTTGCATCGGATTCGGAACAGAATCATAATCAATAATTTCCAATTTTATATTACGGCTTTTGACGGAGCCTATGCTGATTATATATGTTTGCTCTTTGGCTTCCTCGTCATATCCTATACATTCATATATGTAACCGTCGGCTTTTCCCGACACAATAATATCGTTGAGCCGTCCGTCGTATACCGATTCATGCTCCGAAAGCTTTACTTTGGCAACGATATAGGTGTCATCGTCGGTTCCGAATATGTCTGTTATTGATATGGTTATGTTTTCATGCGTAACCGGGTTATTTAATCCGGTTGCAACGTCGTCGCTGTTGCAGGCGCATAAGCAACATAGGAATGCCGTAATCAGGCTAAAGCATATTGCAATTTTCAGGAATTTTTTCATATTAATCAAATCACGCTCCTTATAAGATCATCATATAGTTTATCCGCACGGGATGATATCCTGCAAAAACCGTAAAGCAAAAGGGCACGGCGCAGGTCGTGTCAATTATATTATTGACTATAACGTTTATCGTTTTTTATGCCGTTGTAATGGCTGCTTTGTCTCCGTTTTTGTACCTGCCGGGGTTTGTATATGACATAAAACGTCCTCCTCAGACTGTTTTTTAGATACGAAAGGCGGCGATCGACCAAATAAAATTTGTCGAAGAATTTATACAATAATTTTCATATATATTATACTAAACATCGGCGGGAAATGCAATAGATTTTTGTAAAAATGTTTTTATTGTAAAACGCCCGCCCGCCGCGGCGGGACGGGCGGCGCGAAAGGTCATGGAGCGATAAAAAACAGCCTGGCGGAATGCCGCGGCTGTAATGTATCCGTTATGCTGCTATGTAGCTTTGAATTAAAAAATTATTCCGCCTCTGTGCCCCGGTTTAAATAAATATCCGAAAACCGGGCGTTTTTTATATTAAAATATTCCGAAATAATTTGAGCGTCGGAGGGTTATCTGACCGCGCGGAAGCGTTCGCCTACCCATGCTTTAACGTGTTCGGCAAAGCATTTTGTCGCCGGTGATGCGGTTTCAAACGACGCGACGGCGAGAGCCAGCGTGCGCGTTGCGGGCGGATCAAGCGGAAGCACCGCGAGGCGGTCGTTCCTGCCGCTGATAAGCAGCTCGGGGACTATGCTCATGCCCAGACCGTTTTCGACCATGGCGAGTATCGCGTAGTCGTCCTTTGTGCTGAATTTCAGATTCGGTTTGATCCCCGCGGCTTCGAGCGCACGCCGCGCGTCGTGGTCGGAGCTTTCAAGCAGACCGATAAAAGGCTCGCTGCGTGCCTTTTCTATCGGGAACGTCCCCGCACCTGCCAACGGATGCTCGGGCGGCAGTATCGCAAGAAGCCTGTCCTCGGCAAGCGGAATGATCTCGCACCCTTTTTGCTCAAAGGGCAGGGTAACGAACCCGATGTCTATTGCGCCCTCGGAAAGCCACACGTCAACGTCGTAATAGTCGCCGTTCAGAAGCCTGAATTCTATATTCGGATATTTGTCCTGAAATGATTTTATCATTCCCGGCAGCCAGTGAACCGCGACGCTTGTAAACGTGCCGATTCTGACGGTTCCGGCGTTCAGCCCGTGTATGGACGCGACCGTCTGTTCGAGCCGCTCGTTATAGTTTATTATCGCGCGCACCGTCGGAATTATCCGCTCACCCGCGTCGGTAAGTGTTACGCCGTTGCGGCTGCGCGCAAACAGGGTAAAGCCGAAATCTTCTTCAAGCGTTGTTATGGCGTGGCTCACGCCCGACTGTGTTGTCTCAAGTGCCTCCGCCGCCCGTGTTATACTGCCGAGCTCCGTGACCTTAAGGAATATTTCGTATTTTCTGATGTTCATCTTCTCAGCCATTTTGTCCTGCTTTCTTGTTCTTTTCTTGAAAGAAAAGAACCAAAAGAACTTTCATAAATAATAGGTTATTTAGTTTGTGCGTAGCCGCAAGCTTTTTAAAAATAGCTTGGCAAAAACTTTCATAAAAATAAATTATTTAGCTTGTAAATAGACGGGAAGTGCAAAAAGCTTTGCTCAAATCCGTAGGGGTCGGTACGATGCCGTAGCGTTGACGCCGCAGCATTTACGATGACCGCGAACGGGAATTTCGCACAATTTTGTTGGGGGCGGCGCCTTCGACGCCCCGCAATCGCGGACTTCCCACAAACAAATAGAACAGCAACCAAATGATGTTCGCACTGAATTTGCGGCTGTTTGCTTAAGCTAAAACATTTCTCTATCCATTTTGTTCTCGCGCGGAGCCTGCGAAGCGCTCTAAATTAAGGGCGGCGGGTGGGAAAAGATAATGGGTTTTGCAGTTATAAACGTCGAGCGAGGAAAGCTTAAGTTTTTCGCTATGCAAATAAACTTCCGAATCAGCTGTCCTCGCGGGGAAGAGGACCATCTCAAAGCAGCCATAGCTTTGCTTGTAAACAAGCAAAG
>ERZ824600.4289-NODE-4289-length-12663-cov-7.571542_pt1 | contig 12663 bp, 8 predicted proteins | sample MGYA00519933_ERZ824600 | MGnify/ENA primary metagenome ERZ824600 (study PRJEB31778, sample SAMEA3449178) | human gut metagenome | biome: human gut; feature: human-associated habitat; material: faeces | place: United Kingdom | collected 2010/2012 ... | reverse complement strand
TAAAGCGGGCCTGCACCGCGAAGGAATATCTCTGCTTTCCGCGTCCGCTTCGCCACCAAGAATTTGTATGTCTTCTAAGCGTATCACCCCAACAAATACAAATTTCACCCACAATTCTCACTATACACTTCAAAGGATTTCTCAATCCCATCAAGTATTTCTGCATACTGCCGGAAAGCACTTTTCATTTCGAGTTCATCAAAGGGCTGGGATTTATAGCAGATCCGGTGTTCCATGGCAGCCCAGAAATCCATGGAAATGGTGCGAAACTGAATTTCCACCGGATAGTATTCCATGCCATCCAGTGAATAAATAGGAACTCCCAGTACAAGATGATAGCTCCGGTAACCGTTCGGTTTTGGATGTCGGATATAATCTTTTTCGCAGACGAGGATCAGGTCAGTCTGCTTTTTTAATGATTCAGCAAGCTGATAAATATCGCGTTCAAAAAAGCAGATAACGCGGATACCGGCAATATCTTTCAGTAATGTGCGTGCATCCTGCACACTTCCGTTAGAATGTTTCTTTTTTAATTTATTTTCCATACTTATTTTTTCCTTGATCCGGTGGGTGATTCCATGGATTGGCCGGACATCCTCATTGTCAGCGGCACAGTGATTTAAAATCTCCAGTCGGGTAAGGATCAGGTTCATGGCATCCGTATAAGGATGGATCAAAGTATGATATTGTTCATTTGTCATAGAATTTATACTCCCTTCAATTCGATTGACAGACTCCCCTTAATGTCAGATGTTATTTTAGGACGAAAATGTGATGAAAAAGTGCTGGAAATATTATGAAATTATAAAATTATGTCGGGGTCAAAAGCCCCCGACTTTGATGCCTACGGATTGCTCCGTGCTACGCACTCCCACAATCCTACCCAATATTCGCATATCGTGGGATTATCATCCCACTTTTATGCTCATATCGGGGCGGGTCCTAAGGTCTTTCACCCACCTATGAGCAAGCTCATGTGGGCTTAGACCTTTTGACCCTGGCATCATAAAATAATATCTGTATTGATAACGCAATGCGGATATGGTAAGATACAGAAAAGATTTAACCGCAAGAAAAAGTATGTTATACTGTAGTCGTATCGCAAAATGAAAGGGAGGCTTATTATGTTTCGATTAAATAATGGTGTTGAAATTCCAGAGATGGGTCTTGGTGTCTATAAGATGAATGCGGGAAAAGAAATGGACGATGCAGTAAGATATGCATATGAACAGGGTTATCGCTTATTTGATACGGCTCAGATGTATAAAAATGAAAGCGGACTGGGTGAAGCGTTAGAGAAGAACCGGATTCCCAGGCAGGATATTTTCCTGATCAGCAAGGTAGATAATTGTAACCAGGGGTATGGGCGGACGATTGAAAGCTTTGGAGAGTCTTTAGAACGCCTGAAGACGGATTATCTGGATTCGTTTCTTGTACACTGGCCGGGACAGAACCGGGAAAGAATGCTTGATACATGGAAAGCAATGGAAAAGCTGTATACTGATGGAAAGGTCAGGAGCATAGGTGTATGCAATTTTGAAGTCTGCCAGTTGGAGTATCTGCTGGCAAATTGTAAAGTCAGACCGATGATCGATCAGATTGAGCATACGCCGTTTATGCATGATGAGAAATTACTCGGATTTTGCAGAGAAAATGAGATTCAGGTCATGGCATGGGGACCTTTATTGCGGGGAAATCTGGACGAGGATGAGATTGGCAGGATGGCTGCGGGATATAATAAGACGTCTGCTCAGTTATTGTTGCGTTGGAATGTCCAGCAGGGGATTATCCCAATTCCAAAGTCGAAAAATAAAGAACGGTTATTGCAGAATATTTCGATATCCGATTTTGAGATTACGGAAGAAGATATGAAAAGGATGAATGCAATGAATCAAAATAAAAGAACAAGTTATGATCCGATGGTATTTGATTTTTAGAAAAAAGTGCTTATTTTCAGGTGAAACTGGAGATTAATAAAAAAGAAAAGTTAAAATGCAGAAAAATGCAGGAAAGTAACTTAGTGATTCGTTTATAGGAGGAAAGAAAGATGTCAGTTGTTAAGTTAACGGTAGAAAATTTTGAGCAGGAAGTTCTTCAGGCGGAAAAGCTGGTACTGGTAGATTTTTATGCAGACTGGTGTGGACCTTGTAAGATGATGAGTCCGATCGTGGATGAGATTGCTGAGGAGGAATCGGAAATCAAAGTGTGCAATATCAATATTGATCAGGCGATGGAGATTGCACAGAAATACCGAGTAATGAGTATCCCGACCTTTATTGCGTTTAAGAACGGTGAGGAAGCAGGCCGACAGATCGGTGCAGTATCAAAAGGTGAGTTGTTAAGTCTTATAAAGTAAAGCAGTTCATCGATACAGGAACGATACAAAGTGATTGCGGACAACGGGCAGATGCAGGAACGGTGTGGGAAGAGTGACCGGTCTGTATCTGCTTTTTATACCAAAGTATGCAGAAGAAACTGCCGGTGGCAGATGCTCTGTATACCATAGCATTTGGAGGAAATGAATGTCACTACAGTTTATTTTGGGAAATTCAGGAAGTGGAAAATCTCATTATCTTTATCAGCAGATCGTGAATGAATCAATGGAACACCCGGAAAAGAATTATCTGGTTCTTGTACCGGAGCAGTTTACCATGCAGACGCAGAGAGATTTATGTGCGGCACATCCGAGAGGCGGCATCATGAATATTGATGCATTAAGCTTTATGAGACTGGCATATCGCGTATTTGAAGAAGTCGGCAGGGAAGAACAGCCGGTTCTTGATGATGAGGGGAAGAATCTTGTGATCCGGAGGATTGCGGGGAAGCTCGAGGATGACCTGAAAGTATTGAAAGGAAATCTGAAAAAGCAGGGATATATTAGTGAAGTAAAGTCTGTTATCTCAGAATTTGTACAGTATGGTGTTGATTTTGACAAGCTGGATGACTTTATGGAGGGACTCAGTCAGGAAAGTTATCTTTATTATAAATTGCAGGATATCCGTAAAGTATATGAAGGATTTGAAGAGTATCTGCGGGATCGTTATATTACCAAAGAAGAGATGTTGGATGTACTGGCGAGAGCGGTATGTGACTCAGAACTTCTTAAGGGGAGCGTGATCGCACTGGATGGATTTACGGGATTTACTCCGGTTCAGATCCGGCTGATCTCAGAACTTTTAAAAGTCAGTGAAAAGGTGATAGTTACGGTTGAAATTGACCGCAGGGAAGATCCTTTTATTTATCGGCATCCTTACCAGCTTTTTGCGTTGAGCAAGCAGATGGTTACATCTCTTGTAAAGACTGCACAGGATGCAGGGGCAGAGGTTGAAGAATCGGTCTGCCTGTATGAAAAAGTGCCATACCGGTTCAGAGAAAATCCTGAGATGGCATTTTTAGAATCGGAACTTTTCCGTTATTCAAGGAGACAGTATAAAAAGAAAAAAGAAGAATCGGAAACCTGCAGCGGAGCAATTTCGCTTCATGAGACGAAAAATCCGAGAGAAGAAGCCAGGTATGTGGCAGAATCAATCCGAAAGCTGGTGCGTGAAAAAGACTACAGATATCGGGATATTGCGGTTATAGCTGCGGATCTGAACCTGTATGCGGATGCATTGGAGAAAGCGTGTGAATTATTTGAAATTCCGGTTTTTATGGATCATAAAAAAAGTATTTTGCTCAATTCATTTGTAGAATATCTGCGGAGCCTGCTGGCGATGGCAGAACAGAATTTTACCTACGAAAGTGTATTCAGGCATTTGAGGACCGGATTGTGCGGTTTTACGGATGAAGAGATTGACCGATTGGAAAATTATTGTCTGGCACTGGATATTAAAGGGTATAAAAAATGGCAGCAGGCGTGGGTCAGAAGAACTCCGTCAACCGGAGAAAAAGAACTGGAAGAACTGAATCATCTGAGAGTGATCTTTGTAGAAAAGACGATGGGACTGATACAGGTTCTGAAGCAGAAGAAAAAGACTGTCAGAGATGTAACGCAGGCAGTATATGAATATCTTGTTCAGGAAAAGCTGCAACAGAAAATTGCACAGTTGGAGAAAAAATTTCAGGACCGGGGAGAACTGGCACTGGCGAAAGAGTATGCACAGGTATACAGGATCGTTATGGAATTATTTGATAAATTTGTAAGTCTGCTGGGTGAAGAAGAAATCGCTCTGAAAGATTACTGTGAATTACTGGATGCAGGACTGGAAGAGGCGAAGGTAGGAGTCATTCCGCCAAGTCTTGATCAGGTTATGATCGGAGATGTAGAACGTACAAGGATCAAGAATATCAAAGCTTTATTCTTTGTAGGGGCAAATGATACACTTTTACCGGGAAATACAGGAGTGGGCGGATTGTTGTCTGAATGTGACCGGGAGCAGTTTCAGAAGAAAGAAATCTCACTTTCTCCGGGGGCAAAAGAAAAGATTTATATTCAGAAATTTTATTTGTATTTAAATCTTACCAAGCCGACAAAATTTCTCTTTTTATCCTGGGCAAAAGTGTCAGGAGAGGGAAAATCTCTCCGGCCGTCGTATCTGATCCAGGAGTTGATGCGGTTGTTCCCGGATTTAAAACCGGTGGATGAGGAAGAAAAGTCATGGCAGCAGTGTGAGATGACAAGAAGGACCGGGATTCTCAGACTGGCGGAAGGACTGAGAGAAAAAGAACAGGGACTGGATGCACAATGGAAAGAACTTTATACATGGTTTGCAGGCGATGAAAAAAGCAGATCAGTGGTTGAAAAGCTGCTGAGAGCAGGATTTTATAAAAAAGAAGCCGGTATGCTGGGAAGTCAGATGGCTGAAAAGCTGTATCTTGATCCTGAACGCGTGAGTGTGACGAGGCTGGAAAAGTTTGCTTCCTGTGCCTATGCACATTTCCTGAGTTATGGTTTACGGCTTTCTGACCGGGAAACCTACGGATTTGAGGCGATGGATCTGGGAAATATTGCACATCAGGCATTAGAACGTTTTGCAAGAAAAGCAGAGGAAGAGAAACTGGACTGGGTAACAATGCCGGAGGAACGCAGGACAGAGCTGATAGATGAAAGTGTGGAAAGCAGCGTTCTGGATTATGGAAATACAGTCCTGTTTTCAAGTGCAAGAAATGAATATATGATCTATCGGATCAAGCGTCTGATCCGCCGGTCTGTATGGGCATTGACCCGACAGATGGAGCAGGGAGATTTTAAACCGGCAGGATACGAATTTAAATTCGGAAGTGGTAAGATCGACAGGATTGATACGTGCGAAGATGAGAACCGGGTTTATGTCAAGGTGACAGATTATAAGACGGGAAGAAAGGTATTTGATATTACTTCTTTCTATCATGGTCTTCAGCTTCAGTTGCCGGTGTATCTGAATGCAGCACTGGAAACAGAGGGAAAGAGATATCCGGGAAAGGAGATAGTTCCTGCAGGAATTTTTTATTACAGGATACAGGATCCGATCGTGGCAAGAGAAAAGACAGACGAGAAGACGGAAGAAAGTATTTTAAAAGAACTGAAACTGGATGGGCTTGTGAATGGTGAAGAGGAAGTAATTGAACATCTGGAGGCGAATCTGACAGGAAGTTCGTTATATTATCCGCTCCGCAGGAATCAGAATGGATTACTTGGGAGTACATCAAAAGCTCTTCCACAGGAGAAGTTTGAGACGGTACTTGCTTATACCAGGGCGAAGCAAAAGGAACTGAAAGCGGAGATGTATGAGGGAGAGGTAAGTGCATTGCCGTATCTGCTTGGTGAGGATACAGGATGTGATTTCTGTGCCTGCAAAGATATCTGCGGATTTGACCAGCGGATTGAAGGGTGTGAATACCGTCAGTTGCAGAAATATTCACTGGAAGAAGCAGTCGAATGTATGAAGGAAAAGCTGGGAATAAAGAAAAGTCAGAAATAAAGAAAAGCCAGGGATAAAGAAAAGTCGGGAGTAAAAAAGCCGGAAATAGAGAAGGAGACATAGGCAGTATGGCAGTGAAATGGACAAAAGAACAGCGGCAGGTCATTGATCTGCGTGACAGAAATATTCTGGTTTCGGCTGCTGCCGGTTCAGGAAAGACAGCAGTACTCGTTGAGAGGATCATCTCAATGATCACGGATGAAAAGAATCCTGTGGATGTGGATAAGCTGCTTGTTGTCACATATACAGAGGCAGCGGCAGCCGAAATGAAAGAAAGGATCGCGGCAGCGATTGAGAAAAAACTGGAAGAATCTCCGGGAAATCTGAATCTGGAGCAGCAGGCATCGTTAATACATAGTGCGATGATCACTACGGTGCATAAATTCTGTCTGTCGGTAATCCGGGATCATTTCCATGTGATCGGAATCGATCCGTCATTCCGTGTGGGAGAAGAAGGGGAGCTGCGTCTGCTTAAGCAGGATGTACTGGATGAAATGCTGGAAGAACATTATGCAAAAGATGAGGAAGAGTTCCGGGAATTTGTGGAAAAATATGGAACAGGCAGAACGGATAAAAAGATTGAGGAACTGATTCTTCAGTTGTATGAATACTCAAGAAGTTATCCTGATCCACGTCAGTGGCTGATCTCCTGTGCAGAAGATTATGAAATAGACAGAGAGCATTTGGAAGATTCAAGAATGGTGCATACAGTGGAAGAACGTGTCAGACAGCAACTGGGCGATCTGTATGGACTGGTCAGACAGGCGATGGAAATCTGTCAGCTCCCGGCAGGTCCGTATATGTATGCAGAGGCATTGGAATCAGATGAAAAAGAACTGAAAAAGCTGGAAAGGGCAGACTCTTATGAGAAAATGAGTGAGGTTCTGATGGATTTCAACTGGAAAAAGCTTTCGGGTAAAAAAGATGAGACTGTCGATGCGGAGCTGCGGAAATCTGTCCAGGCTGTCCGGAAGCAGTTGAAAGCTCTGATTGATGGGATTCAGAAATCTTATTTCTATGCAACGGCAGATGAATGGGTTGCAGATATGCAGGATTCCGCTCAGGCAATGAGGACGCTGACCGGACTGGTACAGGGGTTTGCTGACCGGTTTGATGAAAAAAAGCGGCGGAGAAATATGATTGATTTCAGTGATATGGAGCAGTTTGCACTGGCAATCCTGACGAGAAATACAGAGGGGAAAATCGTGCCATCTGCGGTTGCTGAAGAATATCAGGAGCGGTTTGCCGAAGTGATGGTGGATGAGTATCAGGACAGTAATCTGGTGCAGGAAACGATCCTGACGAGTGTGTCAGGGATGAGTAAAGGCAGAAATAATATGTTCATGGTAGGGGATGTAAAGCAGAGCATATACAGATTCCGTCTCTCAAGACCGGAACTTTTTATGGAGAAGTATGATACTTACAGTGTGGAAAGCAGTCCCTGTCAGAGAATTGATCTTCATAAAAATTTCCGAAGCAGGAAGGAAGTGCTGGACAGTACAAACTATCTTTTTGAAAAGCTGATGTTCCGGGAATTTGGAGGGATCGAATATGATGAAAATGCGGCTCTGTATGCGGGAGCAGAGTTTCCGCCGATACCGGAAGATGCCGTCTTTACGGATAAGACAGAAGTTCTGATCTTTAATCAGCAGGACATGAAGGCAAGAGATGCCAAAGAGGCTGAGGCAAGAATGATTGCACGAAGGATCAGGGAAATGATGGGATCGGGATATATTTACGATAAAGACAGTGATTCTTTTCGAAAGATACAGTATAAGGATATTGTAATCTTAACGAGGAGTATCCAGGGATGGGCAGAAATTTTTTCAGCAGTGCTGGCAGAAGAAGGAATCCCGGCATATTCAGTGAGCAAAGAGGGGTATTTTGAAACGTATGAGATCAGTGTCCTTTTAGACTATCTGCGGATTCTGGATAATGCGAGGCAGGATCTTCCACTGACAGCAGTGTTGACTTCACCATTTGTCGGGCTGGATGCGGAAGAACTGGCACAGATCCGGCTGGCATATCCGAATCTGCCATTTTACGAGTCTGTCTGGCTGTGTGGGGAAGAAAAAACGGAAGAAACCGGAGCAGATGGGAGTGGAGAAAAAGAAAAGAAAGAAAAGAAAAAATCAGATGCAGAAGCGGAAAACCGCAGCGGAGAGATTTCAGAAGCGGTCAGAGAAAAGCTGGCAGAGTTTACGAGGCAGGTCAGATACTTCAGAAGCATACTTTCCTATACTCCGATCCATGATCTGTTGGCAAAGATCCTTGAAGAGACAGGATACCGGACTTTTATTGCTGCGATGCCGGGAGGAGAGCAGCGGATCGCAAATGTGGAGATGCTGATTGAAAAGGCGTGTGCATTTGAGGGGACGAGTTATAAAGGACTTTTTAATTTTGTCAGATATATTGAGCAGTTGAAAAAATATAATGTTGATTATGGAGAAGCCGGAATTATGGATGAACAGGCAGATACGGTACGCCTGATGAGTATCCATAAAAGTAAAGGACTGGAATTTCCAATTGTATTTGTAGCGGGAATGGGAAAAAGCTTTAATATGCAGGATCAGAGGGGAAGTATTGTGATCCATCCAGACTGGGGAATTGGAATTGATGCAGTTGATCTGGAGCAGAGAACGAAAAATCCAACTTTTCTGAAAAGAATGATACAAGAAAAAACAAAGCTGGAGAATCTTTCAGAAGAACTGAGAGTTCTTTATGTTGGCATGACCAGGGCAAAAGAGAAGATGATCCTGACCGGTACAGCGAAGCTTGGGGAAGAAGAACTTCTGGCATTGGAAATGATGGAAGATATAATAAAAAGAGAAGAAAAGCAGAATAGCTGGAAAGCAGATGAAAAAGATTCGCTTGCACTGTATCAGATGGAAGGGGCAAAGACCTGCTTTGACTGGATCTTACCGGCACTGATGAGAGATTGGAAAAAGGCAGAAAAATGGATACAGGTGCGGCTTGTTACAAGAGAAGAATTATCCTATGGGGCAGCAACAGCAGGTCAGGCAGAAGTACTGGCGAGAGAAGTGCTGGAACACTGGGATACAGAAAAGTCGTATATGCCGGAATGGAAAGAGCTTCTGTCAGAACAGATGAATTATACTTATCCATATTTACAGGAAGAGCAGATGAAATTGAAATTTACAGTCTCAGAACTGAAAAAGAGAATTTACGCAGGAGAACAGATGCGTGAAATGCAGGAAGACGGTGGCGAGGAACTGTATCAGGAACCGGAAATTGTTCCGTTAGTACCGGGATTTATGCAGAATCAAAAAGAAGGTCTGACCGGGGCGTCCAGAGGAACTGCTTATCATAAGCTTATGGAACTATTAGATTTTACCAGGCAATATACGAAAGCTGCTTTGAAAAATGCAGTGCATGATTTTGAAAAGGAGAAAAAGATGACTTCGGAGATGGCAGCGTGTATCCGTATATCTGATATTTTATTATTCCTGGAAAGCAGCAGTGGAAAAAGAATGTCAGCGGCAGCCGGAAAAGGGAAGTTATGGAGAGAGCAGCCTTTTGTACTGGGGGTGGATGCAGATCAGGTCTATCCGGGATTTTCCGGTGAGCCAGGAAGTCAGGAAAAGGAAGTGATTCTTGTTCAGGGAATTATAGATGCTTACTTTGAAGAGAAAGACGGGATTGTAGTACTGGATTATAAGACGGACAAGGTGAAGAGTGCAGAGCAGTTGAAAGAACGTTATCATGCACAGTTGGAATATTATGCACAGGCATTGGAGGGGCTTCTTGAAAAACCGGTGAAAGAAAAGATTATCTATTCATTTACGCTAAGAGAGGAGATCAGGTTATGAAATGGCTTATGTATTATCTGATCGTGGTGAATTTGTTGACCTGGATCATCTACGGAATTGATAAGTGGAAGGCAAAGCGACGTGCGTGGAGAATACCGGAGAGAACACTGTTGCTTTTGGCGGCTGCCGGTGGCTGCACAGGGGCATTGGCAGGGATGCTGATGTTCCGGCACAAGACAAGAAAACTGAAATTCATGATTGGAGTACCGGTTATTTTTGTAGTGGAAAGTATTTTCTTTGTATATATTTTTCTGAAATTGTGACAAATTGCACATAGAATAGTCAGAAAAAGCGGTCCAGAGAATGGATTTTTAGAAATTGCAGTCAGCTTCTTTTCTAATTGGAGAAATTCTGCTAATATTACTTACAGAGTACTTTAGTCGGTTAAAGAAAGGGAGAGAAAAATGCCAAAGTTAAATGAAAATTATCAGAATGTAAAAGACAGCTACCTTTTTGCAGAAATTGCCAGAAGAGTAAAAGTATATGAGGAAACGCATCCGGACAAAGCAGATCAGATCATTCGTCTTGGAATCGGCGATGTAACTCTTCCACTTACGAAGAGCGTGATCGAGGCACTTCATGAGGCAGTTGATTCCCAGGCGGTGTCTGAGACATTTATGGGATATGGCCCGGAGCAGGGATATGAGTTTGCACGCAAGGCGATTGCAGATTATTATGCAAGGAATGGCATTGAGGTTGATCCTGCAGCAATTTTTATTTCAGACGGAGCTAAGAGCGATACAGGAAATATCACAGAACTTTTTTCAAATGATAATGTAGTTCTTGTCCCTGATCCGGTTTACCCGGTTTATGTGGATACAAATACGATGGATGGAAAGAAGATCATCTATATGAACGGAACGGAGGAAAATGACTTCCTTCCGATGCCGGATGATAAAGTAAAGGCAGATATCATTTATCTTTGTTCTCCGAATAATCCGACCGGAGCAAGCTACAATAAAGAGCAGTTGAAAGCATGGGTTGATTATGCCCTGAAGAATGATTCGGTAATCCTTTATGACTCTGCCTATGAGGCGTTTATTACCGATCAGGATCTTCCACGGAGTATTTATGCTATTGAGGGTGCAAAAGAATGTGCGATTGAATTTTGCTCTCTGTCCAAGACAGCAGGATTTACAGGAACTCGTTTCTCCTATACGGTTGTTCCGACAGAGCTGGTGTTTACGGCTTCTAATGGAGCAACATTAAGTCTTCATGACATGTGGAACAGAAGGCAGTCTACAAAATTTAACGGTACGCCATATATCATTCAGTATGCGGCAGCAAGGGTCTTCACAGAAGAGGGCATGGCAGAGTGCCAGCAGAATATTGAATACTATAGAGAGAATGCACGTATGATCGCAGAAACTCTGAAGAAGAAAAATATCTGGTTTACAGGTGGGGTAAATTCTCCATACATCTGGTTTAAATGCCCGAAAGAGATGGAATCCTGGGAGTTCTTTGATTATCTGCTTGAGAATGCACAGATCGTGGGAACACCGGGAGCAGGGTTTGGTGAGAATGGAAAGAATTATTTCAGACTGACTTCCTTTGGAAAGCATGAGAAGACAGCCGAGGCAATGAAGCGTTTTGACGAATTATTTTAGGAATTGTTTCAGAAAGTGTTTCAGGTTATCGGTAAAAAGGTTCTCCGTATCAGGCAATGTCTTAACGAAATGATCTACGTGAGAAAAACTGAAAAAAGAATGTTGAGGGCTTTTGCTCCCAACATTCTTTTTTTAAACCGGAGTTTCTGTAATATATACTTTGCAGATCTGCCTGAGTGCGGCGTGCATATAAGGCATATATTCTTCCATCGACACCGGCTCGTTATGAAGAATACAATTATAGCTGGTAGAACTGATAAATTCGATCAGGGTGAAGAGTAAAAGTTTTGGAGAAGAACATTCTACGTGATACCGCTGTAAGGAATCGAGATAGTGGTTGTAAAACTTCTGGGAAACCAGCGATCCGGTTCCGACCGCATCCTGAAATACTCCCCACGAAAGGTTCTTGGAAAGAAATTTCATCAGTCCCTGCTGATTTTGAAAGCGTTCAATGATATAGTCCGTTACAAAAAGAATTTCTTCCTCGAAGTCAGGGATAACGGCAGCATCCAGTGCCTTATGTGCATCGTCAAAAAGCTGGCTGGCTTTAAATGCGATCAGCTTATCCCGCAAGTCATATTTATCTTTAAAATACAAATAAAAAGTTCCTTTAGCAATTCCTGCTTCATGAACAATATCTTGAATAGATGTTTTTTTAATTCCTTTTTCAGTAAATAAATGTAAAGCGGTATTTAAAAGCTTACGTTCTTTTTCTTGTTTATTATCATTTATCTTTGATTTTATATCTTGAATTGCCATTTTAACACATCCTTTTAGAAATATTTTATGTTCTAAAATTTGAAAAGTCAAATAAAAATATAAAAAAATGACTTTTAGTCATTTATATATTGACCGATGGTCATTTAAATGCTACTATCATAACTGACCAAAGGTCATTTAGGAGGGTGAACTATGAAAAAGCTAGGAGAAACAATTGGTAAATTTGTTGTAAAACATAGAATACTAATTGTTATTGCATCAATTCTTCTATGTATTCCATCATTATTTGGATACATCAATACAGATATCAATTATGATATTCTTGTTTATCTACCAGAAGATATTGATACGATGAAAGGACAAGATATATTAGCTGAGGATTTTGATATGGGATCTTTTGCGATGTGTGTTGTCGAAAATATGTCATCAAAAGATATCTTAGATTTAGAAGAAAAATATAAAGATATTGAGGGAGTTGTCAAAGTTGTATCAGCCAACGATATGATTGGAACAACAATTCCTAAAGAAATGTTACCAAGTGATGTAACAAAACAATTTAAAAAAGGTAATAGTGAATTGATGTTGGTTACTTTTAAAGATAGTACA
>ERZ824600.4285-NODE-4285-length-12681-cov-2.878742_pt1 | contig 12681 bp, 10 predicted proteins | sample MGYA00519933_ERZ824600 | MGnify/ENA primary metagenome ERZ824600 (study PRJEB31778, sample SAMEA3449178) | human gut metagenome | biome: human gut; feature: human-associated habitat; material: faeces | place: United Kingdom | collected 2010/2012 ... | reverse complement strand
GTCTTGTAAGAAGATTAAATATATGTTCCCGAAAGCGCATGCAGCGGCATATGTTATGATGGGCTGGCGTGTGGCATGGTTTAAAGTACATAAGCCATTAGCTTATTATGCAGCATACTTTGGTATCCGTGCCTCAGCGTTTTCCTATGAGATTATGTGCCGGGGAAAAGAACGTCTTGACATTGCACTTACGGAACTTTTAAAAACACCGAAGGATCAGCAGACGAAAAAGGATCAGGATACGATTCGTGATGGAAGAATTGCACAGGAAATGTATGCAAGAGGATTTGAGTTTATGCCGATTGATATTTATAAGGCAAAAGCAAGAGAATGTCAGATTATTGATGGTAAGATCATGCCGCCGCTTTCCAGTGTGGAGGGTCTTGGAGATAAGGCCTGTGAGCAGGTAGAAGAGGCAGCGAAACATGGTCCGTTTACCTCACTTGAAAACTTTAGAAATCAGGCGAAAGTCAGTAAGACGAACGTAGATAAGATGGTGGAACTTGGAATACTTACAGGACTTCCGGAAACTGACCAGCTTACATTTGATTTCTTTATGGCGCAGAGCCAGGTATAATGAGAGACAGAGAAAAGGAGAAAAGTATGAGTTATATTAAAAACGCAGATATTCAGGGAAATGCATGGGTAGCACCGGGAGCCTGTGTAGTAGGAAATGTCACATTAGGAGATGAAAGTTCTGTATGGTATAATGCGGTACTTCGCGGAGATATGGCACCGATTGTTGTAGGGTGTGGTTCCAACGTCCAGGATGGCACCGTTGTTCACGCAGATAATGGCTTCCCATGTAAAATCGGGAATGGAACATCTATTGGTCATAATGCGATTATTCATGGATGCACAATCGGGAATAATACCGTCATTGGAATGGGTGCGATTATTATGAATGGCGCGCAGGTTGGCTCCGACTGTATTATTGGAGCAGGAAGCCTTGTTACACAGGGAACGGTAATTCCAGACGGAATGCTGGCATTTGGCTCTCCGGCAAAGGTAATCCGCCCGCTTACTGATGCAGAGAAAAAGGAGAATCAGACAAACGGTATCAGCTACATGCTGATGAAAAATGTACAAAAAGGGTGAAAAAACTTGAAATATAGATAGGGGTTGGATTATAATAAGGCGAATATGACTTTTGGCAAACTAGAAAGGAGAACTTTTAATTTTATGTCGGATACTACAAATACAAGAAAATATAAAGGCTATGAGTTAGATCAGACAACTTCCCATCGCCGCAATCAGAATCGGCCGTGGTTCTGGAAGGTATTGGGTATTAGCTTATTGCTTACGGTGCTGATTCTTGCAGGTGTTGTTTTTGGACTTTTGCATAGAACGCATAAGAACGCAAAACACATGGAAGAGATTAATTCTGCAAATACAGTCGAGGCATTACTTAAGGAGCACAAGCTTGTTACAATTACAGCTTCTTACTCTCATTTGGCAGAAGGTTCTGATTATACGACAACCCGCCAGATTAAGAAAGATAAAAAGGGAAACTATTTCTCTTACTTTAAGAAAGAAGGTTCCGATGATGATTACAAAGAAGTAATCAGTAATAAAGAATTATATCGTTATAATGGGAAGTATACACAGTATTTCGGACTGGTTGGAAATGATTACGAGGAAGAATGCGTAAAAGCGATTGAGGACAGCATTTTCCAGGGAGATATGAAAGATCAGATTCAGAACGAAAAAGAACGTGATAGTACAATCACTTTACAGCTTACGACTAAGGTTCAAAGCGGAGATGATTATGATACGGAATACGGATTCTCTGCTGGAGATACGATTGAGAAAACGATTATTATTGATAAAAAGACACAGCTTATTACTTCTGTAGAGGAGAAATGTGGGGATGAAGTTTTCTATGGTTATACAGTAGAGTTTGACGGTGAAGAAAAGATTCCACAGTTCTATAAGGATTTAAAGAAGGAAAAAGAAAAGAGAGTATGTACTGTTTACTCTGATTATGATGGAGAAAAGAATCAGGAATATACATTTAATCTTCCAATTGATTTATACTTTACTGTACTTGATCATGATGGATATAAGGTATATGAAGATGAGGATGGAACGAAGGAGTTTACACATTATCAGATGGAAGTGCAGAATCCAGATTCTGATCTATCCCTCTATATAAAAGCAGAATCATCAAAATAAAGAGCATCTAGTCAGGTGTTACTTGACGAAAAGGGGAGGCTGCCGCGATCATATTCTGATGCGGTAGTCTTTTTTTATAGATTGTATTTTTTGAAAAATGCTTTCTGAAAAATATGCCGTAATTTGGGGCATGCAGGTTGCAGGGATATTTTTAAGACACTCGCTGATTGTGTTTGAAAAATAATTCAAGAATAAAAGAGGATTTGATTATGAAAACGAGAAGATTATTTTATGAAGATGTATACATTAGAGAGTTTGAGGCCATTGTACTTTCCTGTGAGGAAAGACAGGAAGGATATTATATCATTTTAAATGAAACAGCCTTTTATCCTGAAGGCGGAGGACAGCCAGCAGATAAGGGAACGATTGAGGGAGAAGAAGTTCTTGATGTGCAGTATGTGGATGGAGAAATCTGTCATATCATGAAAAAACCATTGAAAGTAGGGGAACAAGTTGTAGGACGAATCAACTGGGAATGGCGCTTTGACCTTATGCAGCAACATTCTGGCGAACATATTGTCAGTGGAATGATTCATGAAAAATATGGTTATGAAAATGTTGGATTTCATATGGGAGAAGAAGTCATTACAATTGATTTAAGCGGAATGCTGACAGAAGAACAAGTGGCTGAAATTGAACAAAAAGTAAATGATTATATTTGGATGAATCAGGAGGTAAATATTTTTTATCCAGATGAGAGACAACGAAAACTCATTCCATATCGAAGTAAAAAAGAACTTACAGGAGAGATTCGCCTGGTAGAATTTCCGGGAGCAGACCTTTGTGCCTGCTGTGGTCTTCATGTGACACATGCCAGCCAGATTGGCCTGGTCAAAATCCTTTCCAGTAAGAAGTTTCGTGACGGGGTTCGTATGGAAATGCTTTCAGGAAAACGGGCATTAGAATATCTGTCAAAAAGTGCGGAGCAAAACAGCCAGGTTGCAGTCAGACTTTCGGTAAAAGAAAAAGAGACAAAAGATGCAGTACAGAGACTTCTTGATGAAGTTTATAACTTAAAAGGTGAACTTGCAGCAGAAAAGCAAAAACATTTTGAACAGATAGCAGCTTCCTGTGTGGGAAAAGAAAATGTGCTGTTGATTGAAGGAGATATGGAACCAGTAGAAGTAAGAAAATGTACCGATGCGATTTTAGATACATGCAGCGGTGTTGCAGCTTTCTTTGCGGGAAATGATAAAGACGGATATAAATATGCCATTGGACAGAGAGAAGGAGATGTCCGGGAACTTGTAAAGCAGGTGAATAAAGAACTGAACGGACGAGGAGGTGGAAAACCATTTTTCGCACAGGGTTCTCTGAAAGCAACGCGAAAACAAATAGAAATCTTCTTTGAAAAGAAGGTAAATTTCCAATAATATAAAAAATAACCTGCAAAAGCCAGGAAAGAAAGCAAAAAGAAATTTCTTTACAATTATTTTCAAATGGGCTATTATTTTGATGAAAATACTTTGGAAAAAGTTTAAGAGAAGTTCATGTTTTGCGGTGGATGCAGATATAGTCAATAAAAAGTGGCATAGATGAGAACATACACCGGCGAAACAGAAAGGAAGGAATTATGTTTAAGAATAAACTGAAAAGATTATGTGCAGTAACTCTTGCTGGAATGATGGTTGTGAGTGTAAGTGCATGTTCTACAAGCAAAAGTGCAGAGAAAAACAACGTTTCTAAGGCAGAACAGGCCTCAGAGGCAACAACAGAGGCCGCAAAGGATGATACGACAGCGGATTACGTTGCTTCTGGTGTAGAGCTTCCAGATAATTTTGAAAATATGATTTATCCAATTGAGGCTCTGATGTTACAGAATTATTCGAAAGGTTATCCATACTATGCGAATGGTGCCAGTGAAGAAAAGTCGGATTCTTTCTGGTTTTCTATGGCAGCACTCACTTCCTTAATGGAGAATGAATCTGCTTACGGAGATGGAATTGAGATGGATTCCTACTATTATCTTAAAGAGAACACATCAAATATGTATGCATCTGCTCTTTATAATGCATATGGAATGGGCAACATGGAATTCCCGGAAATTCCTGATGGTGATAAATATGCGACATATGATGATGGAAAGCAGATGTATGGCTTCTTAAAAGGAGAGGTAAGCAGTCTTGTTCCATATATTACAAACTGTGTGAAAGATGGAAGCGATTATATCATCACATCACAGCTTCGAGATAAAGATACAGATGAAGTAAAAGGAACATATGAAGTGACGATCACCGCATCTTCTTTTGATGGTGATGATAACTGCTTTGCCTATTCTGCTACAGCAATCAGACAGATTGGAGAGACAGATTCTGAGAATCAGAGTACATCTTCTGAAAGTGAAGAAGCGAGTACAGACAGTACATCCGAGAATGGAGACAGCACAGATGCTGATTCATCTACAGACAGCACGGATGCTACAGATTCTACCGACAGTACAGAAGGAATCTCACAGGATGACGCATTAAGCCAGGCAAAAGATTATTATGGAGAAGATGCAGAATATTCTTACAAGAAGCAAGTTACAGTGGGAGATAAAGAATATTATGATTTTTCCGTAAGTGGTGATAATGTCAGCAGCACAGATGTATTAGTATCTGTAGATGGACAGGATGTCATTGGCGGAACACAGAACGATGATGGAAGCTGGTCATTTGATCAGTAAATGGAAGCAGCTGTCACCGTGTTAAGTTAGATAGTATATTGATAATATAGGAATTAGATAATAATTAAATAATATAAGAAATCAAAAAAGAAATCTATTACACGATGTCATATTATTTGTGAAAGCTATGTTTAGGCATATCTCTTTCTGTAAGATATCGTGTGATAGATTTCTTTTTTGATTTTGGATTTATAAGTAATGTTATAGAGCATTACTATAAAAATTGAGAATGTTTTACCGAATTACTATAATTGTTGCTTACAAAATAAATTTGTAGAAGAAATAACTTCTCTAACACGCTCTAGTTAAGGGTGCTGATATTAATTTTCTCCATCATCCAACCATTCATAAATAAAGAATGCATCAGATCCAATAATATCATCACATCCATCGACACTGATTCCCTGTGTATCAAGGCCAAATGTAAGAGTATATTTATCTCCGTAATAACGTGCGGTATCTTCTGAAATTGCTACTGCTGTATGATGTTTAAAACATAGACCTTCTACGTCATATATTTCAAAATCGAATTGACTATCTGTAACATTCGATATTACCATATATTCTTTTCTGTCTGGTATATAACAGTTTCCTGCAATCGGTGATACTTCATATCCAAAAGTTGCTTTTGGTTCGGCCTTTTTACTTTCTGTAGATTTAGCTACTGTTTTTACTGTTGCTTTTGTTTCTGTTGTGGATGCGGTCTTATCCTCTGTAAAACTGAGTCCTTTGCTGCTTCCGCAAGGTGTTGCATAGTGGAGTTTCATCCAACCGGTTTTGCCACCATAGGTAAATTTCGCCCATCCGTTTCTGGATTCAGAAGATTGAAATTTTGTACATAATGGAACGGTTGTAAGTTGCTCGCTATCTTCCGTGGATGATTTACGAAGTTTAATACCATTTGTACTTCCATCGCATCTTTCTACCTGCCAGTATTCGGATGCGTAGAATCCAACAACATTCATATCAATCCAGCATTCCTTATTTTGATAAGTTGTTCGTCCCCAGCCATCTTCAACTTTGGATATATTCAGTTCGGTTCCGTACTTAACATCTGTGGCTGCAATGGATGTATCTTGTCCGGCTCCCGTATGTAATTTGATAGCTTGTTCATTTACAAAAACGATATTCTCGCTATTTTCTTTTACATAAAAATAGTCAACATCTCCAGAAATTGTTCGAAGCTTGTCCATACGGCACCATCCCTGGCGATTGCAAAAATCAATGTTTGCCCATTTTTCTCCGTCTACTGTTTTTTCTTGTAACAGAGCACAAGGAACGCCTTCTTGCACTTTTCCAGCTTTTTTCTTTTTGCCGGGTTCTTTAAAAAGTTTAATGTTATCAATGTCTTTACTTTTGGCTGTCACTACAGTATCGAAAGTGTTATCTTGTACCAGAATTTTGGAAGAATCCCCCTGATCAGCTTTTTGGCTGCTTTCTTTACTAGCTTGAGGTTTACTTTTATTTGAAGAAAATAACCCAATTGCTAGGCCGCCTAAGAACAATACCGCGACGAATGCTCCAGCAATGATAAAGGGCATTTTTGAATGTTTCTTTTCTGGTGGTTGTGTATAAGGTTGCTGGTTATATGGTACTTGTCCTCCCTGTTGGTAAGGCTGATGATTATAAGGATTAGGATTTTCCTGCTGGTAAGGCTGCCGACTGTAAGGATTAGGATTTCCCTGCTGGTAAGGCTGTTGACCGTAAAGGTTAGGATTTCCCTGCTGGTAAGGCTGTTGACCATAAGGATTAGGATTCCCTTGTTGGTAAGGCTGGTTACTATAAGGGTTTTGTCCTGCCTGTTGATAAGGTTGCCGTCCATAAGAATTTGGTGTATGTTGCTGATACGGATTATTATTATTTCCAGACGGAGTATATCCACCTTGTTGATACGGATTTTGACTGTAAGGATTTGCGTTTCCGTCTGATTGGGAATGTTGTGATTGTTCATACGGCGATTGAGAGTTCGATTTCTTTGGATGTTTCAACTTAGGTCTTCTAACTTGATTTGAAAACTCTCTCTTTTCGCTAAGTGGAACGGTATGATTCTCCTCTAACGGAATCGTTTTGTCATCCCAATTCGAATGCTCTCTTCTTTCTTCGTCCATTTTTTTCCTCTCCTTTTACTGTAAAAGTTTTAGACAGATTGCTACAAACATTCTGCCTTTGTAGCTATACAGCTATTTTAATTATAATGTAACATATTTAAATGAAAACTCAATCCCTATATTCCTAATTTTTAGGGTTAGGAGAATGAATGAAAAGTCTAATCCACCAGCTATGCTGGGGAAAATAGAGTAAGTGGAAACGTAAAGGATACAATAAAAAAGTCTCCTATGCTACAATGAGAATGGTGTCGCAAGCCAAACTCAAGATAAGAATAGGAGGCGGTCCAAATGGACAATAAAAGTTTATCACATACAAGATGGAAATGCCAATACCATATAGTATTTATTCCGAAATATAGAAAAATATTATATGGAAGATAGAAAAAAGATGTAAGAGAAATAAAAATTGTAAAAAATTTACTTAAATAGATTGCATTTTGGACAAGATTATTATAGAATGAAAAAGACTATTTAAATCACAATCTGGTAGTTCACAGAAAAATAAATTTTAAATAGTTAGAATGAAAGAGAAAGAGACAGGAAAGATGAAGAATCAAAACAACACAGCACAAAGTGCGGGAAAGAAGAGCTTTCTACAAAAAAAGAATGTAGAGATTTCTTTTAAGAGATATGCGATTGATGCGATGGGAGCGATGGCTCTTGGATTATTTGCGTCTCTCTTAATTGGAACGATTATTAAGACACTGGCAGAGAATGTAGGAACAACTGGCATGATGGCAGCACTGGCAGCGATTACGGATACAGGAGAATTGGCAGCAAAGGTTGCCGGACTTAGTATGCTGAACCGATTCTGCTGGATTTTATGGCAAATTGGTAACTATGCAACGATGGTAACAGGTGTTGCGATGGCGGCAGCGATTGGTTATGCGTTAGATGCACCTCCATTGGTACTGTTTTCTTTATGTGCAGTCGGTCAGGCAACGAATACATTAGGCGGCTCCGGTGGGCCATTGGCTGTATTATTTGTAGCGATTATTGCCTGCGAGGCAGGGAAGCTTGTCTCTAAAGAGACGAAGATTGATATTTTAGTAACTCCGGCGGTAACGATTATTGTTGGTGTAGGATGTGCGATGGTACTGGCACCGGTTTTTAAGACAATTTGTGATTCACTTGGAACATTTATCGGATGGGCAACGAATTTACAGCCATTCTTCATGGGAATCATTATTTCTGTTGTTGTTGGTGTTGTTCTCCCCCTGCCGATTAGTTCTGCGGCAATCTGTGCGGCAGTTGGTATTAGCGGCGGTGCTGTCATTGCGGGAGTCTTAGATGGCAGTATTTCTATGGAAGTGTGGAATGGTCTTGCGCTTGCAGGAGGAGCAGCAACAGTAGGCTGCTGCTGTAACATGCTTGGATTTGCTGTAATCAGCTACCCAGATAACGGAGTAGGTGGGCTTGTAGCACAGGTGCTTGGAACATCCATGCTGCAGGTGCCAAACCTGATGCGAAAACCTGTTTTATGGATACCGCCAGTACTTACTTCTGCAATCTTAGGCCCCGTTGCAACCTGTATTTTTCAGCTTCGCAATAACGGAGCAGCGATTTCTTCTGGTATGGGAACTGCCGGTTTAGTAGGTCCAATCGGAATCATCACAGGCTGGTCAAATATGCCAAAGGGATATGCCCCTGGAGCCTTTGACTGGGTCGGTATGATTTTAGTCTGCTTTATACTCCCTGTCGTTTTAAGCTGGGCGATTGGAAAGTTCATGCGAAAGAAAGGCTGGATTAAAGAAGGAGACTTGAAGGTTGATTTAGGTTAGAAAGTTTGAAAAAATAGCTTATCGTCCATATACTATATTTGCCTTCGAAAGGAGAAAAGTTCTGATACTTGGTAAATCTAATTTGTTGTATTAGAAATAGGCGGCCGCTGTAGATATAGATATTATATCGAATTGCTCAAAAAAATGTGGAAAAGAACCCCTAAAAAATTTATTGAATTTTGTGACTTTGTGCTGTGGGATTTTGACCATAGAAACTTCGCATTCGTTTTTGCTGCCTTAGAGCGTGTTTGAAAAATCATTCCTACAATCTGCACGCCCCAATTTGCGGTATATTTTGCCTTCATTCAGTTGACGTAGCCCGCTACGCCGCCCTCATTCAGGCGAAATCTCCCACAAATTGTAACGCACATCTTGCAGAAAGCATTTTTCAAACACGCTCTAGCAGGTCGAAAAAAGCTCCAGTGGAGGTTTTGAGAGCAAGCTTCTGCTTGATTGGGCAAAATGGAGCGTTTAGCACAATGGAACAAAATCAATAAATTTTTTAGGGATTCTTGTTGATAATTCTTCTGGCAATCCGGCTACTATTCTTCTCGCAGCGTCTCCCTTGCCTGTGGCAATTCAGAAGTTCCTAAAGTGTTTTTCCAAGCGATTAAGAACTCCATACAATAACGCTGCAATCAGGCAAAGCAATACAATAGAGAGCATCACCCAGTCCATTTTAAAAACCTGTGATCCATATATGATAAGATAGCCAAGACCTTCTTTGGCGGCGAGAAATTCTCCAATAACAACACCGATTAGGCAAAGGCCAATATCAACTTTCAGAATGCTTAAAATCGTTGGCAGGTTCATCGGCAAGATCACTTTCGTCAGGCAGTCTGCCTGACTGCCATGAAGTGTTCGGATCAGCTTTAATTTATCCGGGTCGGTAGACATAAAGCTTGTAAAAAGGTTTAAGATACTTCCGAATATGGCAACGGATATCGCTGTTACAATAATTGTTTTCATATTGTTGCCAAGCCATACGATAAAGATAGGAGCCATAGCGGATTTTGGCAGGCTGTTTAAGATGACAAAGTAAGGCTCTAATATCTCACTTAGCGTATTGTTCCACCAAAGGAGAATGGCAGTGAAAAGACTTACTGCGGTAACGAGAAAAAAGCTTGCAAAAGTTTCTGCAAGAGTGATTCCTAAGTGTTTTAAAAGCTGGCCGTTAAGAAGAAGTTCTTTGCCAGAAGCAAGCATTCGTGAAGGGCTGCTAAAGATGAACGCATTGATTATTCCGGCACGAGAAGTGATTTCCCAGAGAATAATAAAAAATATAAATAAAAAAAGCTGAAAGAACAGGACAAACTGCTTATGTTGTCTTGTTCTTTTCATATATAGAAGCTGTTCTTTTGAAATTTCATTCATCGGCTTTTAACTCCTTCCATATCTGGTTAAAATACTCCTGAAACTTTGGGTGGATGCGTGCTTCTTTTGAAGAAAGTTTTTTGTTTGTTTTAAAGTCAATTGTGACAATCTTACGAATGTGGCCTGGACGTTTTCCGAGAACGATAATACGGTCAGCGATACTGATGGCTTCGGATAAATCATGCGTGACAAGCAGCGTGGTAACGCCGCTTTGACGGATAATTTTTGCGATGTCATCGGATACATCAAGGCGGGTCTGGTAATCTAGCGCACTGAAAGGTTCATCAAGGAGAAGAAACTCTGGTTTTAAGGCGAGAGTTCGAATTAGAGCAGCTCGCTGGCGCATACCTCCGGAAAGTTCTCTTGGATAGGAGGATGCAAAGTCAGCAATTCCATATTGACGCATCAGTTTTTGTACATATTCGAGATTTTTTTCGGTAAGCCGGTGTTGTATTTCAAGACCTAAAATGATATTTTTATATATAGTTCTATGCTCTAATAAATGGTCTTTTTGCAACATGTAGCCGATAGCGGGTGTTTTATTGCAGGCTGGATAGAGGAGACTGCCGGTTTCAATGGGAATCAGTCCGGCAATCAGCTCTAAAAGTGTAGATTTTCCACAGCCGGATGGGCCTACAATTGCTGCAAATTCACCAGGGAAAAGGTCAAAATGAATGTCTCTTAATGCCGGTGTTTCACCACTATTTGTATGGTAAGTGTGTGAAAGACTGCGGACGGACAGAAAAGGTTTTGTTTGTGGCAAAGCTGTTCATTCCTTTTTTCGCGAGGTATAATTTAACATATGCAAAGGAGGAACCAAAGTGATATATTTCATGATCATAGCATCAATAATTGTGGCAGATAAGATATTAAAACAATATTTTAAAAGTTCATTTCAGGGAAAACATCGGGAAGTACGGACAAAAGGTAATGGATTTGGAGTAAGAAAGGAAGCAGGAAAGCAAAAGGTAAAGGAAAATTTGTTTAGAAAGAAAGAACAAAATAAAGCAGAATTGAAACAGAAGAGAAATAATAAAGAGAAAAATGATGGGAAAAATATTGGAGAAGGGAATTGGAGAGAGTATTTATCTCCAACGATTGAATTGTTAGAGAATAAGGGGGCGGCAAGTGGCATCATGGCGAAACATCCAAAAATATTAAAAATAATATCTGCCGCCATGCTCTGCTTTTGCGTTAGGAAAGGAACGACAAAAAGGAAAGACTACAATGACAGGAATCGGCTATGCGTTACTTCTTGGAGGAGGTATCAGTAATTTTATAGACAGGATGAAAAAGGGTTCGGTAACGGACTATGTACGTTTTCCTAAATTTCCAGTAAAAAAGATTAGTGAGCTGGTATTTAATCTCAGTGATTTTGGCATATTTGCAGGAGTATTTTGTCTGTTGCTTCGAAAAAAATAGGGGAAAAGGGAGGGTTATTCTGAAGCTTCAGGCAGGTATGATTCTGTCTATTATTCAAAAGATAGAGAAAAAATAGAAAGTTATTGCAAAAGTTTAGAACGGCATGATTTTATATATTATTTCTCCAAAAACAGAGAAAAGGAACTGCAAAAAGAAAAGTAAAAGAAGCATAAAAAGTGAGAATAAGCACGAAGTTATCGGATAATAAAAAATATTTTCAGAAAATAGAGAGAAACAGAGGGAAGAGCAGAATATGGCCGGGAATTGTGCAGAATAGACAATGAAATATACATAAATTTACAAACAATAGAAGGGTAAAAAATGCAGGTGGATAAGAAAATACAGTTATCCACGGGAGAAAAAGCTGAAAAATGTCGATAAACAGACTTATCCACTAAGTTATCCACATTATCCACAGTGGAAAAACAAAGGGAAAGAATGGAAAAACATCGTCAATATAAAACATCTGTTTTGTGCGATTTTTTAAAATAATACATTGCCAGAATGCAGAATTGTTGGTATAATAATTGTAATATAAGAAAAAGGAGTGTGATCGTATGCGTTACATTATTTACGGCAAAAATCTGGAGGTAACAGAAGGATTAAAGCAGGCTGTACACGATAAGTTCAGTAAGCTGGAGAAGTTCTTCACACCAGAGACAGAAGTTCAGGTCACATTAAGCGTGCAGAAAGATAACCAGATCGTAGAAGCTACGATTCCTATGAAGGGAACTATTTTAAGAGTAGAACCTAACAGCACAGATATGTATGTTTCTATTGATATGGCAGTTGATTTACTCGAACGCATGATTCGTAAGTATAAAACAAAGATTTCCAAGTACGGAAAGGGAGAGTTAAAGTTTAATGATGAGTTCATGGAAGAAGATGTGGACAATCATGAGACAGTAACTATCACAAAGAGTAAGAGATTTGCAATCAAGCCGATGGATGTTGAAGATCAGGTTGTCAGCATTTATGCGGCATCTCACGGATATATGGAAGATGTTCCTATCGATGAAATTAAAGAGTTCGAGACGGAACTGCTTGCATATATCAGAGTCAGCTACCCTGAGATTAAAGAAACGATTGCAAAGACCGGGCAGCTGGACGAAGAGACAGAACAGCTTCTGACAGAGGCAATCAAGAAGTTTAAAGA
>ERZ824600.4283-NODE-4283-length-12688-cov-5.453178_pt1 | contig 12688 bp, 14 predicted proteins | sample MGYA00519933_ERZ824600 | MGnify/ENA primary metagenome ERZ824600 (study PRJEB31778, sample SAMEA3449178) | human gut metagenome | biome: human gut; feature: human-associated habitat; material: faeces | place: United Kingdom | collected 2010/2012 ... | reverse complement strand
ATCGTCAGGCGGACGCCGTTGCCGAGAGGTTCCGGTTCACGAACCTTGCCGATGGCCTGAATAATGCCGGTAAACATTTAGAGTCATCTCCTCAAAATCACACGCAGATCGGCACCGATCTGAGTAAAGTCTTCAATCGTCCAGCGGTGCGCCAGACCGGGTTCCTCGGGAAGCGGAACGCTTGCAACGGGCATCCCCGAGCCGAAAAGGCAGGGAGCAGTATACAGCACGATCTCGTCGACAAGTCCCTCGGAGAGAAAGCTCCCGTTGAGCCCCGCACCCGCCTCGAGATGGACCTCGTTGACCTGCCTTCGTCCAAGCTCGTCGAGAAGCGCACCGAGGTCCACGCGTCCCGGATGCGCCGCATCGGGAAGCCTCAGCACCTCGGCGCCTGCGGCGCGCAGCGCCTCCACGGACTGGCCGCCGAAGCGGGTGGTGTAGGTCTTGGAGAGACCGCTGACTTCAAGAAGGGACATGGGAAAAACTCCTTTCCGATATTTCTGCCGCCATGATAGCAGGCGGAGCTTGTGTTTTTTCTGTGCTTATTTCTTAAATTTTTCTTGATTTTGCGCGCAAAAAGCGGCCGAAAAAGCTTTTTTCGCTCTCCGGCCGCTTTTTCAGATGAGGTGGTTGTTTACTTTTTCCGCCGCAGGAGGGCAAGGCCCACCGCGAGCGTCAGAATGAGGACAAGAAATTTTTTCATGGGTCACTCCAGATTCAGCTTCCTCGTGAGGAAGAAATAGGTGACGAGGTAGAAAATGACGCAGACGATCAGCTCGCAGGCGAGGGCGACGGCAAAGATGGCATTGCCTGCCTGCACGCCGGTGAGGCTCGACCACGCGGTGAAGCCGTCGCAGAAGAGATTTGCCAGCACCGCGATGGCCGCGAACTGCACGAGCTGGAAGAACACGAGGACGGACACGGCGGTGAGGGCGCTCTTGTGCTTATTGAAGCTGAAGCCGACGGCGTAAGCCGCGTAGACGATGAGGGAAACGGCGGTGACGCCGAGGACGCAGAAGAGGAAGAACTCCAACGCGAAGAGCAGCGCCTGCCCCTGCATCGAGCTGTCCAGCTTGCGGAAGGAGAGGAAGAGGTCGGACGCGAACTGCGGGACCACCCGCCAATCACTGAAATCGAACGCGCCGATCATGCACAGCAGCACGACGGCGAGGAACGCCGCAGCGTACCAGACCGCCGAGACGATCAGCTTGGAGGCAAGGAGTTGGTGCATATTCACCGGCAGCGTCAGGGTGAGGTAGCCCTCGTCCTTGAGGAGATGGTCGCGGAAACGCACGGCGGAGAGCACCAGCGGCGCGAAGCACAGCGCCATGATACCGAAGACGAAGCCGATGGTGACGAGGACCGCCAGCAGGTTGAGCAGCCAGGGAAAATCGTTTTGCAGCACGCGCTGGGAGGCGCGCATGGCAAGCGTCAGCGCCAGCATCCCCGCAAAAATGGGCCACATGATGCGGCTCGTGGCACGGAATTCGTGCCGGATGAGTTTGGTCAGCATTTGAACACCTCCCGGAAAAGCTCGTCGACGCTTTTGCCGGTTTCGCCGCGGATGGCGTCGACGGTGGTGTGCCGCTCGACGCGGCCGTTTTGCAGGAAGATCACCTCGTCGAGCACCTGCTCGACATCCGCGATGAGGTGGGTGGAGAGGACGACGGAGGCCTCCTCGTTGTAGTTGCCGATGATGGTGCGGAGAATGTAGTCGCGGGTGGCGGGGTCCACGCCGCCGATCGGCTCGTCAAGCAGATACAGCTTCGCCGCACGGGACATGACGAGGATCAGCTGGAGCTTTTCGCGCGTGCCCTTGGAGAGTGTTTTGACGCGCGCCGAAGCATCGAGGTCGAGGCGGGCGAGCATCTCCTGCGCCGCGTCGCGGCGGAAGTCAGCGTAGAAGTCGGCATAGTAGTCGACGGTCTGCGCGACGGTCATCCAGTCGGGCAGGGCGTTGCGGTCGGGGAGATAGGAGACGATGGCCTTCGTCTCCGGCGAGGGGGCTTTGCCATCGATCAGAATTTCGCCGCTCGTGGGGGTGAGCAGGCCGTTGGCGAGCTTGATGAGGGTCGTTTTGCCGCTGCCGTTCGGGCCGAGCAGGCCGACGATGCGGCCCGGCTCGATGGAAAGCTCCACGCCCTCGAGGGCGGATTTGCCGCCGTAGCGCTTGGTGAGCGCCTTACATTCTAAAATATTCATGGTTCTTCCTCCTTTCGGCCTTGCAGCAGGGCGATGACCTCGTCTCTGCCGCAGCCGAGCTTTGCCATTTCGGAGAGAAAATTCTCCACACATTGATCCGCCAGACGGAGCTTCGCGTTTTCGATCATGGAAACATCTCCCGTCACGAAGCGGCCCGCGGTGCGCTGGGAAAAGACCAGCCCGTCGCGTTCGAGGTCGGCGAGCGCACGCTGCACCGTGTTGGGATTGACGCCCGCCTCCACCGCGAGCTCGCGCACCGAGGGCAGGCGCTCGCCGGGTCGGAATTCGCCCGCGACGATGGCCTGCGTCAGGCGCTGCGTGAGCTGGGTGTAGATGGGGCTGTCATTGCGGAATTGCCACTCCATACGGTTCCTCCTTTTCTTGATGTATTATTGTATTAGATGATTAGTACAATAATACATCGGGAATGATTTGTCAAGGGGGTTTGAAAAAGTTTTTGGGAAAACCGACCGTTGTCAAATATTTTTGATGGACAAAGCCCGCTCATTTCCCTATGATGAAGGCAGAAAGGACGGGATGCCTATGGAGATCGGAGCCAAGCTCAGGCAGGCGCGCATAGCGGCTGGGCTCACGCAGGAGCAGACGGCGGAGGCGCTGGGCGTGAGCCGCCAGAGCATATCAAACTGGGAGAATGAAAAGAACTATCCGGACATTGTGAGCGTGGTGCGGCTGAGCGACCTGTACGCGGTCAGTCTGGATGCATTGTTAAAGGAGGAAGCACCGATGTCAGATTATCTGGATTATCTGGAGGAGAGCACCAACACCGTGCGGAGCCGGAGGGAGCAATCTCTGCTGATCCTTCTGTGCGTATATCTGGGCATCTGGGCCGTTTCCGTGCTCTTTTTCTGGCTGCTCACCGGGCCAGACGACGCCATGGGCTACGGCATCGTATTTTTGTGGCTTGTGCTGCCGGTCGCCGCCTTTGTCATTTCACTGCTCATTGGCCGGGGCGGATACGGCGGAAGACAAGGCTGGCTGCTGCCGCTCGCATTTGGCGCGATGTATATGCTTGCGGAGTATGCGACCTTCATGCTGGCCAACATGCTCTCCGTCGGCATCCTGCGTCTGCCGCAGCCGAGTCTGCTGCTGAAGGGAACGATCATCTCCGCCGCCGGTTTTTGGTTCGGAGCTCTGACGCGGAGACGGAGGAGGCAGCGCGGGGAGAGCGGCGAATAGGAGAGATCGGACAAAAGAAAAGCCGCCCGGGAGGGCGGCTTTTTGAGCGATACGTTTGAGCAATACATTCAGGTGTTGTCGGGGGCGATGGGGCGGCGGATGAGCAGGGCGCGGAGCGCGTGCCAGTTGAAGGGATAAATGGGATACATATAATGTCCGCCGGCGATGGGCCTGGTGGTGACGAGCAGGACAATAATGAGCAGCGTGCCGAGGGCGAGTCCGACCCAGCCGAGGGCAGCGGAGCTGACGAGCAGCACGAGGCGCAGAAGCTTGAAGGCGTAGCCGAGCTCGTAGCTCGGCTGGGCGAAGTTCGCGATGGCAACGAACGCCATGTACGCCAGCACCTCCGGCACGAGCCAATGCGCCTGCACGGCGAAGTCGCCGAGCACGAGCGCACCGATCATGGAAAACGAATTGGAAAAGACGCTGGGGGTGTTGAGCGAGGCGAGCTTGAGGAGGTCGACAATGAACTCGGTCAGGAGGAGCTGGGCGAGGATGGGGACCTCGTACTTGCTCGTGACGGCGAGGAAGCCCAGCGTGCTGTTGGGAAGGTCAGGGTCCTGCACGAGCAGATACCACACGGGCGTGATGAAGAGCGTGAGCAGAAAGACGACCACGCGCAGGATGCGGAGGTACGAGCCGACGAGCGGCGGGAAATAGAAGTCGTTCGCCTCCTGCACGAAATCAAAGAAGCGGGTGGGCAGGATCATGGCGGCGGGGGAGTTGTCCACGAGGACGATGATGCTGCCCTCCATGATGCTCGCGGTGGCGGCGTCGGGGCGCTCAGTATAGCGAACGCGTGGAAAAGGGTTGAACCATTGCCTCCGGTCCATCATGGATTCCGCGATGGACTCCTGCGACATGGAGATGGAGTTCGCGTCGATGGCGGCGAGCTTCGCGCGGACGCGCGCGAGGAGCGCGCGGTCCACCTTGTCCTCGAGATAGCAGAGGACGACGTCGGCGCGGGATTTCTCGGAAATTTTGTGGCCCTCGAGCGTCAGCTGCGGCGTGCGGATGCGGCGGCGCAGGAGAGCCGCGTTCTGCACGAGGGTTTCGATGAAGCCGTCGTGCGCGCCGCGCAGCACCTTGCCCGAGGACGGCTCCTCCACGCCGCGGGAGGGGTAGCTCTTCGCGTCGATGAGGATACATTCGCCGTAGCCCTCGGCGAGGAGCAGCGTTTTGCCGAGGAACACGGCGGTGGCTGTCTGCCGGAGATCTGCTTCAGCGTTGACCTCGCTGAAGGTCACATAGCGGTCGATGAAGGTCTGCGCGTCGGCGGCGTCGGCGGTGGAGGGCAGGGCGAGCCAGAAGCCGATCATGCGCTCGAGCACCGCGTCGTCGCCGTAGCCGTCCACGACATACAGACGGCAGCGGCGGCCGCCCGCGACGAGGTCGCGGGCGATCATGTCGAAGCAGCGCTCGACGCCCAGCAGGGCGTCGAGCGTGCGGACATCCAGTTCAAAGTGTCCCGTCAGGCGCTCCATGGCGGCTTACCGTCCTTGTCTGTCAAGATAGTCCCAGACGTAGCTGGCAACCTCGTCGGGGGTGCGCAGGCTCTTGGCGCCGGAGACGAGACGCTGCTGCTCCTCGGGCGAGAGGCCGGCGTAGCAGCGGTTGGCGTTGACGTCACCCGCGAGGAAGGATTTGAGCAGGGTGTAGCCCACGCGCTCATCGGAGCAAAATTCGGAATTGGTTCCCATCGTGAAGATCTCCATTCTGCCGCTCTGCCTTGCGCTGCTCTCCGTCGGCGGCGGATGGAGAGCCTGCATACGGCGCGGCTGCCGCCTGTCGGCGTGCCGCAGATGCCGCGATCTTTTATGTGAACACAAAAAATCGCCTCTGCACTATTGTGTGCAGAGGCGGTCTTTTCATACGCGGTTCAGACTTCTTTATCAAAATAGAAGAAGGTCTCATCCTCGCCGGCGCGGTGCATACAGGAGGAGAGCATCCTGTAGGAGGCGTCGTTTTCCTTATAGCATTTGGCGACGACGTGGGCGAGGTGGAGCCGGTAGAGCGCCCAGTCGGCGACGGCGGCGAACGCCTCCGTGCCGTAGCCGTGGCCCGCGAAGTCCGGCGAGACACGGCAACCGAGCTCCGCGCCGCCGCGGGAATCAAAGCGGTAGAGGACGACCTCACCGATGAGTGCGCCGTCGAGCCGGACGGCAAAGTTCACGGCGCGGGAGCGGGCGTAGTCCTCCCGCGCGACGGCGAGGAAGTAGTCCTCGTAGGGCGTGCCGTCGTAGTCCTTGCGGAAGTCGTAGCCCCACCAGCGGTTGCGGTCGTCGTCGAGGCAGAGGGCGGCGTAGGCGGTTTTGTCCGCGTCGGTGAGCGCGTCGAGCGTCAGGCGGACGGTGGTAAGGGTGGGGATCTCGGTGATGTTGACCAGCTCGTTGAGCACGTCGAAGCGCAGCTTCGCGCCGAGGTGGTCGGGCAGGTACTGGAGCTTCGAGGTGCGCAGGCCCTTGTCGCCGGCGTCGTCCTCGCGGTTGAGCCAGCGTACGCCGTCTACGGCAAATTCCTGCGCAAACGCCTGCACGGTGGCGGGATAGACGCCCTCATAGCCGTAGAGGGCTTTTTCGATATGAATTTGCAGCGTGTCGCCGCAGCGCTCCGCCATGGCGACGGAGAGGAGCCTGCCGTCCAGCTCCATGCCGCCGACGAGGAAGTGCGGGCTGCCGGTCATGCGGAGCATTTTCTCGGCGCAGCGCAGCTCGTTTTTCGCCGAGTCGGACGCCTTGGTGAAGACGGCCTCGTAGTCGCGGAAGAACTGCGTGATGAGCGGCAGGTCGCTCTTCCCGAGCGGGCGGAAGGCGGCGTCGGGATAGAGCTTGCGGAACTTGTTGATGTGGTTGCGCTGTCCGGAGTAGCGGCGTCCGGCAAAGTCGCGCAGATCCTCGGCGGCGTAGATATAGTCGCGCCAGACGCGCGGGGAGGAAAAGCGGAAGTAGGGGTAGCGCGCGGCAAGGCGCTCCGCCTTGTCCTGCGGGACGACGGAGAGGACGAGGGGAATATCCCGCTCGCGGCAGTCGTCCTCGATGAGCGTGAGCGCCGCGTCCTCATCGCCGTCGGGGCCGAGAACGGGGTAGTCGAAGCAATACTGACCGTCGATGAAATTGCGGACGATCAGGCAGCCCGCGCCCTCCGCCCACGAGGGGTGCAGGTGGCTGCGCCACATGAGCTTGACGAGGGCAGAGTATTCGCAGAGCTGGTATTCGCAGCTTTTATAGTAGCGGCGCAGGCGGGCAATGTCCCGCTGCGTGACAGGAGTAAAGGTGAGCATAGGGTGTTCCTTTTCTTTCGCGTTGTTTTCTCTGCGCCCGCGGGTCGGCGGGCTTCCTTATTATAACCGCTTCGGCGGTGATTACAAGTGGCTTTTGCAACGGCTCAGGGCTGCATTTCCGCGACGACGCGCTTCGTGCAGTCGATGAAGTGACGCAGGCCGTCGCTCGCGGCGTCGAGCGAGCGGACGGCAAGGCCAAGCTCGCGCGAGGACGCCGGCTCGACCGGCAGGAGCTTCACGCCGTCCGTGCGGCCGCGGACGGTCAGCTCGGTCATCATGCTCACGCCGAGGCCGTGGCTGACCATGCTGATGACGGTGGGATCGTCCACCCAGGTCGGCAGGATGTGCGGCTTGACGCCGATGCGGTTGAAGATGCGCATGATGTCCTTATCGAAGCCCTGCGAGGGCATGATGAAGTCGCGCGCTTCGAAAGCGGCAAGCGGGAAGGCGGTCATGCCCTGCGTGTCGAAATCCTTCGGCAGAACGGCAAACATGGGATCGTCGGCGAGATGCACCCACTCGTACTGGCCCTCGTCCTGCGGGGAGACGAGGATGGCGTCCATCTTGCCCTGCGCGAGCAGCTCGTAGGGGACGTCGACGTGGTCAGCCATGCGGATATCCACGTCCACGTCGGGGCACTCCTCGCGGAAGCGCTGGATGATGCCCGGCAGCCAGTGCATGGCGATGCTGGCGTAGGCGCTGACGCGGATGATCTCCGTGCGCGAGGAGGCGACCTGCTCGATCACGCTGTCGAGCCGGGCGTTGGCTTGCAGAAATTCGCGCACGGCGGGCGCGATGCGTTCGCCCTCCTCCGTGAGGCGCACGCCGCTGCGTCCGCGCTCGAGCAGCGTGAAGCCGACCTCCTTTTCCAGCGAGTTCATCATGTGTGTCAGGCCCGACTGCGTGTAGCCGAGGACCTCTGCCGCCTTGGTGAAGCTGCCGAGATCGACTGCCATGAGCAGGGCCTCTAATTTCTTGCTTTCCATAGAAGTATTTCCTTTCTATTAGGATCGCTCATATTTTTATTATAATACGTCGCTTTACTTTTGGCAAGAAAGACGGTATCATTTGACTAATTTCTGTTTAATTTATACATCTCATTAAAATATATGAGGACGAATTTGACGGAAAACGGAGAGAGAAACGTAGTTAAAGGAGAAAATCACATGGAAAACAATCGTGCCCAATGGGGAAGCAAGATCGGCTTCATCCTGGCGGCGGCGGGCAGCGCCGTCGGCCTCGGCAACATCTGGAAGTTCCCCGGCAAGGCCTTTGAGGGAGGCGGAGGCGCCTACATCCTCATTTATCTGGCCATCGTCGTTCTCATCGGCTTCCCCGTCATGCTCTCGGAGCTGACCATCGGCCGCGCCGCGCAGGCGAACGCCATCGACAGCTTCCACAAGCTCGGCTACCGCGGCTTCAAGTGGGTCGGCGTCACGGGTGTTGCGGTGGCGTTCATCGTCACCTCCTATTACTGCCACGTCGGCGGCTGGGTGCTGCGCTACGTTGTGTCCTACATTACGGAGGCGCAGACGGTCTATGCCGATCCGCTCGGCTATTTCTACGGCCTGCTCGGCTACAACGCCGCGACGGGCGAGACATGGTTCCCGCTGACCGCCATTCTCTTTGCCGCGGTCTTCATGGCAGTCAACGCCTTCATCATCATCAAGGGCGTTGAGGGCGGCATCGAGAAGTTCAACAAGGTCGGTATGCCCGCGCTGTTCGTCATTCTCATTGTACTGCTCGCGCGCACCATCACGCTCGACGGCGCGCAGGTCGGCTTCGCCTATATGCTCAGCTGCGACTGGAGCAAGGTCGGCTTCAACACCTTCCTCTCCGCGCTGGGGCAGGCGTTCTTCTCCCTGTCGCTGGGCATGGCCATCATGATCACCTACGGCTCGTATCTGCCCAAGCATGAGAACCTCGGCAAGAACACGGCGCTCATCTGCACGATGGATACGCTCGTGGCGCTCATCGCCGGCTTCATCATCGTGCCCGCGGTGTTTGCGACGCTCGGCTCCGAGAACGTCGGCAAGGGCGGCGGCTTCGCCTTCGCGTCCCTCGCGGGCGTGTTCGAGCACATGGCGGGCGGCGCGTTTTTCGGCGTGCTGTTCTATATGCTGCTCCTGTTCGCCGCGCTGACGAGCAGCATATCCCTCATCGAGGGCGTGGTGGCGTTCCTGACCGAGCGCTTCGGCTGGAAGCGCAAGCCCACCACCATCATCGTCTGCACGCTGATGTTCCTCATCGGCTGTCTGTACACCATGTCGCAGGCCGCGTTCAACATCAAGGGCATCTGGTTTGACTTCGCCAACGGCGTGAGCTTCCCCATCTTCGGCGACTTCATGGAGTTCCTCACCGACCGTCTGATGATCCCTCTGTGCGCGCTCGGCGTGTGCATTTTCACCGGCTGGATCTGGAAACCCGCGAATGCCGTGCATGAGATCGAGCTGGACGGCAAGCCGTTCAAGCTGGCAAAGGTCTACAGCGTGCTGGTCAAGTACGTTGCGCCCATCTCCATCCTGCTCATCATCGTGGCGAGCTTCGTCACCGGCACGACGCTGAGCTGAGAAAACGAAAAGGCGACGAAAAGCCCTCCGCTCACTGAGCGGAGGGCTTCAGTCTGTCGAAAAAGTCCGGCTGGAGCTGGGCTTTTTCTGATAGATATGGTAGAATAAAAACAGACGAACCCCGAACCCTTGATTTTTCAGGGGTTCGGGGTTTTCTTGTTACTAATGTGTGCATAGTTCAGCGTTCAGCGGCCTAAAATGTTCACCGGTTTGAACCCTATGGAATCAGTTCCACGGTGGCCTTCAGTTCGTCCAAAGTCTTGTGATTATAGACCCGGTTTCCCGTGTCCTTGGACACATGACCCATGAGCAAATCAATACATTTCCGGTTGGCTCCGGCGCTATCCAATTTGGTTTCAAAGGTGTGGCGGCATTCGTGCGGGGTATGATTCAGCTTCAGGGCCTTCATAATATCCGCCCAAAATATCCGGTATTGGGTTTGATTGCAAATCTTCCCATTGTAGCTGATCAGCCGGGGGCCACCTTCGGCAAGCCGCCGTTCAATCAATGGCCTGATCTTTGGATGGATGGGAACAATGCGGTTCTTACCGGCTTTCGTTTTGGTGCCGCCCTTCATCGTGCCTTCCTTCAAGTCTATATCTTCAGGTTTCAGGTTCAGAAATTCAGAGATACGCCACCCGGAATATAGCAAGATCAAAACCGTATCAACCCAAGGATCAGACTGATGTTCCCACACCGTTTTGATTTCATCGTTGGTGAACGGAAGGCGGCTGGTGGGCGGTATTGGATCAGAAGTCAGAAGTTCGGAGAAGCACCGGTTTATTATATCCATTTCAAGGGCGAACCGGTCAAGGTGGCCCCACAGGTTCTTGATGGCCGCTTGGGTGCTATACCCTTTCCCACAACCATCAATGGTTTCTTGCATTTGGTAGGATCGCAGTTGTTTATAAGGCTTGTTCACATACGCTGAACAATGCTTGAACGCTGAACAGAGGGAAGAACGGTTGGATTCCCCCAGCTTCGGGGCCTTCTTTTCTTTCCAGAGGTCAAAAAGCTGTTGAAGGGTGATCTTGGCCCGGTCAACATCCCAAGGATCACGGTTGTATTCAGCAAGCATGATGTTCCCGGCTTCACGGGTTTCAGCATAGCCGATAATGTCATAGATGGGGTGGCCTTTGTCATTCCAACCTATGGTTTTCTTCACAATGTATGGGCGGCGGCGTTGGCCTGATAGCTTTGCAACCGTTCCATACCCGTTTGGATTTCGCATTATATCACCTGAACTTTCAAAATTGGGTATGGCAAAGCTAAACCCCATGTGATATAATGTTCAAAGGCGTTTGAAACATTAACTTCAAAAGGGTTTGTTTCGCCTGACCGCTTCCGGTGTGCAAGACCGGGGGCGGTCTTTTTTTTTTGCATTTTGAATGGATGTTGAATGAACCAAAAGCCCGGTAAGGCAAGCGGTTTGGGATAATCCTTCAACATTCAAGATAGTGCAGATACTTCAAACATGAAAGAAAAAAGGAGTATATAAGAAGTATGAAAAATATAACCAGAAGGGATTTGATCTTGAATGTTGAAGGATTATTCGTTCATAGCGTTTTCAAGATAATCAGCGGCTTTCAGGGGTGGGTTGGAGATGGAAACGGTGGTGTTCATCCCGTTGATGGACAAATCAACATATAAAATTGGAACGCCACCAACTTCCTTCGTTTCCTGTTTGGCAGTTGCGGCACCAACGATGGCCCCGGCTGTTCCGAATAAGGCCCCGCCAACAACGGCCCTACCAATCCCGCCTTTTGTCTTAGTAATGGTTTTCTGTCCAACCTGTTCAATCTTGAAGGCATTGATTTCAGAGAACTTGAAAACAACAGGTTCCAGCTTTGTTTTTTTACTGTTGGACAGGTAAAACATTTTCTGTTCAGGATCAATGAACAAAAAGCCGCTTGCGAAATCTGAAATGACCATTCCGGGTTTGAAGTTACGGAAACGATTGTGGTTTTCTTCCCATGCCTTTTTCACCTGTTCCACAGATGCCAAGGGGGAGCCGGTGGAAAGACGGTTGCAAGCAGGGCAAATGGAACCACCGTTGATTTGAATTGCCGTAAAGGAAAGTTTTTCACCGCATATCGCACAGCGTTCTTTTTTCCCAAACATGAGGTTTCCCCCTTTCAACGAATATCACTTTGGAAGGCCACGGCCTTACCAAGAATGATGATATGATCCAACTGTTCCCCGGTATAAACTAAATCTTCATACTTGGAGTTTTCAGCCTTCAGGATCAGAAGGTTCTTTTCAGGGAAATAATTCACCCGCTTCAGGGTTGCTTCATCTTCGATGATAACAGCGGCAATTTCACCATTGTCCACCATTTCCTGTTTCTTGATGAAAACAATATCCCCATCATAGATTCTGGCCCCGATCATGGAATCACCCTTGGCCCGTAAACAGAAATCAGCAGAAATGTTGGCCCCGGCTTCTACATACAGTTCTTTTTCTTCGTTTGCCATGATGGGTTTTCCACACGCAATGTCACCGAGTAGGGGGAAACGCTTTGTAGAAATTGGGATGATGTTATCAAACTTCATTTGTGGCTGTGAAGGTTCAACTACCACAGATTTATTGATACTTTTCAACCAATCATTCCGGTTTGGAATGTCTGATCTTCCCATGAGGTAATCCAAATCAACATTGAAATAGTCAGCAATGGTTTCCATAGATTCAAGGCCCGGTTCCCGTTCGCCCCGTTCATACATATTTACACTACTTTTAGAAAAACCAAGCTGATCCGCCAAGTTCTGTTGAGATAGGTGGCGTTCAGTTCGTAATTGCTTGAACCGATCAGAAAACTTCGGCATAAGTACACCCCTTTCAGAAGTCTTTCTATAATTTATTATACACATTATGTGCACAAAGTCAATCCGTCGATGTGCACAATTAGTAACACATTTCTTTGTGCACAATTTGTGTTCAGTTGTGCTTGACTTTGAGCACATATCGTGTATAATGATAATCAGACGAGCACAAAAGGTGCACGGTAACAGCGACAACATGAGCGCCCCCGGTTTATGGGTTCGGGTATTGGGTATCAATCCCCATGTAAAAGATATGACCGCCCGGAAATTGCTTGTTGGGGCTTTGGCTGTTCTAATTCTGAAGAAAGGATGTGCAAATATGAGTGTTGGCAAGAAACTTCGGGAACTGCGTGGAAGCAGAACCCAAGACGAAATTTCCAAGGAACTTGGGATCACCAAATCTTCTTATGCCATGTATGAGCGAGATGAACGGGTTCCCCGTGATGAAGTGAAGGTTCGCATTTCCAACTTCTTTGGTGTTTCGGTGCAGGAACTTTTTTTTAACTAAATCGAGCACATATAGTGTTCAGTAGGAGTAAGAACCATGAATGAAGTCAGTTTGAAGCCGGTCATTGATGAACTTGAAACCTTGTTTTCAAAGTTCAACAAAGCCTTCTTTG
>ERZ824600.4281-NODE-4281-length-12693-cov-3.121301_pt1 | contig 12693 bp, 10 predicted proteins | sample MGYA00519933_ERZ824600 | MGnify/ENA primary metagenome ERZ824600 (study PRJEB31778, sample SAMEA3449178) | human gut metagenome | biome: human gut; feature: human-associated habitat; material: faeces | place: United Kingdom | collected 2010/2012 ... | reverse complement strand
ATCTCCCCGCCGCGGTAGACGAGCAGTTTCGAGTCGCTGCGGTCCGGAAGCGGGAACTTGGCTATGCGCTCCTCCGGCAGCGGATAATCGAAATCGTTTATGTCGATGTGACGTTCCATTGTGGATGTTTTGTCGGCAAAGTTACAAAATCGCCGCGTTAATCCGCAATATCTTAATATATATCGGTCAGTCTGCCGACAAAACCGCAGGAAAGAATCGCCTGTTCTTCCCTGCGGTTTATGTGGTTTTCTGTGATTTACGTAGGCTTCCAACTGCCTTCCAACTGCCTTCCAGCTGCCTTCCTGTTGTCTCCCTGCTGTCTCCCCGCTGTCTTCCTATGCCCCCCCCCTGTTGTCTCCCCGAGGCTTTCTGTATTCTGCCATGGATTTAAGGGGCGTCGGCTCCCGACGGCGGCCTGCCGTGGGTTTAGGCGGCACGGCTCACAGTGGCGTGAGGAGGTCAGACGTGTCAGTCGTTGGCCTTGTATCGTGAGGGCGATATGCCGACCCTCTGTTTGAAGTATTTGCCGAAGAAGGATTGAGAGACGAAGTTGAGACGGTCGGCGACCTCCTGTATGCTGAGGCCCGTTTGTCGGAGCAGGTCCTTGGCGCGGTGTATCACTACGTCGTCGATGATCTTCGAGGCATTCTTGCCCGTCTTCTTCTTGCATATAAGCGACAGATACTTGGGGCTTATCCCCAGTTTCGAGGCGTAGAACTCGACGCTGCGCTCACGTTCGCACTCGGCGCTCAGTATGCGGACGAACTCCACCATCAGCGCGTCGGTGCGCGACTGGCTGTCGGGTTCGGGCCGCGACGGCAGCTTGAAGTTGAGCATGGCCATGAGCGTGTAGAAGAATGCCGAGAAGAGCGACGTGACGATGCGCGTGTTGTAGGGGTTGGCCCCCGCGTAGCGTACGGCATCGGCCAACAACTCACCCACGCGGTGCAGGTGCGACGCCTCCTCGTCGGTGAGCGATATGCACGGCATGGTCGAGAAGATCATGTAGATCGACAGGAAATCGGCTGCGGGAATGTTGATCGAGTCAAGGAAATTGCGCGAGTAGGTCATCAAGTATCCGCGGCATGCCTTGCTGCACTTGAAGGCCGTGACAACGGAATCCTCACGCAGCAGCACCAGCGAATTGGTGCGGAGCTCATGGCTGCGGCCGTTGATGGTAATACGGGCCTTGCCGTTGCATATTATTCCGATCGTGATGCCGTCTATGATGCGGGGTGTGTCGTCCAGACTCTGGAATCTGATCAGCGGCGACATGACAAGATTGTCGGATTTGAGGCTCGCATCTGCAAAAATCTGTTTCAGTTTTGAAATTGAAATCCTGTGAACATCCTCACCATAGGTCTTTCTCTCCATAATATTGTAGGTTAATAATTTCAATCCGTATCACGATCCTGCGGACACACTACGTTCAATTCGCCGTGCAGGCATACCACCCGCATCGGGAACTCCCCGCCGCGCTGTCCGTCGACATCCGTATCCTCGTCGATGCATGTTGCCAGAACCAGCGTGCTTGTTCTCAGGAACCGTATAGCGGGGGTTTTGATCCCCAGAATGTAGAGCACCATGTCGAATACCGACAGAATCAGATTGCGCCTGCGAAGGAACAGACAGTCGAAAACTCCGTCGCGGAGGCTCGACTTGCTGGCCAGCGGCACCCTCCCTGCCGTCTCCCCGTTGAAAACGAGACCCATGAGCGTCTGGTAATAGAACGTTTCATTGTCGGTAGTTATTGTGAGGGGGATGCTGTGAAGGTTCCTTAAATCGCGCATTGCCGCCACGACATAGGCTAAACGGCCGATGCGGTGCTTCAGATGCTCGGACGTATGCTGCGATGTCGTGGTGAAGAGCCCGAAACTGAATATGTTTACGAAATATATATCCTTGTCGGGGTGTTTGTCGCGGCCGCGGCCTATCTGTTCGACCTTGCCGCAGTCGATCTGTTCGACGACGCCTTCGGCAATCTGCTGCGCCGCCTTGAGTATGTTGCGCGACATGCCGAGCGCGCCGGCGAAGCACGTCACGCCGATCAGCCCCGCAACCGCCCAGATCTTGCGGATCTTCGAGCTGTTCTCCTCCGACTCGTCGGCTCCTTCCACCTCGCTCAGCGTCTGCACCGACGTCTCGCTGCTCGTTTCGCCGCCCGCAGCGGCCATGGCCGGGATCGTCAGCGCGCACAGCAGCGCCAACAGGGCGCACAGTGACCAGATTCGTTTCATTGTTCCGCTCCTTCCCGCAAAACGCAATTTCTTTATAAAATCTTTATATCCTATATGATGACTATATCCCCCCCGCGCAGCAAAGGCAAGTTCTTTTTCCAGAAAGCGCAAAAAAGAGCCGCCCTGCTTCAAAGGCAGAGCGGCCGATTTTTTATTTTCTCTTCTGCCGGCGGATGTCCTCGCCGAAAAAGAGGAGGATCTGATACTCGCCCTGCAAACGCGAGAGCACCGGCGCGCCGTAACGCCGCCCGAGCTCATCAGGGCTCAGGTTTGTGGAGATGACGGTCTTTTTCCCCGTGATGAGGCGGGTGTTGACGATCTGATACATCGCGCTGTGGACAAAGCTCGTCATCAGCTCGGTGCCGAGATCGTCGAGGATCAGCAGGTCGCAGCCGAGCGCACGGCTCACGGCGCTGTCGGCCTCCCCATCGTCTCGGCCGAACTTCTGCGCTTCAAAGCGGGAGAAGATATGTCCCGCCGTGTCGTACACGACGCTGTGTCCGCTCGCGCTCACCACGCGCGCGATGGACGCAGAGAGAAAGGTTTTCCCCAGCCCCGTGCCGCCGGTGAGCAGAAGGCTGCCGCTCTTGGGCGAAAATTCGTGCGCATAGTCCTGGCAGATATCATACACGCGCTCCATGTTCGTGCGCGGCGATACGCCAAGCTCCGCATCCGGCAGCGGAGAATAGTAGTCGAAGTTAAAATTCTCAAAGCACTGCGAGCCGAGATCCAAAAGCCCCGAAAGCTCCTTGTTCTGCTCGCTTGCGTAGTAGGCGCGCAGGCACGCGCAGACCTCGCTGCCGAGAAAGCCCGTGTCGCCGCAGCGCGGGCACTTGGGCTTTTCCTCCAGATAATCGTTCGGCAGCCCCATCTGCGTCAGGAGGAGGCGCTTTTCCTGCTGCAAATTGAGGTTTTCCTCCCGCAGCGCCTCGATCGCCGGGCGCGGGTCTGTGCCGCGGCGCAGCCCCGAGGCGATGATCTTCGCCATCGTGTGCGACAGCTCGCGGTCGATCTCCTCGATGCGCGGGCATTTTGTGTAGATCGCGCGCTCGCGTGCGCGGAAGTTTTCCGCGCGGCGCTGCTTGTCCTCGTCAAAGCGCGCCAGCGCCTGACGCATCAGCCGCCCGTCATAAGACATCGTTCTTCCCCCGCTTTCGTTACTGGTTCAGGTATTCCTTCATCCAGGCGTTGCCGCCGTCGTTGGTGTTCTTCTTCGGCTTGCTCTGCTCCTTGGCGTTCTCAGCCTTCACTTCGGCGAGCGTGTGCAGGCCCTTTTCGTGCCAGCGCTTCAAAATGCCGTTGCAGTACGGCCAGCGGAACTCGTGGCAGTGCAGGATCGTACGGTCGTAGGCCTCGGCCACCGTTTCCGCCGGAAAGCCCATCTCCGCCCACGCGGAGAGATACTTTTCCTCGCTCGGCGCGCTCGCGCGGCCCTGCATACGCAGCGCCGCCATGTACTCGGGATATTTCCCGCGCAGCGCCTGCTCGCGCTTCATATACTCGCTGGCCTTTTCGATGGAAAAGAGCTCCTTGCGCGCCCAGACGTAGCCCTCTTTTTCGATCTCGCGCATGTTGGGCAGCCGCCCCTCGCCGAACTGCTGCTCCTTTTTGCCGATGCAGTAGTTCACCAGCGTGTAGACAACGTCCGCCGGCAGGCCGAGATTTTCATATAAACCCAACAGCTTTTTGACCGACGGCGTCGAAAGCGGGCCGAGCTTGTGCTCCACCTCGCGCAAAAGGCAGGCAAAGCGCCCGTCGCCCTCCAGCTTTCGCGCGATGTCCTCGCGCGTGTACTCGGGCGGTTCGTTGAGCTGCGGCGGAAGCGGCGCTTCCTCTTTTTTCTCCGGCGCGCCGACGAGTTTCATCTCGTAGAGCGCCTGTTCCGCCGCGCGCAGGCGGTTTTCGTCCCACTTGAGCTCGCGCGCGAGCTTTTCCGCGTCGGCTGCACCGCGCGCGTGCAGGATGGCGAGGTACAAAAGCGCCGCGTCGCCGTTTCCGAGCGCGATCAACCGCTTGACCGTTGCCGGAGAAAGCGTGATGTTTTCTTCCGTGTTCAGATGCAGCACATAGCCCGCCATGCGCCCCGCCTCCTTTCGCCTCGATTCGATTCTAACATTCTACATGAAATTTTCCCGTTCGTAAACATGAAATTTTTGCTGCCCCCTTTTCACATTTTCACTCTCGTGTTATACTATTGGGGATTATATGGGTGGAAATTGCCCTTTTTTGTGCAACGCTGAAGAAGAAAGGAGCACACAATCATGGAAAACCGCATTACCGTCTCTATTTGCGACGAGGAATACACCTTTGTCGCCGAGGAAGCCCCCTCTTACATGCAGAAGGTCGGCTCCTACGTCAACGACAAGATGAGCGAGCTGCTCAACTCTGCCAAGGTCGGCCGTACGGACGCCGCCGTGCTGACCGCCGTGAACATCACCGACGAGCTTTTTAAGGAGCGCGAGGCGGGCGATGCCCTGCGCCGCCAGCTCAAGCAGTATCTCGACGAGGCGAGCCAGGCCAAAAACGAGGTCAGCGAGCTCAAGCGCGAGATCTTCAAGCTCCAGCAGCAGAAAAAGTAAGCCTTGACGACTGAACTGTTGGCGCCCGCAGGCGGGCGGGAAGCGCTCGTCGCCGCCGTGCAGAGCGGCGCGGACGCAGTTTATATGGGTTTCGGCGCGTTCAACGCGCGCCGCAGCGCGAGGAACTTCTCCGACGAGGAATTCCGCACGGCGGTCTCTTATTGCCATTTGCGGGGCGTGAAGGTCTATCTGACGCTCAATACGCTCGTCACCGACCGCGAGCTGCCCCTGCTTGCCGACGCGGCGCGTGTTGCCTCGGCGTGCGGCGTGGACGCGATCCTGGTGCAGGATTGGGGCGTTCTGGCGACGCTGCAAAAAATCATTCCCGACGTGCCGCTGCACGCCTCCACGCAGATGAGCCTGCACACGCTCTCGGGCGTTGAAGAGTCGGCAAGGCTCGGCATGACGCGTGCGGTGCTCGCGCGCGAGCTTTCGCGCGGGGAGATCGCCGAAATCTGCGCGAATAGCCCCATCGAGATCGAGACCTTCGTCCACGGCGCGCTGTGCATGTGCTATAGCGGCCAGTGCGAGATGTCTGCCGTCATCGGGCGGCGCAGCGGCAACCGCGGCGCCTGCGCCCAGCCCTGCCGGCTTCCCTACGGTTTTTCCGGCAAGGCAAACGCTCACCCGCTGAGCTTGAAGGACGCGTGCCTTGCCCCCTTTGTACCGGAGATGCAGGACATGGGCGTCGCCTGTCTCAAGATCGAAGGGCGCATGAAGCGCCCGGAATATGTCGCCGCCGTGACGGAGATCTACGCGCGCCTTCTGCGCGAGCATCGCGCGCCGACGAAGGACGAGCAGAAAAGGCTCGCCCTCGCCTTCTCGCGCGACGGCTTCACCGAGGGGTATTACCTCGGCGCGCGTGGGCGCGAGATGTTCGGCACGCGGCCGGAAAACGCAAAATGGCCGGAGGACTGGTTTGGGGAGCTGCGCGCCCGCTATGAAAAGGAAAACCTGCGGCTCGTGCCGCTCACGTTCGACTGCACCATCCGCGCGGGAGAGCCGATGCGCCTCCGCGCCGAGGACGCGGACGGCCACGCGCTCACCGTCACCGGAAATGTGCCCGAGGCGGCGCGAAACCGCGCGCTCACGGCGGAAGAGGTGGAAGCACGCCTCAAAAAAACCGGCGGCACGGCGTTTACGGTCGATTTTTGCGCGGTCACGCTGGACGACGGCCTCGCCGTCAGCGCGGGCGCGCTCAACGCGCTGCGCCGCGAGGCGCTCTCGCAGATGGAAGCGCTGCGCACCGCCGCGCCTGAGCGCCGCGCGTTCGGCTTTGTCCCGCCAACGACGGTCAAAAACAGCGCGGAAAAGCCGCTTCTGACGGTTTCTCTCCACCGCGCCGCGCAGCTGAGCGAGGAGCTCATCGCTCTCTCCCCCGCGCGCGTCTATCTCCCCGTCGAGCTGCTGCCGCAGCTTGACCTTGCACCCTATCGCGGCAGGACGGATTTTTTCGCGCTCTTGCCACGCATCTACCGCACACAGGACGAGCCTATGTTGCGCGCGCTGCTCGAAGACGGCGTCAAAAAGGGCGTCACGGGCGTGTCGATCGCCAACCTCGGCCACCTTTCGCTCGTGCGCGGACTCGATATCACGCTCCACGGCGACTGGGCGCTGAACGTCTATAACTCCGCCGCGCTCTCTTTCTGGAAGAAGGAGGGGCTTTCGAGTGCCTGCGCTTCCTTCGAGCTGCGCGACGCGCAGCTGCGCGACCTCAGCAAGTGCCTGCCCTGCGAGGCCATCGTTTACGGCAGGCTCCCGCTCATGGTCACGGAGAACTGCCTGAATGCAAACGAGTCCGGCTGTCGATACTTTAAGGAGCGCCCTGCGTCCGTCCCGGCGGACGGCGCGTGCGCAAGCGCGCCGGAGCTGACCGACCGGCGCGGCGAGCACTTCCCCGTGCTGCACGCATGGGGCTGCCGCAGCGAGATCGAGAACGGAAAGATTCTCTACCTCGCGGACAAAGCGCATGACTGGCAAAGCCTTGGCCTGCGCTATGCCTGCCTGCGCTTCACGACGGAATCGCCCGAGGAGTGCGTGCAGATGCTGCGCGCCTATCAGGGCGAGGCCATCGATGCGCCGGAAAATATCACGCGCGGTCTCTTCTACCGCGGCGCAGAATAAATCCGAATTGTAATTTTTTATCTTGATTATACTTTTTATTATCAAATAGTGAGGCAATATCATGGCAATCGTTTTGGCATCTCAATCCCCGCGCCGTCAGGAGCTGCTCGCCCGCATCGGCGTGGAGGACTTTAAGACCCTCTCGCTCGACATTGACGAGAGCTATCCGGAAGGTCTTTCTCCCGAGGACACGGTGCGCTACATTGCAAAGAAAAAATGCGACGCAGCAGCCGCCCTCTGCTCCCCCGACGATCTCATCATCACGGCGGACACAATGGTCTTTTTGGGCAATGACCGTCTTGGCAAACCGCGCGATGAGGAGGACGCGCTGCGTATGCTGCGCGCGCTTTCCGGCCGCGCTCACACGGTCTGCACGGGCGTGAGCGTTCGCCGCGGCGCGCAGGAAGAGCGCTTCGCCGTATCCACGCGCGTCTTTTTCCGCCCGATGACCGATGACGAGATCCGCGCCTACATCAAAACCGGCGAGCCGATGGACAAAGCCGGCGCCTACGGCGTGCAGAGCCGCGGCGCGCTCTTTGTCGAGCGCATCGACGGCGACTTTTTCAACGTCATGGGGCTCCCCGTGGAGCAGCTCGGACTCGTGCTCGCGCGCTTCGGCGTGAAGCTGCTCTGAGCCTCTCCCCTGCCCCACTGCGAAAGGAGGGTAAGCCTTGAAAGAATTTTTCCGCCGCCACGGATTGCGCATTCTGGCTGCCGCCGCGGCGGTCGCCGTGCTTTTGAGCCTGCTGACGTATTTTTCCTCGACCTCGTCGGTGCTGGAGAATATCGCAGGCGTGCTGACCTCGCCGTTCCGCGCCGCCACCACCGCCGTGAGCGGCTGGGTGGCCGACAAGCGGCAGTATTATGAGGACGTCACCTCGCTCAAGGAGGAAAACGCGGCGCTCAAAAAGGAGGTCGCGGAGCTGCGCGCCCAGCAGCGTCAGGCGCAGGCCGACAGCGAGGAAAACAAGCTCCTGCGCGAGCTTTTGAAGCTGCAGGAGCAGCGGCGCGACTTCCAGTTCGTCTCCACGGCCGTGCTTGCCCACAGCGAGAGCAGCTGGACTTCTTCGCTGACGCTGAACCACGGCACCGATCAGGGCATCGCCGCGGGCGACTGCGTGGTGAGCGCCGAGGGTTATCTTGTCGGCATCATCTCCGAGGTTGGCTACAACTGGTCGACCGTCCTGACCGTCATCGACACGGATACCGAGCTTGGCGCGCGCATCTTCCGCACCGGCGAAGTCGCCGTGGCGGAGGGGGACTTTACCCTCATGGGTCAGGGCAGGCTGAAGCTCTCCTACCTCACCTCGGACGATGAGGTGCTCATCGGCGACCAGATCGTCACCTCGGGTCTCGGCGGATACTATCCGAGCGGGCTTGTCATCGGCGCGGTCGAGTCGCTCAAAACGGGCGACGACGGCCTTGCCCGCTATGCCGTTCTTGCCCCCATGATGGACTTCAACACCCTCACCGAGGTGTTCGTCATCACGGACTTCGCTATCGTCGACTGAGGAGGGTATCCATGAATCTCTCTCAAACCGCCATACTCAAATGGACGTTTTACGCGCTCGCCGCGGCGGCGCTGTTCTTCCTGCGGCGGCTGTTTCTCGGCTCGATGACGTTTTTCGGCGTCCTTCCCTTCCTGCCGCCCGTCGTTCTCGCGGTCATCGCCTCGTTTGAGCTGCCGCAGCCGTCGGTGATCGCGGGCATCGTGTTCGGCGCGCTGTGCGACCTTGTGCTGCCCGCGCCGTTTCCCTGTCTGTACACCGTTGCATTCACGATCTCCGCGCTGCTCATCTCTACGCTCGTCAGCAATCTCTTGCAGCAGGGCTTTCCCCGCGCGCTGCTCTCGTGCGTGCTGACGTTTCTGATCGTTGACCTTTTGCAGGCTGCCGCGCTGCTGCCGCGCGGCGGGAGCGACGCCATCGTGCCGATGCTCTCGCTCTTTGCGCGCGAAACGCTGCTCTCGTGCCTGCTGCTTGCGCCGGTGTATCCGGCGCTGCGCGCCGTGCGCCGCGCCTTCCCCGACTGATTTTTCCTAATTTCCCCATCGCCTTCGCAGAAAGGAGGCCGCCATGGATCCCAAACGCTTTACCCGCCGCCTCGTTGCGCTCGGTGCGGTGATGTTCCTCTGCGCGCTCGTGTTCGTCGTCACGCTGTTCGACGCGCAGATCGTCAACGGCGACGATTACCTCGACAAGTCCATCCGCACGAACGCCAAGTCCGAGACTGTCAAGGCTTCACGCGGCGTCATCACCGACCGCAACGGCAAGGTGCTTGTATCGAACCGCGCGGTCTACACGCTGGATTTTGACTCTTCTCTCGTCCCGGACGACGAGCTGAACGACGCGCTGCTGCGCCTCATCGCGCTGATGAACGCGCAGGGCGTCGAGATCAAGGACACGCTGCCGCTCTCCCAAAGCTCCCCCTACGTCTACGACACCGCAAACGGCAGCGCCAAGACGCTCTCCAAATACCTTCTCTCGCTCAAGTGGATCAGCGAGAGCGCCGTCGATGAGGACGGCCTGCCCACCACGCTCACCGGCTCGGCGCTGTTCCTCAAGCTGCGCAGCGAATACGATATTGATGAGACCCTCCCCGCCGCCACGGTGCGCACGCTCATCGGCCTGCGCTACTCCCTCGCCGCTGCCAAGATGAACGGCTCGACGGTCTTTGAATTCGCAAGCGACGTGGACATTCCGCTCATCTCCCTCATCAAGGACGGCAACTATCTGGGCGTGCAGGTGGACACCTCGTCCGTGCGTGTTTACGAGACCGACTACGCCGCCCATGTGCTTGGCTACACCGGCAGCATTCAGGACTGGGACGACTACAAGGATAAGCCCGGCTACACGCTCGCCACCATCGTCGGCATCTCGGGCGTGGAGAGCGCGTTTGAGGACTATCTCCACGGCAGCAACGGCAAGCGCCTTGTCACGTTCAACGACTCCGGCAAGATCACAGGCGAGCTCTACTCCGAGGAGCCGAAGCCCGGTTCCACCGTGGCCCTGACCATCGACATCGACTTTCAGGCGCAGGTGGAAGAATCGCTCAAAAGCACCGTCTCTTCGATGACGAAGGCGGACGGCGTCGAGCGCGGCGCGGCGGTCGCCGTCGTGCAGGTCGGCACGGGCGATGTGCTGGCGCTTGCGTCGTACCCGACCTATTCCCTCTCGACCTTCCGCGAGAACATCTCCGAGCTTTCCAATGATTCGATGCGTCCGATGTGGAACCGTGCCACACAGGGCAAATACGCCCCCGGCTCCACCCTCAAGCCCCTCACCGGCATTGCCGCGCTCGAATCCGGCGCGACCACCGTGCGCGAAAAGATCTACGACTCCGGTAAGTGGGTCTATCCCGGCTACTCGGCGAGCTACACCTACTGCTGGAAGCGCAGCGGACACGGCGCGCTCAACGTGCGCGGCGCGATCATGAACTCCTGCAACTACTACTTTGCCGAAATGGGCTACCGCATGGGCATGGATACTCTGCGCAAGTACTACGCAGACTTCGGTCTCGGCGCGCCGACCGGCATTGAGATCGGCGACACTGCCGGCCGCCTCCCCTCGCAGAACGAGGGCGAAAACCTTGCCCCGTGGGCGGCTTTCGGTCAGGCAAACCAGGAGTACTCTCCCCTCCAGCTTGCCAACTACATTGCAACGCTCTGCGGCGGGGGCGAGCGCTATACCACCCACCTTTTGAAGAATGTCCGCTCCAGCGGCTCCGGTACGCTCGAATACGTTTACGACGCCGCGCCGGTCGAAACGGTCTCGATGAGCAGCGAAAATCTCTCCGCCGTGCTCGCCGGCATGCACGATCTTGCCGCCGACGGCGCGGTCTCGTCCTACTTCAAGGACTGTATCGTCGACGCAGCCGCCAAGACCGGTACGATCCAGACGGGCGACGCGAAGAACAACAACGGCGCATTCGTCTGCTTCGCCCCCTACGATGATCCGCAGATCGCGGTGGCGATCGTCATTGAAAAGGGCGGCACGGGCGCGGCGCTGGCCTCCACCGCCGTGCAGGTGCTGAACGCTTATTTTTCCAATGCGTCCGCCTCCTCTGCGGTCACGGGCGAAAACGCACTCTTGGGTTGAGCGCGCCAAAATGGCGCGCTCTCCTTTTAGTTATAGCCGCCGCAAAGCGGCAGAAAGGAATGTTATGTCAACTTCTTGGTTTGATCCGCGCGATCTGCGCTGCAAATCCCCCTTCGGCGCGGTGCCCTGCGGCGCCGCCGTCACCTTCTGCTTTCGCCCCGAGCGCGGCGCGGCGATTACGCGCTGCGAGCTGCTCGCCCACGGCGAGTTTGCCGACCGGTGGACGACCTTGGAGCTCGCGCCCGTCTTTGAGGACGGCGGCATGGTCTACCGCGGTGTCTTCACCGCCCCCAATGATATAGAGCTCGTGTGGTATCACTTCCGCCTCTCGTGGGCGGACGGCGGCACGAGCTGCTGCGGGAAAGCGGGCCTCTGCGCGTGGGACGCGGTCGAGCCCTGGCAGCTCACGGTCTACGACGACACACACAAGACGCCCGCGTGGTTCGGCCGCGGCGTGACGTATCAGATCTTCCCCGACCGCTTCCGCTGCGCTAAATCTCGTGATGTTGCAGGCCTTGTCGGCCCGCGCACGCTGCACGAAAATTGGGACGAGCTTCCCGAATACCGCCCGAACGCCGAGGGCGAGATCACGTGCAGCGACTTTTTCGGCGGCGACTTGCAGGGCATCACGGAAAAGCTCGACTACCTCGCCTCCCTCGGCGTGACGACGCTCTACCTCTGCCCCATCTTCGAAGCGTCCACCAACCACCGCTACGACACCGCCTGCTATGAGCGCATTGACCCGCTGCTCGGCGACGAAGAGAATTTCCGCACGCTCTGCGCGGAGGCAAAAAAGCGCGGCATTCACGTCATGCTTGACGGCGTTTTCAACCACACAGGGCGAAAGAGCGTCTACTTCAATGCCGACGGCTTTTACGACGACCTTGGCGCGGCGCAGGGCGAGCAGTCGCCCTATTACCGCTGGTACAACTTCCACCCCTTCCCCGATGAGTACGACGCTTGGTGGGGCATCAAGAACCTGCCCGCGGTCAACGAGCTGGAGAAAAGCTACGTTGACTACATCATCGAAGGGGAAAATTCCATCATCAAGCGCTGGCTGCGCGCGGGCGCGTCCGGCTGGCGGCTCGATGTTGCCGACGAGCTGCCCGATGTGTTTATTGAAAAGATCCGCGCGGCGATGAACGAAGTATGCCCCGACAGCTATCTTCTCGGCGAGGTCTGGGAGGACGGCACAACGAAGATCGCCTATTCCCAGCGCCGCCGATACCTTTTGGGCCGCGAGACCAACGGCTTGATGAATTACCCCTTCCGCACGGCGCTGATGGCCTTTCTGCTCGGCGGCGGCGCGGAATACTTCCGCGACAGCATGGAGCAGCTGCGCGAAAACTACCCCGCGCCCGCGTTTTACGGCGCGATGAACTTCCTCTCGACCCATGATACGCCAAGACTTCTGACGATCCTCGGGCTGAGCACGCCCGCGCCGCAGACGCGCGATGAGCGTGCGGTCTACCGCCTGAGCGAGGAAGAGCTTGCGCACGGCAAAGCGCTTTTGAAGCTCGCCTCGCTGATCCTCTACACCTTCCCCGGCTCGCCGATGCTCTACTACGGCGACGAGGCAGGCATGCAGGGCTTTGAAGATCCCTTCAACCGCGGCACTTACCCCTGGGGACACGAAGACGAGGAATTCCTGCGCTG
>ERZ824600.4278-NODE-4278-length-12698-cov-2.952859_pt1 | contig 12698 bp, 12 predicted proteins | sample MGYA00519933_ERZ824600 | MGnify/ENA primary metagenome ERZ824600 (study PRJEB31778, sample SAMEA3449178) | human gut metagenome | biome: human gut; feature: human-associated habitat; material: faeces | place: United Kingdom | collected 2010/2012 ... | reverse complement strand
CGTTTTTGTGCTTGCTTTCCACCGGCGTCAGTTTCGCTTTCATCGGGATGGCGGCAAGACGCTTTTTCTGTCTGGCCCAGAACGCATCGAAATCCTTCGGCTCGGGCACCGTCTGACGGATTTTCTCCACATCCGCTCCTGCCGAAACGCTCAGAACGAGGGCGTCTTTCCGCGCTTTCCCGTTCGCATCCAGGGCCTTGGCCTCCACGTAGACAAATCCCGGTTTTGCCAGTTTGGTCCGGATCACCAGCGGTTTCGCCGGATCGGAAACGGCTTTTCCCTTCTCCCGGGTTCCGTCCTCTCCGAACAGAGTCCATTCCACCGGAACGCCGCTCAGCGGCTTGCCGTCCTCCACCAGTGTCAGGCGGAACACAATTTCCTCTCCGCAGCGGTAGGTGAGGGGGTTCTTCTCGGAATCCCCCTGAAAATAGATCTGGCCGGCGAACAGCGCCGCCGCACAGCAGAAAAGAAGAAGAGTCAGAAAACGTCTCATTGCTTCACCTCATTTTTCTTCAGAAATTCCAGACTCCGTTTCATGCCGTCTTCCACGTCGCCGGGAAGTTCATATTCGATCATCGCGGGACCGGAGTAATCTTTCAGCGTGTTCAGCAGGCAGTTCCAGTCCAGCCGTCCCTCTCCGCAGGCGGCGGGAAGGACTCCTCCTTCCGTGTCCCGGAAGTCCTTCAGATGCAGATACGCGATTTTTTCGCGGAACTCTCGGTAGAATGCGCACGGCGCACAGCTCCCGACCGCGGCAAGATTCGCCGGATCGTAGGTACAGGATACTCCGGTTTCCAGAATCTCCTTCCAGAGATCCGTCCGTGTCGTGGCGCTGTGGAAGTGATGAAGTGCTCCGTTCTCCAGAGCGGTCACTCCTCCGTGGGTTTCCACGCAGAGAAGAACCTGTTTCTGTTCCGCGTGCGCCTGGACGGTCCGGAGGGCGTCCAGCATCCGGGTTTTTCTCTTTCCGCAGACGACGCTGTCCGACTGGAATCCCGCGAAGATCCGCAGAAAGCGGATTCCCAGTTCCGCCGCAATGTCGATCACTTCCGTGACTTTCCGGATCTGCTCTTCGACGTCATCTCCGGTAAAGTCGTTTCCCGTGCATCCGCACTCCAGACGGATTCCGTATTTCCGGAACATCTCCTTCACTTCGCGGATCTGCTCCGGTGTGGCTCCGATCTGAAGCGCATCCTTCTCATAGTTGGCAATGGAGAACTCCAGCAAATTCAGTCCGAGTCCGGACGTGATCCGCAGCTGGGATTCCAGGGACTCCTCGCGGAGTCCCCAGGCGGCAAGACCGTACTGCATCAGAGATCCCTCCAGTCAAAGAGGATCTTGAAGCAGTCCATTCCCTTCCGGGACTGATATTCGAACGCCTCCGCGGCCTTCCCGGCGGGCCAGATTTCGTACGGCAGATGCGACGTGTCGATCTTTCCTTCCCCGATCCACTGCAGAATCTGCGCTTTTGCACTCCATTTCATCGCGCAGGTCATCGACATGTTGGCATTTTTCACAAACCAGCGATGGTAGTGGTCGAACAGCAGTTTTTCCGGATAGTCGCCGTTCAGATGGATGTATCCGGGTTCATCGTCGTCCTTCCATCCGCCGTCCTTGAGGTAGCGGTAGAGCATGCCGGGAACGGTCGGATTGCCGGAGCATTCGATGATCTTGTCCGCCTTTTTCCCGTTGGTGATCTCTTCAAGCTGTTTGATTCCCGCCTCGTCGGGCGTGATGACAAAATCCGCATAGTGCCGTGCGATCGACTGGCGGTACGGATGCGGTTCCGCAAGAACGATGGTGGCCTTCGGCGCTTTGATCCGGATGATCTGTGCCGCTCCGATTCCGTTCATTCCGGCGCCGAACACCAGAACCGTTCCGGTGAAGTCCTCCGTGAGGCCGAGACGCTGGACTCCCTTCAGCGACACGCAGAACAGATAGGCGAGAACCGCCTGTTCATCCGTGACATTGTCCGGCACCTTGCAGAGCGGATCGCCCGCGCCGCCCGCGTTGACGGAATCCTTGTGGACCAGCAGGGTTCCTCCGCCCCACGCCGCGCACACATCCTGATAGATGCGGCATTCGTTGATCATCACGCGGTCGCCCTTCTTGAGTCCGGGAGCATAGGCCCCTTCCTCCAGGATCACGCCCATGTTCTCATAACCGGGCACCAGCGGGTAGTAGCACTGTTCCGGGTGCTGCATGCCGTGATAGGTTTTCATATCGGTCCCGGTGCTGATTGCGCTCATCCGGGTTTTGCAGACGACGGTGTCGTCCCGTTTCGGGGTCAGGGTCACTTCACGGAACGCCGCTTCTCCGGGACGTTCAATCACTGTTGCCATTGTTTTCACGCCAGACATGATTTCTCCTTCCGTTCTATTCGTTGGATTCAGGGGGGGGCTTTCCCCTCTCATATTTCTATGGTTATATTATAGAGTCGTTTATGCTCTTGTCAAGAGTTTCGCCTCTCTTTTTCCCTCTTTCCGTATGGTCTTAATTTGATTTTTTGAATTTTCGGTGTATGGTCTTATTCCCGCTCTCCGCTCCCCGGAAAAACTCCGCGGACATCCGGAGCTCGGACCCTCGGACGGAAGGAGAGGAAACATGGTGGAATATAAACAGCCGCAGATCGCCGAAGAGCTGAAGCGGAGAATCGCAGAAGGTATTTACAGCGACCGGATCCCGAGTTCCCGTCTGCTCGCCGACGAGTTCGACGTGAACATCAAGACGGTCCACAAGGCGGTCCGTCAGCTCGTGGAGCAGGGACTTCTCGAACGGAAAAAACGCAGCGGAACCCGGATCGTCCCTCTCCGGCGCGACCGCTTCCCCGAACGGATGATCGAAGTGATTTTCGAAGGCTTCACCACGATTTTCACCCATCCGTTCTGGAGTGAAATCTGGGAGGCGATGATGCAGCATCTCAGCGCAGCCGGGTACCGGACCATCCTCAACATGCTGGAGTCCGATCCCGGGACCGGACTGCTCCGGCTGGACCATTTCTCCCTGTGTGCCTCCACCGGGAAAATCGTTCTCGGAATCGGGGAAAAACTCCTGCTTGACCGTATCGCCGCTTCAAAGGTCCCCTTCATCACCGCCTGTGATCCGATCGATGATCCCGCCATTCCGCAGGTGGCGTTCGATTTCTCCGAGGGAATCCGCGACGCGGTCGACTGGCTCGTCGCCCGCTCCTGTCCGCGAATCGCCTTCATCGGTCAGACCAGAAGTTTCGTGAATCTGCAGCAGATGCGGAAATTCGATGCGTATTTGAAAGCCGTTCAGCGGTATCGGCAGATTGAACCGGAACTCATAGAGGATGTCCGTCCTCTGGCCGGCAGCGGGGCGCCCGCAGTCGAGCACCTGCTGCTCCGCACCCGGCCCGACGCGCTGATCGCGGCCTACGATCATCAGCTCCCGGAAATTCTGGAAGCTCTCCGGGTTCGCGGTCTGGGGGATCTGCCCGTGATCGGATGCGATGGACTGACTCTGCCTGGAATCCCGCGGGAGCGTCATGTTGTCGCCGTTCCCCGCCGGTTGTGCGGAGAGGAGATCGCCTCCCGCCTGATCCATGCAATCAATACGCGCCGGAAACCGCGTTCGCTGCTGATTCCGGCGCGTTTTCTCTGAGACTCGTCTCCGGAAAAGGGACGAATCAGTATTTCAGAATGACCGCCAGGACTTCCAGCGTCTCATTGCCGATGTTCTTCAGATAATGGGTCTCGCCGTTTCCGGTGATGCTGGAATCGCCCGGATGCAGAACGGCGACCGTGCCGTTGTCCAGCGTTTCCGCCGTCCCTTTGAGCACGTAGAAAATCTCCTCCTCGTTCTCGTGCATGTGGCTGCCGATGGAGGTGCCGGGCTCAAGAACCAGTTTCGAATACATGCGGGTGTTGGATTTCATCTCGGTTCCCGGTTTCCAGATGGCGGAAAAGAGAACTTCGCCTTCGCCGCCGCGGGCGTTCTTCCGGATCTCTCCGATGAATTGGTCGGGATGTTTGATCATGAGCGGGCTCCTTCTTTGATTCGGCCGAACATGTTGCCGTATTTTTTCGCGTTCAGGGATTCGACAAACGAGGAGATCTTGGTCAGCGTGCTGCAGGGATCGGTGGTCGGATCCATGCAGTCGCCGTCCAGCGTGAGAAGCGGAAGACCCACATTGTCGAGCTCCTCCCGCAGATGTTTCGCAAAGCAGCTGTCCGACAGCGAGCAGCGGCCGAATCCGTGGTTGTAGAGAATGCAGCCGTTGAGCTTCGCCTTCGCCGCCGTCTGCACAATGTACCGCACGCGCAGTTTCGGATCCAGATACCCGACCGTCAGAAGTTTCCGCGCCAGCGACCGGAACGGATCCGACGGATCCAGCATCTCCCAGTCCACAAAGTTGACCTCTTCAAAAACAATCGGCGCATTGCAGGTCTTTTCAATGTAATCGAGCACCTTGGTATCGTAGAAGGGCGGCAGGTGCAGCCACAGAAGACGGTGCGTGTCGTCGATTTTGTACCGTTTTTCCGCCCACTCCTTCTTCCGGCAGAGCTCTTCGTAGAACTGATTCTGAATATTGATCAGTTCCCGGCGTCCCCACAGCTGGGAGAAGAGAATTGCGCTGTACACCCCTTCCGCGCCCCGGATCAGCGGCGGACTCGTCCACCGCAGTTCATTGCACCGCTTGGAGATGACGGCCGCCTCATTCGAAAGTTCGCACGCCTCCGCCAGACGGGCCGGATCCAGTTTCATTCCCAGCGCTTTTTCCATCAGATACACCGCTTCCTGAAGACCTTCGGCAATCTGATCGACCGAATTGGGATCGTCGGCGCTGATCGGCGTGTGCAGCGAATAGAAGCGGTCGGAGAAATTGTACTGCCGCGCGAGATCCTGGAAGATCCGTTCCCCCTGCTGGCACGGCTGCGAGGTCGACACGCCGAACGCCGGTTTCGGCAGATCGGTTCCTTCCAGCACGCGCAGGAAGGAGCAGGTCTCCCCGGCAAATCCCTTGTAGGCGGCAATATCCAGCGCTTTCTTGGTCCGCTTGTAGTTGCGGGCGAAGAGCGCGGCGTAGGTTTCCAGAGTCAGCATCTTGACGCCGAGGGCGTTGAGAAGTTCCGTCGGGAAGAAGAGGTTCCGCCAGACCATCGGTCCGCCTTTCGTCTTCGAGAAAAACTCCCGGCGGGTATTGTTCGCCCGCATCGAAACCGAGCGCATCGGCGTCGGCTCATACTGGATTTTCTCCATGTTGAGCGAATCCTTGAGCGCGGTGTATTTCCGGGCGATGCACGCCGCTCCGAGAGCTCCCATCACCTGATGGAACTCCGGAATGATGATGTTGTTCCCCGTGATCTCCTTCAGATAATACGCGACCGCGCGGTTGGAGGCCACGCCGCCCTGGAAAATGATGTCTCCCTTGTAGTTGAACAGGAGCTGTCCGACTCCGGAAATGATCGTGCGCGCCTGTGCCCGGCAGGCTCCGCCGATCACCTGCCCGAGCGGCATGCGGTTCTTGAACTTGTTGATCGAGGTGGCGCTGAGAACGGCGCAGACCGACGAAAATTCCAGATCGGTATCGTAATTGGCCTTTTCCGCCATCTCCTCCACGGGAACGCCGAGTTTGAGGGCGACGCTGTCGAGGAACGCTCCGGTTCCCGCCGCGCAGATCCCGCTCATCTTGGAGGTCCACATTCCCATCTTCTCGTTGTAGATCATCGCCTTGCTGTCCTGCCCGCCGACGTCGAGAATCGCCCGGACATGCGGGTAGTAGTGCAGCGCTCCCGCCACATGTGCGGAGACCTCGCTGACCTGGAAATCATAATGGATGAACCGTTTCGTCCCTTCGACAATCTGACTGCCGGTCACCACCGTGCAGCGGATGTCCTCCGGCGTCATTCCGGCGTCCGCCAGAAACGACATCACGGTCTTTTTCAGTGCTCCGAGATTGCAGTTCCCGCATTCCGAACATTTGCTGCTGCATGTGACCCGCCCGGATTCCACCGGTTTGGTCCGCTGATAGGTCACATGTTCAACTTTTCCGTCTTCCGTCATAATGACGGCTTTGAACGTTGTGGAACCGATGTCGATTCCCAGATAGTGTTTTTGCTTTGCCATATCTTCCGATCCTGCATTGCGAACTATAAAAATTTCTGATAATATATCCCAAAAATTTCTTTTTTCAACTCTCTCTTTTCTGAAATATTTATTCTTCTGAAGAGTTTACAGTTTGGAAAAAATGAGTTAATTTCTGGAATTGTTCCACGGTGACGCGTTCCGCCCGGATGTCCTCGGGAAGACCGATTTCGCGATAGGCGGCCTCCACATGTCCGCGTCCGAAGACGGAGGCCAGCTGCTTGATCATTTTTTTCCGTCTCTGAGAGAACGCCAGGCGGGCCACCTGGGAGAGTTTTGTCCGGAACTCCATCGGCGGCAGATCCGTCCGCTTTCTCATCCGCAGGACGCACGAGTCCACCTCCGGTTTCGGATGAAACAGCTGCGGCGGAACCATGCGCAGAATTTCCACATCATAGACGGTCCGGGCGCGGACCGACAGCGCTCCGTACTCCTCATCCCCCGCATCCGCCGCCAGGCGCAGCGCCACCTCTTTCTGAAGCATCACGATCATCTCTTCCGGCGGCACTTCCAGATCCAGCAGTTTGGCCACCACCACGGTCCCCGCGGAGTAGGGAAGGTTGGAGATCAGGCGAAACGGCGTCCCCGGCGGAAACAGCTCTGCAAAGCGGACCTTGCACGCATCCCCTTCCACCAGACGCAGTCCTTTCGGGACCAGCACCGACCGGAGCCATTCACAGATCCGGTGATCGAATTCGATGGCCGTCACATTCGCTCCGAGGGCGAGCATCCGGCTGGTCAGCGCGCCGAAGCCGGGGCCGACCTCCACGATCGTCTCTCCTTCTGCCGCGCCGGATTCCCGGACGAGCCAGTCGAGAAAATTGTCGTCCACCAGAAAGTTCTGGCCGAGTTTCCGGCTGGGAGTCAGTCCGATGGCCGTGAGCAGAGCGGTCAGTTCATTTTTTTTCATGTCACCCCCGATGATGTCCGCATCCGGCGTGTCCGCATCCGCATCCCCCGCTTCCCGCGGCCGGGCAGAAGGCCTGCGACGGGCAGCTCCGATTCTCCCCCGCCGACGGCGCAAAGCGGGACAGTTTCCTGACTATTTTCTTGTTTTCTCCGCAATGGGGACAGGCCGGATGTTCCGCCGCGTTCGGAAGAAGTTTTTCAAACTCTTTTCCGCAGCTTTTGCAGACATATTCAAAAATCGGCATGGTCGGTTTCTTCCTTCCTCGTTCTGTTTGAGGTGTTTGCTGTATCCGGTAATCTACACCTTCATGGGGGGTCTTGCAAGAAGGTTTGTTTAATTTTTCCGGAGGGCTTTTCCGGAAGGTGTTTGTCCGGGAGTGCGGGAAAAGTTGACTTTCCCGGAAGGACGTGTACAGTATATCCTTCTCTGCTCCGGAAGGACGGGACGGAGAGGATTTTTTCCGGAGTGAACGAGGAGGTCTGAGTCGGAAATGATTGCGGGGATTGCTGCAGGGTTGCTGTGTGCGCTGCTTCAGGCGCTGTCGTATGTATGCAGTGCGGGGTTTATGCGGAAATATCATTCGTCGCTGCGCCTGGTGATCTTTTCGCAGCTGGGAATGGGGATGTTCTCTCTTCCGCTTCTGCCGTTTTTCTATCCGCGCGGACTGGGGGAGCTGGCGGCGGAGTTCTGGTTGTGGGTCGGGATCTGGGTGGTGGTGTTTGTGATCGGGCAGGTCGCGTTTTTCAATGCGCTGCGGAGCATTGAGGCCAGCCGGATGTCCTCGCTGCTCGGGCTGAAGATCATCGTGCTTTCCCTGATCGCGGTTGTTGTTCTGCGTCAGGAACTGAATCCGCTTCAATGGGCGGCGGTTCTGATCAGCACGGTGGCGGCGGTGGGGATGAACTGGAGCGGCGGGGCTCACTTCACATGGAAAGGGATCGGATATCTGGCGGCGGCGCTGGTGTTCTATTCGCTGACGGATATGGCGGAAACGCATCTGGTGAGACTGCCGCGGGAGATCGGGATCTTCCAGGCGGCGATCGGGATGGGGGTGGTCTGTTACGGCGTGCTCGGGGTGCTGACTCTGCCGCTGCTGTGGCGTTTCCGCTGGACAAAGAGGCAGTTTGTGCTGGCGCTGCCGTTTGCGGTGACCTGGTTTTTGTCGCAGGTGGTGCTGTTTGTCTGTTTCGGACTGCTTGGGACGGTGTTCGGCAATGTGATTCAGGCTAGCAGGGGGCTGATCTCCATCGGGATCGGAATCGTTCTGCTGCGGTTCGGACTGGGAAAACTGGATGCGGAAATCAGTGGAGAGATGTGGATCCGCCGGATTGTCGCGGCGGTGCTGATGACGGCGGGAATAGTGCTGTACTCTCTTGCGTCCGCCTGACGGCGCTTCCGGAAAAGAGGAGCGCAAAAGGTTTTCCGCAGGGGTTGATAAACGAAAAAAAACGGTTATCTTACATCTGTATTCAAAATACATTTCAACTTTCAACAGGATGCTCTGCCATGAAAAAAACTGACTGGTTTACGACGGCCCGTTTCGGGTTGTTCCTGCACTGGGGGTTGTACTCCATTGCCGGACGCGGCGAATGGACGTATGCTCAGGACCGCTGGGAAAAAGGGGTGTATGAAAAGCTGATGGAGCGTTTCAATCCGCTCGGGTATGATCCTGCCGAATGGGCGCGGATGGCAAGGGAGGCGGGTATGAAATACGCCGTGCTGACTACCCGCCATCACGACGGCTTCTGCCTGTTCGACAGCCATTATACCGAGTATAAAATGACCAATACTCCGTATGGGAAGGACGTGGTCCGGATGTATGTTGATGCGTTCCGGAAGGAGGGGCTCCGGATCGGATTCTACCACTCGCTGCCCGACTGGACCCATCCCGGGTTTGCCGACCGCGAAAGTCCGGAATTCATTCAGCGCGGGGAACTGCACACCCCTTCCGCGGAGGAGCACAAGGCGTTTCAGGATCTGCTGTATCACCATCTGGAACAGCTGATGACGGAGTATGGTACGATTGATCTGCTGTTTCTGGACTATACCAGCCAATGGAAGGCGGAGGAGGATTATTTCGACCGGGAGAGACTGCTGGAGATGATCTACCGCTGTCAGCCGGGGATCCTGGTGGACGACCGCCTCGCGTATTTCAAGGACAATGTGCGCGATTTTGATTATTACACGCCGGAGATCTGCGTGCCGAATCAGCCGCAGATTGTGAAAGGACGGGAGGTCCCGTGGGAGACCTGCGCAACGATGAACGATCACTGGGGGTTCTGCCGGACCGATTCCAATTACAAATCGTGGGAAACGCTGTCGGCCGGTTTGATCGGATGCGTTTCCAAGAACGGGAATCTTCTTCTGAATGTCGGTCCCGATGAGAACGGATGTTTCCCGGAGGAGGCGAAACGGCGTCTGCGGGAGCTGGGAGAATGGTTCTCGTTTGCCGGAGAGGCGGTGACCGGATGCGGCGCATCGGAATACCGGCCGCCGTTCGGGTGCGTCTATACGCAGAAGGGGAAGACGGTCTACTGTTATTTCCTGATCCCGCCGATGGGGGATGTGATCCTGCCGCAGCTCAAGGGAAAGATTGATTCCATCGTCCTGCTGCGCTCCGGGGAGAGCGTGCCGATGATCGACAACTGGGGATTCGAACTCCTCCGGAACGATGAGCAGAGGGTGCGTCCGAAAGGTGTTCGTACCGGAGATGTGATGAAGATCGTGCTGAAGTGAAACACTGCGCCTTTTCTGCCCGGGAAAATCCCGGAAGAGGGCTTTGATACAAAATCAGGGGAAGGATGAGGGAAATGTCGGACAAGAAAAAGAAAAAAGAGTTTGTCATTCTGTTTCAGGGGGATTCCGTCACCGATGCGGGACGCAATCTGGCAAAGGAGTTCAATCAGGATCTCGGACTGGGCTATCCGTATCTGATCTCCGCCCGTCTCCGCTGCGACCACCCGGAGAAGAACTATCGGATTCTGAACCGCGGCATCAGCGGAAACCGGAGTGTGGATCTTTATGCCCGCTGGAAAATCGATGCGCTCAATCTGAAGCCGGATCTCATCAGCATCCTGATCGGCGTCAACGACACCTGGCACGAGTTCGGTTCCGGAAACGGCGTCGAACTCCCCCGCTACGAGCAGTTCCTCCGCATGCTGATTGAATGGACGAAACAGGCTCTTCCGAAAACCGGAATCGTTCTGATCGAGCCGTTTGTCCTTAAATTCGGCGCGGTCTCCAAAGAGTGGCTCCCGGAGATGAAGGCGCGCGGAAAAATCGTCAGGAAGCTGGCGGAGGAATACGGTCTGCTCTTCATCCCGATGCAGAGTGTTTTCGACCATGCGCTGAAAAGGGCTCCCGGCGAATTCTGGCTGAAGGACGGCGTGCATCCGACCACGGAAGGGTTTCAGCTGATGGCGGATACCTGGATTCAGGCTGTGAAAGAGTTGATCTGATCGGAAAATGGAACGCGCAATGGGAAGGAAAGAGTGGATTGAGAAGGCGGAACAGTGTCATCCCGGAGTTCGACGCTGGAAGGTCCGGCCGGTATCTCTGGTGAAACCTGTTCGGGACCCCGGGGCGTGGCAGGGGTGGCGGATGCAGGAGCTGCCATCTCGGAAACCGCTTGCGGAGCGGGCGTTCCGCAACGGCGGGCGTCTGATCCTGGATTTCGGAGAGGAGCTGGTCGGGAGACTGCAGCTGACTCTCCGCTCGGAAACAAACTATAATGATTCGCCGGTTCGTTTAAGACTCGTTTTCGCGGAATTCCCTCTGGAAATCGCCGACCGGAACCGGAAAGGTTCGTTTTCGCTCAGCTCCGCATGGATTCAGGACGAGATCGTGACGCTCGACGCCGAAAGCCTGAAGTTCGGCCGCCGTCATCTCGGAAAGGTCTCCAAGCAGTATCAGGACAGCGCGCTCAAGCCCGGCGCCGTCATCCGCGTGATGCGCTCCGCCAACGGCAAGCACTGGACGCTCGCCCAGGTGCCGCGCGTCGAGGCCGCGTTCGTTGCCGGCGACTTCAACACGGGTGCCGTGCGCGCGCTCGTGGGCGGCTTCGACTTCAACATGTTCAACCACGTGACGCAGGCCTGGCGTCAGCCGGGTTCGTCCTTCAAGCCCTTCATCTACTCGGCCGCACTCGACAAGGGCTTCTCGACGACCACGATCATCAACGACGCCCCGATCAGCATCGATCCGAGGCTCACGGGCAACAAGCTCTGGGAGCCGAAGAACTATGAAGGCCGCTTCGACGGTCCGATGCCGCTCCGCATAGGTCTTGAGAAGTCGAAGAACCTCGTCTCAATCCGCGTGATGCAGGCCATCGGCCCCGAGTACGCGCAGGAGTTCGTCCGCAAGTTCGGCTTCCAGCCCGACAAGCACCCCGCCAATCTGCCGATGGCACTCGGCGCGGGCAGCGTCACGCCCTGGCAAATGCTCGGCGGCTACACGGTCTTCGCCAACGGCGGCTACCGAGTTCAGCCCTATTTGATCGAACGCGTCACCGACGTTGACGGCCGCACGCTCATGCGCACGACGAACCGCACCGCCGGCGACGAATCCATCCGCGCCATCGACGACAGGAACGCCTACATCATGCAGAGCCTGCTGCACGGCGTCGCCACCCGAGGCACCGCCGCACGCGCGAGCCGCATGCTCAAGCGCGGCGACATCGGCGGCAAGACCGGCACGACGAACAACAGTCATGACGCCTGGTTCTGCGGCTATGCGGGGGGCCTCGTCGCCGTCTCCTGGATGGGCTACGACAATCCCAAGCCGCTCGGCGCCCGCGAAACGGGCGGCGGTCTGGCGCTGCCCGTCTGGATCGACTTCATGAAGGCCGAGCTCAAGGGCGTGCCCGAATACACGCGCGTCATGCCCTCGAGCGTCGTCGAGCGCGACGGCGAGGTCTTCTACAGGGATCCCGTCAAGGGTGCCGCAGGCGCCTTCTCGGACCTCCTGATGTCAGGCAGGGACGAGGCGAGCGAGCTCGTGCGCGACCAGATCTTCTGACGACAGCCCTGAAAAAACGAAAAGAGACCGAAGAACTCATGTCTTCTGGTCTCTTTTCCTTATATGGAGTACGGAAATGTCCGCTACACTCTTCAGATCAGATGCGGCCGCCCAGCTTGCGGAGCGCCTCGGCGATCATGTCCTCGAGCGTGCGGTCCGTGCGGCTGTCGCGCCATGCGCCTTCACGCCATGAGAAGTGGTGGCCTCCGAAGCGCGAGGCGCACCAGATTTCATGCATCGGCGTCTGAATGTTGACGACGACCTGCTCGCCGCTGTCGAGCTCAATCGTCAGCACGTTGCCGCTGCGGCTGCAGTCGAAATCATCCCCGGCCTCTTCGAGCCAGTTTTCAAGGGACGCCATTTCGGCTTCGGCCATTGTCAAAAATTCAGTATCTTTATCCATTGCAAGGACTTCCTATGTTGAGAACCGCCATGCTCATGAGCATCATCGCCACCCTGTGCGCAGGCCTCTCGGGCTGCGGCCTGAAGGGTGACCTCTACATGCCCGACCGCCCGCACGCCGAACAGACGACGAGCCAGCAGTCCGGCCGTTGATTTCCGGACTTTAGCATACGAACCGCCCCTGCACTTTTCCCTCAAGATGTCTGAAAACAACCACAGGCCCTGCTTTCACAGGGAGGACGGCGTCCTCTTCTGCGAAGGC
>ERZ824600.4277-NODE-4277-length-12699-cov-3.057102_pt1 | contig 12699 bp, 7 predicted proteins | sample MGYA00519933_ERZ824600 | MGnify/ENA primary metagenome ERZ824600 (study PRJEB31778, sample SAMEA3449178) | human gut metagenome | biome: human gut; feature: human-associated habitat; material: faeces | place: United Kingdom | collected 2010/2012 ... | reverse complement strand
AAAATGACCGGAATGTGCCGACATACTATGCTGTTGTTGCAAAGGGAGCGAAAAATCCTCTCTTTGAAATACTGCACCAGCTGGGTTTGCGCGGGCATTGCGCTCATAACAAGTTCATTCCCAAGGAATATTTGACCGCTTCCCGATCCGACAGATTGCAATTGCTGGCTGGACTTCTTGACAGTGACGGCTTTTTCGACGGTCATTGTTTGGAAATCACCACACAATCCCGGGAACTTGCCGGTGATATTGTTTTTCTTGCAAGAAGTCTTGGATTCATGGCGAACTGTCATGAGAAATATTGCGCCTGTCAGACCGGAGCCGGTGGCTGGTACTACCGGGTGCATATTTCCGGCGATTTGTCGCCGATCCCATGCCGTAGAAAACGGCATGTCTTTCATGTTCGCCAGCAAAAGAAAAATGTACTTCGTACAGGTTTCTCGGTAGAAATCTTATCGGAGGATGATTTTTATGGATTTGAACTGGACGGTGACCATTTGTATGTTGATGGAAACTTTGTAGTCCATCACAATACGGGCAAAAGTCTGGTTCTCGCTCAGATCGCAAAGGATTCCGTGGAAAAATGGAATGGACGCGTGCTGATCCTTGCTCATGTCAAGGAGCTTCTCGAGCAGAATGCCGACAAGATCCGCAAGCTCTGTCCGGAATTGAAGATCGGCATCTATTCCGCCGGACTCAGGAGCCGCGACACCACGGAGCAGGTCATTGTCGCCGGGATTCAAAGCGTGTACAACAAGGCCTGCGAGCTGGATGCATTCGACCTTGTGGTTGTGGATGAATGTTTTCCAGCCGGAACGCTGATTGATACGCCGCGCGGGCAAATTCCCATTGAGGATTTGTATGTGGGGCAACCAGTCAGGCATGCGCTCGGCGTTGGAAATATTGAAGCCATTTCATCTCGTCCGGCATTCGAAATCATGAAATTGGAGTTGAGTAATGGAAAAAGTATCGAATGCACCCCCAACCACCCGTTCTTCACCGAATCCGGATGGTGTAAGGCAAGCGCCCTGGCAGTGGGAACGTGTCTATTCAGCCGTGAAGACGTGTCCCGTTTGCGGGAAAGATTTTCATCCGAATATTTGGTTCGATCAGAACGGGAAACCGGTCAGATGCCAAATGGAAACGGACTGGAAGCTCAGAAAATATTGTTCCCGCGAGTGCCAGTCAATGGCACGCCGTCAGCCACGGGAAAACAGGGATCAGGCAAATCAGTCCATGAATTGGAAACAGAGAGCAAGGACAGCCGTGAAAACGTGCCTGTGTTGCGGCAAGGAATTTCGTCCTCGCTTCTACCATCTGCAACCGATGTCGGAATCGGCATGGAATTTGCAACGGTTTTGTTCAATATCCTGCTCCAAGAAAGTCGAGAATCCAATGTTTCTGCCGGGAGTTGTGGAAAAAATGTCCGAGACGCTGAAATCAATCGGTCACCAACCATTGATTCACGGAGGGAATGGGAGGACGTTGAGTTTTCCACAGGAACAGCTGGCGCAGATTCTGAACGCGGAAACGGAATACCCAATCTCAACAACAGCGCAACAGCGTCATGCGGGAGCATCGCACTGCTACAAACTGGATGTGGCAATTCCATTTCTCCGTCTGGGAATACAACTGGATGGCGGGAGCCATTTTGCAAAGAAAATACGCAAAACAGACAAACGGATTCGGGAATGGCTGGCGGAATTAGGGTGGTCGGTATTACACATATCAAACTCAAAAGCCCTCGAACTGTGTACAATTTGCAAGTCGCGGGACACCCTTCTTTCTATGCTGACGGAGTCTTGGTTCACAACTGCCATTTAATTGCCCCGGAAGGGGACGGCATGTACCGAACCTTTCTGGCCGATATGAAGGTCATCAACCCACACGTCCGGGTGATCGGGCTGACGGCAACACCCTTCCGGCTCAAGGGCGGGCTCATCTGCAAGCCGGAAAACATCCTGAACGAGATCTGCTATGAAGCGGGACTCAAGGAAATGATTCAGCAGGGGTATCTTTCCCCGCTGATTTCCCGGGCGGGCCGGGCAGAAGCGAATCTGGCAAACCTGCACATCCGTGGCGGTGAGTTCATCAGCGACGAGGTCGCCGCAGCAATGGACAACGAGGCGCTGGTGACATCCGCCTGCAGGGAGATTGTGGAACTGACCCGTGACCGCAAGTCTGTGCTGATTTTTACCGCTTCAGTGGATCATTGCAAGCATGTTGCGGAAAAAATCCAGGCGTTTTCCGGCAAGGAGTGTGCGATCGTGACCGGTGATACGTCGCCTGCCGAACGTGCTGAAATCATCGCCCGGTTCAAGGGGGAATTCATCCCGGCGGATCTTTTCGGAACACCGAAGCCGCCGCTCAAGTTTCTGGCGAATGTCAACGTCCTTACGACTGGCTTCGATGCGCCGAACACGGATTGTGTTGTGATGCTCCGCCCGACGAATTCGCCGGGGTTATTGATTCAGTGCGCCGGACGCGGTACACGCCTCAGTCCGGAAACCGGAAAAAGTTCGTGCCTTTTTCTGGACTACGGGGGCAACATTCTGCGGCACGGTCCGCTCGACATGATCAAGGTCAAAGAGCCCGGATCCGGGAAAGGCGGCGATGCCCCGGCGAAGAAGTGTCCGCAATGCCTCGCGCTCATCCACGCCGGATATACGGCGTGTCCTGAATGCGGGTATGTGTTTCCGCCGAAGGAAAACAATGACAAGATGACGCAGACGGCATCGTCCGCCGGAGTGATTTCCGGACAGGTGGATTATACCGATTACGAGGTGCTGGATGTGTATTACTGCGTCCACGAAAAACGGGGTGCCGATCCCGACGCCCCCAAAACCATGCGGGTGGATTATCAGGTCGGCTTCAACGAGTTCAAATCGGAATGGGTCTGCCCGGAACATACCGGCTATGCCCGCGGCAAGTTCGAGAAATGGTGGCACGAACGCGCCGCGCTCGGCTGCCCGATGCCGGGGAGCGCGCGGGAAGCCGTTTCGCTGGCCAACGAGGGGCTTCTGGCGGCTCCCGAATCAATCACCGTTAAAACGATCGCGGGAGAACGTTTTGAACGGATTACCGGCTGGCGTTTAAAAGAACGCCCGGTCATGCGCGAACCGGGAGAAGACCTGGAAGTGGGCGAAACGTGGACATCCCCCGCACCGCCTGACGATCTTGATGACGATATCCCGTTTTGATCTGGAAAAGCCATAATATATTGATAATAAACGAGTTGTATTTAATATTCGGCTTGCTATGTTCGCCATTCCATGGCATACTATGCGCAGTTTACCGAGAGGTTCATACCTTAAAACAACTCAGGAAAGGAAAAGAAGAATGAAACGGGACAACAACAAAAACATGCTTATTACGGATGCCGAATCCTATCGCAATACGATGATGCTGGCATTCTATGGCTTGGAGGATCGAATCAAAAAGTCAAAGACCGCCGCCGATTACATCGACCTGATTCGGCGGACCGGAATGCTGGCGGAAGCGATGGCGAATGTCCTCGCAAAACTGGCGGAAAACAATGAAACCTTAAAACCGATTGACAGCAAAACGCTCGACTGGATCAAAAAAATTTAAGACCAGGAGGAGGGATACGCGGGGAACGACGTATCCCTCTTCTGTCACTCTTCAGAAGAGATACGACAAGAATCAATGATTTTGGCATATTCCCGTTCAACCGGTAATGGCCCGCCGGAAGAATAAAGATTTCTCCTCCGTTCCCGCAGATGGATGAAACGTCCTTCCGTAAAAAAGAAACAGTATCTTGAGAGGGAGATATCCTGTCCCGTTTTGAGGAGAGAACATGAATGCAGCAAAGATTTTTCCGATCATCCTGATCGCACTGGACGTCGGCGCAGCGATCGTTTACGCCTGCTGCGGCGACTGGAAACACATGACATACTGGCTTGCGGCCGCCACACTGACCGCGACTGTCACATTTTAACCCTGGGAGATTTCCATGTCTACACGAGGACTCATTGCAATCGAGGCCGCCGACCGGAGCTGCCGCTCCATTTACGTTCACTTCGACATGTATCCGTCCGGCGCGGGTGTTTGCCTGAATGCACACTACAACACGAAAGAGCGCATCGAAGCCCTGTTTGCGCTCGGTGATCTCTCCGGCCTTGGCGGGCGTTTGTCGAACGACGATCCTGAACCCGATGCGCAGGATGTCTGCCACGCCTACCACCGGGATTATGGCGAGGAATTGTGTCCGCCCCGGGTCTGGGCAGACGCAGACGAAATGCTCGCCCGGGCGGAGGATGCTTACTGGGCGGAATATGTGTATCTGTTCCGCAACGGCAAGTGGTATGTGAATACGCCCTACCGTCCGAAAGAGTGGCGGCTGGTCGAAGAGGTGCTCAAAAGAAACAATGGCTAAAGCCAAAAACAACAAAAACTCATAACATGGAAGGAACAAGTATGACAACGGAACTCATCTGCAATATTTTCAAATATTCTTCATTTGTCGGATAAAGCGACGGATGAAGATTGGCAAATCGATTCATTTCAGACGGCATTGCCTCGTCTCCGTTACCAGCCTGTAAAAGCAGTTCTCGTTTTTGTGCAATATAATGCCAGAAATCTTTCCGCTCCTGCTCTGGCAGAGATACGGAATACGTTTTTATGATTCCCAGCAGATGATGTATCGACATTTTCGCATCGATACTGTTCAGAGATGTCTGATTTTCAAAAAAGTATTCAAGAGCTGCCCGGTAATAAGGATAAGCCGTCGGAAAAATGGATTTGCTGTAATAAGCCTTGAGATATTCAGCTTTTTCCGGATTCAGTGCGAATGCGGCGAATCCAAGTTTTACTGCGTCAATGTAATCGCGGTTCATTGCTGCCACCCGGGCTTCCCGATCAAAACGGACGGCTTCCTTTTTGATATCGTAATGTTTTGTGGTATGCGGCAAAGTCAAATATTGACGTATTTTTTCAAACAACTCTTCCGGAGAATCCGTATTCTTGTATGTGTGACGGAAAATCATTCGTTCCGAAGAATCTGTAAAATAAGCGGAAATGAAAAAATTTTCTTCGGTCTCGCCGGGATTGAACTCAATATGCAGGATTTCTGAAGCTGCAACAGCCTTGCCCCATTGTCCGGAAAGCTGCTTTTCCCGCAAAAGTTCGATTAAATATTCACGCTCAAGCCAAACTGCACTCATCTGATAAAGTTCATCAAGCAGAAGTTTACGCAGTTTATCTCCCTCTGCCCGTAAAGCATAGGGCAAATTATTTCTGAATCCGGCAATCGATATCATGTGCGTTCTTTCCGGATTGCGTTTCTGTTCCTGCGCCTTTTCCAGAAGTTGCCGGATCGTTTCAAAATTATCTGCAGGAATATTTTTGGTTTGAAGACGGAATCCGTAATCGCTCTCAAAAATACTTATCCGTAATTGATTTCCCGGCAGTTCTTCAAATGCCATGAATATATCTGCTCCGACAGGTTTAAGTCTGCGCGACAACAAAGATAAACCATATTCCTGCTGCAAGTCCAGCTCATTGCGAAGCATGGCAAAACTGGAACGTTCAACAAACTCATATTCCCCGGAGAAGCGCGCAAGAAAAAGCTCCGCCGCATTTTCAGCTTTTCTGCCGTAAGAAGCCAACGCGATCTTTTCAGAACAGACAACGCCAAAGGTCAGAAAAAATAAAATGATTGCGGCGGAAATTTTCAATTCAGAAAATACTCCCGTTTAATGTGAGTTCAAAAGAACGATTCGTCGGTGCAATATTTATGCGAAGTCGTACAGGCTCTTTTCCAGAATAGGAATCGTTGATATAAATCTTTGCTGTTGATCCATCTGCAAATACAGCAATTCCCCAGACCTCATTGGAGCTGACTCCATCGAGAGAACGCAGATTCAGCATAACGTCCCTCGTTCCTGCAATCGTCGGCTTGAGGAAAAGTTCAAAATAATTCTGCTGTTTGCATGGAGAAACCTTGATCTTCAGCACCTTCCCGTGCGGAGTTTCCTCCCATTTCGTTTTCAGTGTATCGGGAAATGCCGTTTTTGTGCGGACAATTTCACTTTTCGGCGGAAACTCCCGGTCATAACACTCCTTTGCTTCCGGATAAACTTCACCCAGACGCTGCAGTTGAGCTTTATACTCCCGGGGAGAAAGCAAATCCGGGAAAAAACGGAATTCCTGCAACAGCGTTATTGCTTGTTTATAACAGCTTTGCGGTGTTTGGAACTCCTGATAGCGCAATCCGGCTCTTCCTGCAAAATAAAATCCTTGCGCCTGCAGCTGACGCGGAGCATCCTGCAACAGGAAAAAGATCGCTCCGCGACAGCCTTTCCCTGCAAGTTTCAGAACTTCCGGTATAAGCTCTTTCTGCTTTTGCGGATTTTTGAGCTGAGACTGAATCCGGATAAAAGCATTTTCGGGGTTGTCATTGCGCCGTGCGAGTTCTTCGGTTATCGCGAAAAAAAGTACCGAATCCGGCAGAGTATTTGACCGATCTTCAATAAGCTGTTCGCTTGTTCTGCTGTAATCCGGAAGAGATTTCAGCATTTTTTCGCATTTTTGCAGATCAAGTGCCGCATGATGACAGTTTATTGAGGAATAGCGTTTCAACTCTTTTTTGGCCGTCTGAAGCAAAATTGCAGCGCGGCGGTAGTCGGACTTCGGTATGGGATACATACGGATCTCGGCAAGGAGTATCATCGAGGGAATATGTATAAGTTCAACAGCCTTCTCAAGACCTTTGATGTGTTCGGCAAACTCCGGAGTGTTTTTTGCCACATTGACATCCGGCTGCCATGCGTAAGCCGCCGCATTTCCCATCTTGCGGGCAGTTTCCATCGGCAATTTCCACTCTTTGAATCCGACTCTTGCGACTTCAAAAATGGTACGCGGTATCACTCCGCCGATCTGAAGCATTTGCTCTTCGTAACATTCTGCAATCGGATATTTTCCCTGAAGTTTTGCATGATAATGTCCGTATTCGTCACGCAGAATCAGTTCGGTACGTCCATTTACAGGCGGGAAACGTTTCTGTGTATAAATCTGCCATTCCCTGGAATGGAAAAAAGTTCCCAGCAGCGGATCAAGATATTTTGTAATTGCCATTTGCGGATCCGCTTTTACATTGCAATATCCGCGACTGTAGATCAAATACAGAGCCACCGACGCAAACTCATTGCGCGGAGCTATTTTTTTAAGTTCAGAAATTCCCTCCTTGACCTTGCCTTCGTGAATCATCTTCCCTGCCGGAAGAAACTCGTTAAAATCAGCAAGAGTTGCGCCAAACATATTGAGCGTAAGAAGAAAACAGAATGAAAAAATCAGTTTTTTTATCATTTAAGCACCCCGAAAAGTTCAGAAGCCAGAATAAGAGCCGCCTGAGAGATCGCATCTTTTGCGGCGCTCACATAGGTCGCTCCAGCGAGAGTTTCCTTTGCCGCTCCAGTGGCAAGAAGTTTCCTGCGGCCGTCAAAGACCGAAAGTTCCACTCTGGCGGAAGCGGAGGTGAATTTGTGATAATTGCCAGCCTGGGAAGCCAATGCTTCACCACGGATGACGTAATCTGCATTGTCCGCGGAATCAACGACATTGAACCCAAGTTGCAGCAAAAGTTTTTTCAATTCCGTCTCTGCCGCCGGATCGGGAACGGATACAGCAATATTCTCTTTGACTGCGACAAAAACTTTGCGCTGTCTGCCCTTGACTGTGCTTTGCAGCAGATCAAATACCGATTTGACATTTTTTGTCTGCGGCAGCAGTTTCCCGCTCTGCTGTCCCAGAACAGCTGCAATTTTCGGGGCAAGTTCCGATGTCATTCCCCCAAAATCATCTGTCCCGGAGACACTGCACCCCATCACCCGGCTGGTTTCTGTACCGATAATCTTGGCAACAAGATAATTTTTCCCTCCGGATTTGAACATAGAACCTGTAATGATAATTTTTGCTCCGACTAATTTCCCCAGCTTCAACTGACTGGATTTATCCGTCAGCCCGATGGCGGAAAGCTGAAGTTCATTCAGTGCCTTATCCAGCTCCGCACGTTCCACAAGCTCCGCACATCCTTGCTCCAACAGAGCAATCCCGAGCAGTTCCGCAATGGATTTTCCATCGGTGTTCTGCGCTCCGGTCCGTGATCTTGCTTCAAAGGGAAGCACTGCCACCGTTGGCACCTGCACCGATTCCGCCCATACATATAGAGTGGAAAGCAGCGCTGCCAATATCATGACAACTTTTTTCATTTTTTATCCTCCAATTTTCTGCTTGCATGATTATCTAAAAGCTGTTTTAACAGCAAAACATTGTCCACATTATCCAGATTGAAATCCGGCGGGAATATAAACAGCTGTTTTCCCTCAGATTTCAGTAGAATATAAGTGAAATTTCCTCTAATGTCAAGGATCTGTTCCTTTTTATCATATAAGACGCGCAGCGTTCCGGGATTCTTAGCGCGGAAAGCGGAAACGGAATCCCATTTTTCCCCGATTGTCAGCGGGAAATCCTGTTTATCGGGGAAACAGAATGTAAGGAAACTGAATAGCGTCTCCGGGAAATTACCCGTAAATGTCGGCTTATCCGGCCTCCCGCTTGATGGTTCTGCGAGGATTCCGCAGCCAAGTTTATACAGCGGAACGGAATCTGGAAGAGAATTGTCCATGGTTGCAACGTGCCCCTGCAGAACTTTCTGCGAGTGAAAACGGAGTTTCTGCTTCTTGCCGTTCCGTATCAGTTCGGCATCCAGTGTGCTTCCCGGCTCCAGTGGCGGGAGGTTGATACGGACATCACCCTTGCCGGATGCGAGGATGCGTCCATGCTCAGCGCAGATCTGCCATGAACCGTTTCCGGGAAGCGTGACTAAGCGTCCCGACCAGAGATGAATCGTTTCCTCTCCATAAAGCGTCAAGACTAGTAGAGGCAATACAAAACAAATCATCTTTTTCATTGCCTTTTCTCCTTTACGATAAAATAGCGGTGATAACCGAGAAAGAGCATTCCGCGCGATGTTTCAAAAACATATAAACATGCCGGCAGCCATAGCAGCGGCGATTTTTCCGGGGAATCAAGAGTGATCACACCAGGAGTGCTGTTGGCACTGTAAAGTTTATTTTCGGAAAACTGCCACGGGCGGTTCATCTGCCAGCCGCCTCCTTTGAGCACAGCCGGTCTTTCTGCGGGATTGTCAAACTTATATTTTTTGCCAGTCTGATTAAAAATGCATTCGGTCTTTCCATTTTGCGGGTCAATGCGGTAAATGCGTTCGCCATGTCCCATGGTAAAACAGTAGATTTTTCCCTGTTGCTCCCATAAGGTATCGATTCCGGCCCCGGTGAAAGGAAATTTTTTGATGCAGTCAAATTTTTTTGTTTCCGGCGAATATCGGTAAACCATCGTATTGTTTTCGCTCGTAACAGTGAAAAAGAGAGAATTTCCAACGGCAAGAAGGGAATTGACATCGCGGAGTTTCAAGGCATCGGGTTCATTCTGCGGTTCGGCGCGGGCTGTGCTGAAGTGAATCTGCCGATCGGAACCATCCAAACGGCATGATACGAGTGTGCAGAAATTGTTTCGGTAGAGAGTACCGCCGCAGAGACCCCAAATCCGATCCTCGAAAAGAAGCAGAGAGATCAATGGGACAGGGGAAAATTCCGCTATGCGAATCCATTTCTCCAGATTTCTGTCGAGGCAGTGCAAATTACCTTTGAGATCTCCGATCACAGCATAACGGTCATTCACGGTGAAAGGTGCCGGGGCGCGGGCAATCACATCCGGCTTTCCGGAAAAATCGCTGCCGGAGAGCGGTGTTTCCGTACAAGCGACAATTCTGTTATTGTCGCGCATTGCCGCAAGCAGAAGTTTACCGTCGTTTCTGCGGACAAAGAGAAACCATGTTTCATTTCCCGACCGTGCCGCAGCGACGAGCGAGTGGATTTTCGCAGAATGCCAGAACGAACCGAAACGCTCCTGATAGCATTCGGTTTCAATCTCGAATGCGCTATTGGCGTCGAAAAAGAATTTTTCCGCCGTTTTATTCTTGAAATTTCCCTCCTGATTGAAAAGGCGGGTCAGCGCACTGCCGTAAAGATTGGCGATCCGGTTTTTCGAGATCCGGTCGTAGTTGAACTGACGCATCGTTGCGGCGTGCGTTGCCAGCTCATCAAGGTCTCCATGCGTGACAGCAGCCTCGAAAGCCGCCCATTTCCCGATTTTGTGATGGCCCTTCCGGTAAGCATTCAGTTCATTCTGATACAGAAAGGCATCGTCAAATGCCATGGTTGAAAATTCCCGGAAGCCGAAATGAAATTCATCATGCCTCCAGTCGGTCGGCTGATTTGCCAATTGCATAGAAGCGGAGAATTTCCGGTCAAACTCGGCAAAATATTGCTGCAGAATTTCTCTTCCGATTTCCTTATCGGCCGGAGCGTTGATTATTTTCTGCATATATTTCAAAAGCAGAGCCTGCTGCCGCAGAAACGGAAACGCACTGCGGCAGGCAAACTTCTGATATTCCTGCATGGCAGGAGAGGCAAAATGTCGTTGCAGGATCTCCCGGCGGACCGGAAGCGGATCGGGGAAAAACCACGATTGAATAAAAACAGCACGCCAATGTCCATCCCGCCTGAATATTTCTTCGATCTGCCTGCGCAAATCCGGATGAGAATTCCCTAAGATTTCCGCAGTTTTGAAAAATTCCAATTCGCATTGCAACTGTTCCCGAATACAGGTTTCCAGAGAAAGATAATATTCTGAATTGGAACTGCGGAGCAGAATGCGACCAAAGTTTCCCAATGCTTTCAAAGAGGTGATTTTTTCCGGCGACGGAGCAGGAAACCAGAGAGCTTCTTCGCGCCGGGCATACAGGCGCATACCATCTAAAATTTTTTCCGCCAGAGCATATTCCGGCATCCCCGGCCGGCAACGACTGCGGGTCAACCCCGGCAAAACCATAGAGGGGTACATAACTGCGTTTGCTTTCCATGAAGGAAACTGGCGGCGGAATTTCAAGCACCGCTCCCATTGCGCCCGCCAATGAGCGGCTGCTTCCGGGAAACCGACCGTCCTCCGTATGAGTTCCGCCAGATAACGGATTTCCGCATAACGATATTGGGGATTATCCGGAGCAAGCGTCAATGCGGCTTCGAGTTTCTGACGGCACTCCGGAGTAAAACGCTCCTGAGTCTTGTTCAATACGGTAAATTCTTCAAAAAAGCGGGCGGCTTCTTTTTCCCTGTTGCGCTGAACGGTAAAGCGCTGTCTCTTCGCCAGCTGTGTAATTTTTCTGCAAAATTCTGTACAGTTTGAGGTCATATCCGAAAACACATCTTTGTTTTCCAGTCTGCCGATGATTTTTTGATGCAGATCCCGGAGTATGATCCTGCCTTTGATATTCCTGTTTTCCGATTCAAATTCAAGCGTCAGAAGACAGGCGGAGGGCGTCAAAGCAAATTGTTTTTCCGTCAGTAACCGTTCCGCGGAAACAAGTTCGAGATTCGAGCGTTCCAGAAGCTGTACCGACGGATTCTCCAGAAGCATCTCCTTCAGTCTCGAGATGAAGTGTCCGATTTCCGGTTTTGATTTCCGGGGAACGCCCACATCCCGGACGGAAACGACGGCAAGATAAAGAGGGAATTTTTCCGACTGTTTATCGATCGCGCGGCGGAGTTCCTCTCCCGGATGATCCGGTTTGCGGCTCCAAAGCAGAAAACCGTTTTTTGCATTGAATACAATAAGACGCTGTTCCCTTACAACAGCAAAAACATCCGCATGAGGGAAATACCTTGCAACAGTTTCAGATGTCAGTGCACTTGCATTCAGGTTGTATTCCCGAAGCACCTTTGCAATTTCTGAACGTTCCAGAAGAGCGATTTCTTTATCGTTTGAAAGCTCTGCCGTCAGAAGATCAACCAGATTCCTGTCACCAGTCAGCGCAACTTTGATCGGTTCCGCAGCAAGAACTGAGACAAAGCAGCAGAAAAACAATATCAGCAATCTTTTCATTTTGCCGCCTCCCGCCTGAGCTGTTCCGGAGGCTTGAAAACGTGAATTTGCAGTGTATCTTCCCGGTTTATAATATAGGAGGACCATTGCACCAGATATTTCCGACCGATCAGTTTGCCGTAAAAAGATTTTTTGAATGGATAATAAAAGTTGTTTTTCAGGTCAAGCAGACCGTTTGTTCCGTAAATAAGTCCGTCAGAGTAATCATGGAGATCCAGGGTATCGCGTCCCCACCGGATTCCTGGAATCTGTGCCGGACTGGAATAATCAACAGCCATTTTCCGGTTTCTGTAAAAACGGGGCTTCTTGTCGGTAAGGCAATTCTCCCGACGGTCTTTCATGATCACAGGCGACCATACTTTATCGGGACGGATCAATCCTGCACCATAATCCCGGAGCAGCAGGAAAATCCTCTCTTTTTCCAGAAAAATTTTACCATCAGTTCCGGCTCCGCAGGGCAGATCGCCGGACAACTCTTCCCATGAGCAGTTTTTATAGTCGTATGCGTACACCCGCATGGGCGGAGGAGAATAACCGTATGCGAAAGGTCCGGTATGCAGGAGCATCAGCACCCGGTGATTTGTTTTATCCGGCACCAGCTGGTGAATATGATAAGGCCAGTTCTGTTTCCCTTGAAGCGGCCATTTGACCGATTGATCCAGAGTGGAGGCAATGAGGTTGGTTTTTCCATTTTGCAGATTATATTCGATGACGGAC
>ERZ824600.4275-NODE-4275-length-12702-cov-3.023958_pt1 | contig 12702 bp, 10 predicted proteins | sample MGYA00519933_ERZ824600 | MGnify/ENA primary metagenome ERZ824600 (study PRJEB31778, sample SAMEA3449178) | human gut metagenome | biome: human gut; feature: human-associated habitat; material: faeces | place: United Kingdom | collected 2010/2012 ... | reverse complement strand
GATAAACGATGCGTCCTGCACCGATATTGAGGTGACCGACCTCAGAGTTTCCCATCTGTCCGTCAGGCAGACCTACGTTTTCGCCGCTGGCCTGGAGCTGTGAGTGAGGGTTTTCGGATGTCAGTTTGTCAATGCATGGTGTCGGTGTGCTGAAGATAACATCTCCTTTTCCGTGAGAACCGATTCCCCATCCGTCGAGAATCATCAAAAGTGCTTTCTTTCCCATAAATATTTCTGTTTTTATAGTTGCGGCATCTGTAAGAATGCCTGGTTTGTTCTTGACTGCAAATTTAGTCATTTTTTTGTTACTGCTGACTTACTTTTATTGCTGAATTTCATCTTATGCAGTAGTGTCAGGCATATATAAGCTGCAATGTGTGCCGGCATGCAAGTATAGTGCTCTTATGCTTTGATGTGTGAAGCTGAATGTGTCTGACATAATGTCTGGGCAAGCATATATACAGCAATCCCCGAATGAAAGCATAATGCCGATTTGCCTTACTTTCATTCGGGGACTGTTATGTGTGATGCTGTCAGCGTAGGGCCGACAGAGAAGTATTAAAGTTCGTGGAACGATTTTGTCATGATTGATATGACTGAATCATCTCTTTCAACGGCTACGTAGCTTCCTTCGTCAGGAAGATTGTAGTTGAAAGTCTTTCCTGTCTTCAGGTCGCAGATGCTTATCACGTTTCCTGTGTCGTTGCCCGGGGCATAGCATTCGCTGGCAGTGCCTTTCTGCACTGTTCCTGAGAATACCACTGTGCCGTTTACTGCTACGTCGAGAGAGTCACCCCATACGAGGCTTGAGAATGCAATGTCGTACTTGTAGTCTTCCGGTATATCCTCTGCACCTGCCTTGGACTTGAGGGAGAGTACCAGCAGTGCTCCTACAGCGAAGAGCATTACCACTGCGAGAATCACTATTCCTACGAGGAAGCGTTTGTTGGCTTTCGCCGCTTTGTTGTTTATGCTCATTATATATAAGTTTTAATCGTTTGGTTTTGCTGTTGTTTTACTTCTTGCCCAGTATGCTCTTGTATTCGTCAGGCGAATTGAGAATCTTCTGTGCTGCCTTGAGGTCTTCGTCATCCTTGAGCTGTTCCTCAATGATGCCTCGCTGGTAGAAATATCTCTTTATGATTTCCTGCGAAACAATTTTTTCTATGTCTCTTCTGAAGTGGTCAAGTTCTTTCGACAGGTTGTGCTCGAGCTTCTTCTCCAGTGCGGCGAATTCTTCTTTTGCATCGTCGAGATAACCTTCAAAGTCTGCCACCTTGCGGAGCTCTTCAAGCCTCTTGCCGCTGAGTCGGTCGTATGTGAATCCGCTGTCGATTGTCATTTTCTTGAACTCCTCGTAGTCGGCGTCGGTTAGCTTGAACTGTGCCACCGATGAAGGAGCATCGTGTGTCTGCACGTAGCGGGTGGCATAGTCGACCAGCACATCGTCGTTTGAGAGGTAGAAAAGCAGATTTGGAAGTGTGTCGTGCTTTACTTCTATATCAGGAGTGATTCCTCCGCCGTCGCGTACCTCGCGTCCGCCGGCAGTGTGGAATACTGTGGTAAGACTGTCAGGTATGCGTCCGTCAGAATGAGCCTCGCGGCGGTTCTTGTAGTCGATAGCCTGAATGCAGCGTCCGCTAGGAATGTAGTATTTTGAAGATGTAAGCTTCAGACTTCCGTTGTACGGCAGTGGTCTCGGTGTCTGAACGAGTCCTTTTCCGTAGGTGCGTGTGCCTACTACTACACCTCGGTCAAGGTCCTGAAGCGAACCTGAAACGATTTCGGCAGCAGATGCAGTACCCGAGTTTACGAGAATTGCCAACGGAATGTCTGTATCCAGCGGTTCAGACGAAGTCTTGTATATAGAGTTGGCTGCTTTGATTTTTCCTTTTGTAGAAACAATCTCATGGCCTTTCGGAACAAACAGGTTCACGATGTCGACTGCTTCCTGCAGAAGTCCGCCGCCATTGCCTCTGAGGTCGAGTACTATGGCCTTGGCTCCCTGATTCTTAAGATTGATGACTGCTTTTCTCACTTCTGACGAACAGTTTTCTGTAAAGCTGGACAGGTTTATATAACCCAGGCTGTCAATCATGCCGCTGTAAGGTATTGCCGGAAGCTTAATGTTTCGGCGCGTTACCTTGAACTCGCGCATCTTGTCTTCTCCAGGGCGCTGTATTTTCAGCACGAACGTTGTGCCCGGTTCGCCACGGAGCATGTCGCTGACTTCACTGGTGTTTTTTCCTGTGAGGTCTGTGTCGTCAATCTGCTTGAGTATGTCGCCTACCTTAAGTCCTACTTCTGCCGCAGGCATGTTTTCGTAAGGTTCGGCTATCATGACTGTCTTGTCCTTGCGCTGGCGTATGATGGAACCGATTCCGCCATATTTGCCTGTTGTCATCATTTTCAGGTCGCTCATCTCTTCTTCCGGATAATAGACCGTATACGGATCCAGCTCGTCGAGCATGGCATCGATGCCGACTCTGATGACCTTCTGTGCATCGAGCGTGTCGACGTAGAAGAGTTCCAGCTGCTTGTATATGGAATTGAAGATGTCCAGATTCTTTGCAATTTCGAATCTGTGTTCGGCTTCGCCTGTCTTGCCGGCTTTCTTGTCCTGTGCATTTGCCGTAAACAGACCTATTGCGAGTGCAATAGCCGTGATGTAGAATCTTGTGTGCATTATGATTATTATATTTATTTTCTTGTTTGTTCTTTGAACTGATTCTGCTGTGTTTGAGATTATTGCCACGTGCGTCAGCCCAATATCTGTTCAGCCTCCTTGCGTATCATGTTCCATGTCTCGTCGGAGAGGGTAGCACCGATGTGCTGAATTACGTGTCCGCTAAGAAGCGTGCCGAGTTTTGCACATTTTTCGCAGCTAAGGCCCAATGACAGACCGTAGAGATAACCTCCGGCAAAGAAGTCTCCTGCACCGGTCGTGTCGACAACATTGTCTACGTCCATGGCAGGCTGGTGAATGGTGCATTCTCCGCTGCGTATGATAGAGCCTTCAGGACCAAGTTTTACGATTGCCGTATCGCAAAGTGCAGAAATTTCGTTCAATGCATCTTCAGGATTGGAACATCCGGTGAAGGCATGTGCCTCTTCCTGATTGGCAAATACGATGTCGACGTGGTCTCTGATGAATTCTCTGAAGAAATCCCTTTCGTTTTCTACAATGTTGTAGCTGGCCATATCGAGGCTTATGCGCAGTCCGTCGCGCTCAGCAATTTCTGCCGCCTTGGACATGAGTTTTTTGTCCTGTACGAGGAAACCTTCAATCAGTATGTACCGGCTTCCGAACATCATGCCTATGTCAAGATCATTGTCCTGCATGGCAGAAGCTGCTCCAAGATAAGTGGCAAATGTGCGTTCGCCGTCGGGAGAAATGAATGTTGTTGCAACTCCCGTCTGCATGTCGTGCCTGCGTATGAGTGTTGTTCCTATACCTTTTTTCGTACAGGTATCTTCAAAAAAGTTTCCGTAATTGTCATTGCCTATCATGCCTATGAATGCGCTTTCGCCTTTCATTTCGGCGATGGCCTTCATGGCGTTGCATGTAGAACCTCCGGTAGCTGTGGATTTATGCATCGATGCCGTTTTGGCAGATATTTTCTCCATGGTCTCGAGGTCTATCAGCTGCATGCTGGCTTTGGGCAACTGCAGTTCGTCGAGCAGGCTGTCGTCTTCAATCTGGATAAGCACGTCAACCAAAGCGTTGCCTATACCTATAATTTTGTCCATTTATTTAATTTTTGACTGCAAAGATATTGCATTTCCACAAAAAACAGCTACCTTTGCACCACTTTAAAAACGGTATATAACCGCTGTTTAATCTATTTAAGATTTATTGCTTCAGTAGCTCAGTTGGTTAGAGCACATGACTGTTAATCATGGGGTCGTTGGTTCAAGCCCATCCTGAAGCGCAACAAAATAAATGCAATAAATCAAGAGGACGGAAATCCGAAGATTTATTGCATTTTTCGTTATTACTAGATATTCTAAACTCTACCTCTTGCAGAACTGCACACCAAATCTGGCAACATTAGACAAGTACTCTTTTTACAACAAACCGGAACCATGCCTGTTAGTTTTTATTATTGGCCATCAGTTGTACTTTGAATTACGAATGCAAAAATCTACTGCATAAGAATCTAAAAACTTCTGTCTTGCTACATATTCAGTCGTTTATATATTCAAAATATACACCTTCCTGCTTTCCTGCCACATAAGCCGGTATTTTCTGGCCCTGATGAATAAGGTTGTATAGATATAGGGGCTCTTTTTCTATAAAAAGTCTGCATTCAAAGGTGTCACCTGCCAGCAGTTTTGTTCTCTCAGAACGAACAACCGAAAACAGCCCACTTCCCTCATGAACAATCTCACATACACGCCCCGGCGCCCAAGTGAGACGGATATGCGCATGTGGTGGAATAGTTTCTGTTGAAACCATTTTATTTATAATAAAATTACTCTGCGGCTCCAGTGAACCTTTTGCGTTTTCACAGAAAGATTCCCAGCTGGAATAACCAAGAAACTGCGACAAAATGTTCAATGTGGAAACACGTGTGGCCACCGGTTCGTCCAAATATCCCCAGATTCGTTTCAATGTAGTCGGACTAACCTGCACATGAATGCGGTTGAAAATATTCTCGGCAAGCTTAGAAAAATCTTTAGGAGTCGCCATCTGACGTCCGAACATCTGCTCAGTTTGCCTTTTCAGCAACTCTATATTCTGCTTATCATTATTTATTACGGCTTTCATTGTATTTATATATTATATTTATTCTGTCTTCCCATTTACGTACATATTGTTCCGTTGCATAATTGTTCAGAAGATATTCTATTTGTGCACGTTCGTCTTCTGTGAGCTTAGAATCAAGCTTCTTGCGCAATTCTTTTATACGGTCCCAGATTGTCCCGATTTTCTTATAATACTTTTCATTGAGGTAATCGATTGAAGAAAGTGTGTCCAGATACTGGGCTATCTGCAGTGTTCGAACGTAACTGTCAACCTCTTTCTTTCCATTTGCAATACTCTGATTGTACAGATGCTCATGTTCGTTCTGTTCATTCCATTTCTGTCGGAAAGAATTCACCTGCGCCAAACTGTCTGAAATTTTGGTGATTGTCTCGTTTTGAAGTTTCAGCTTTTCATTGTGCAACTGGTTGGTTTTAAGAATCAGATTATTCATGGCTTTTATGCTGTCTGCAGATATAATTCTCTCGTCAGACAGGTTTCGTATCAAAACTCCCTGCCAAACGATGAGAGTTGCAAGAATCACGGTTATTACAGTCAGGACTATCATCCATTGGCGCTTTTTGCGGTTGGCAACACCTTGAAGTGCTTTCTCCAATTGGTCAATATTGGCATAGCGCTGTTCTATTGGCGCCAGGCAACGCTTTACCACACCCTGATAGCTTTTTCCAAGCTGAAGGTTCATAAGTATAATTCCCAAGCTGTAAATATCGTTGCGCACATCTGGCGTATTGCTCGACTGCTGTTCGGAAGACATATACTGGCGTGTTCCTGCAGGTTCCTTCAATATGGCAAAATAGTCTGTATCCGACAAACCGAAATCTATAATCTTGACATTGCGGTTGTTATGAGTGACCAATATGTTAGACGGTTTCAAATCACGATGTGTTACCTGATGTGCATGAATATAGCGCATGGCATCCAGTATATTATAGAATACACGTAAACGCTGGTCGAGACTCTGCGGATGCATCATAAACTCAACCAATGTTATGCCCTCAATGTATTCCATGACAATACACGTACCGTATGGGTCTACATCCTCAATAGAAAATACCGACACGACTGACGGATGCGACAAATTTGCCATAATCTCGAACTCCTTGTACAATACTTTCTGATATATAGGGTCGTTGCGGTATTCTTCTTTCAATCCTTTCAGCAAAAACCATTTTCCAAAACGCTTGGCTTTGACCAAGACATTAAAGCCGTGCGACGGCAATTCGGAAATATGTGTGAATTCCTTTTCACAATCCTGAATATTATGATATATAAAGTTTATTATATCTTCAACTGCTTCAATATTTTTACTCATATCAGGTACTTCTATATATGAAATGCATCCACCTAAAGATATATCATGGAATTGAGATTCAAATTTAAGCTTGCTAAATGCATCAATTTTTTCTCTAACATCAACATGATATGAATTTGTATAATATCCTTTATCTGTAATATCAGGAATACTTCCATATTTTTCTTTATCTATACGTGCAAATCTATAACATAAACTTTCTGCTGGAGTTCCATATAATGCAAATCCAATATTTGTTTCTTTTTTCCATTTTTGTATTGTTTCATTTAGATGTTTCATAACTTTAATAGCAAAATCGTGACCTTCTTTTTGTGTATGTGAAACACCTTTTATTATTTTTGTAAGTTCATATATTCCTATATATCCTAATGATATACTTGAATATCCTCCATATAAATATTTATCAATTTTCTCTCCTTTTTTTAAACGTGCTATTGCACCATTTTGCCAGTGAACAGGAGATATATCAGATTTTGTTCCTAATAATGCATAATGTCTACACATTATTGCTTCTTTACACAATTCTAGTCTTACATCAAATTCTTTCCAGAACTTTTCTTCATCTCCACCTACTGCTAGACCGATTTGTGGTAAATTGATGCTTACTACACCTTGATTAAATCTTCCTTCAAATTTATAATTTCCATTTTCATCTTTCCATGGTGCTAAGAAACTTCTACATCCCATTGGACTAAATACATTTCCTTCATAATTTTCTTTCATTTTCTTAGCTGATATATAATCTGGATACATTCTCTTTGCAGAACATTTTACAGCTAGTTTTGTTAAATAATCATATTTACCACCTTTTAAGCAATTATGTTCATCTAATACATAAATTAATTTGGGGAATGCTGGTGTTACATATACACCTACTTCATTTTTTATTCCTTGGATTCTTTGTTTTAAGATTTCCTCTATTATCATTGCATTTTCTTCAATATATTCATCATCTGGTTCTAAATGTAAGAACAATGTTACAAATGGTGACTGACCATTTGTAGTCATTAGTGTATTTATTTGATATTGAATTGTTTGTACTCCTGCTGATAATTCTTCTTTTACTCTATCTTTTACTATTTCTTCAATAGCACTCTTAGCTAATTTTCCACCATATTTTTCTGTTAATCTCTTTTGAAATTTGTCATGGCTTCTTCTCAAATATTTTCCTAAATGTTTCATATCTACAGATTGTCCACCATATTGATTACTTGCAACTGCTGCAATTATTTGTGTTGTTACTGTACATGCTACCTGAAAACTCTTTGGTGTTTCTATCATTTTTCCATTCATTGCTGTTCCATTGTCTAACATATCTCCAATATTTATTAAGCAACAATTAAATATTGGTTGTACAAAATAATCTGCATCATGAAAATGTAAAATTCCCTCTTCATGTGCTTTTGATATCTTTTCTGGTAGCAAAATTCTCTTTGTTAAATCTCTTGAAACCTCTCCAGCTATATAGTCTCTTTGAGTTGATGCTAATACTGTATTTTTGTTTGAGTTTTCTTCTGCTAATTCTTTATTTTCATTTCTAATCAATCCTAAAATTGATTCATCTGTTGTATTTGACTTTCTAACTAATGCTCTTGTATATCTATAAACTATATATTTTTTAGCTAATTCATATTTATCAAATTCCATCAATTTTTCTTCTATTACATCTTGAATGTCCTCAACCAACATTCTCTTTTTTCCTAAGTCTTCTATATAATTTATAATCTCATTAATTTCCTCTTTAGTCGCTTTTTCTTTTCCTCTAACCTCTTTATTAGCTTTTTCAATGGCAATCTGGATTTTATTTCTATCAAAATCAATCGTTCTTCCGTCTCTTTTAATAACTTTCATTTTACTTATCCTCCTTTGATTATCTTTAATATTTATATTAATAATCTATCATTTGTAGAAAATTAATTACTTAATATGTTTTTATTATACATTTAATTTTTTAAAAAACTGTTGCAAATGCAACAAAAATGAAATATAATTATTTCGAAATTTCATAATTTTTAGTATAATAATTATGTCGAATTTTGTACCTTTTGTGGCACATGATTTTGATAATTTAGAGGTGTTTTTTATGGATACTAATTTTGATAAAAAAATTTTTTTAAAAAATTTCATTAATAATTGTAATAAAATTCAAATAAAAAAATTTGCAAAAGATGAAATTGTAACAACATATATAGAAAAACGTAATCAACTTTGTATAGTTTTATCAGGCGAAGTAGATTTAATAAGATATGATGTTAATGGAAATAAAACAATAATTAGCCACTTTGTTACTGATGATGTATTTGGTGAAGTTTTTTATCCTGCAAATACTAATAATGAGCTTTTTGCTATTGCACGTAAAAATTCTGAAATATTATTTTACACATATGATTCTTTACTAACAAAATGTAGACGTAATTGTGATTTTCATAAAACTCTTACTAGTAGTTTAAGTGAACTTTTTTTAAATAATATTGTTGAATTAAATTTGCGTATAGAATTACTTACAAAAAGAAGTACTAGAAGTAAAATACTTTCTTATTTTGATATTCTATCAAAAGGCTCTTTAAGAAAAACTTTTACATTGCCATACACCTACACAGATTTAGCTGATTTTTTAAGTGTAGATAGAAGTGCTATGATGAGAGAATTAAAATTACTAATTGATGATGGATTCATCAAAAAAGATGGAAGCAAAATCACTTTATTGTATTAATATTATTATAATTGCATATAATTGTATAAATGAAAAAATCTATTTTTATTAATGGAGGACATATGAAAAAAATTTTTATTTTACTTATATTAATATTTATTTTTAGTACACCAATATGTTATGCTTTTTCAGATGGATACACATGGTCTGTTTTAAACAATTCTATCGAAGCTTCTGCATCTCTTCAAGAAAATGAAGAAATATTGGATAATAATTTTTTAAATTTAGAAACTGGTTCTGCTATTTTGATAGAACAAAATAGTGGTCAAATGTTATATGGTTATAACATTCACGAAAAATTGCACCCAGCTAGCGTAACAAAAGTTATGAGTCTTTTGCTTATTATGGAAGCATTAGATAGCGGAAAAATAACACTTGATACTCAAATCCCTTGTAGTAGCAATGCAGCTTCAATGGGAGGATCTCAAATTTGGTTAGATACAACAGAAACGTTAAGCGTTAATGATATGTTAAAAGCTATTGCTGTAGTTTCTGCCAATGACTGCGTAGTGGCTCTTGCAGAATATATTGGTGGAACAGAAGAAGGATTTGTTCAGATGATGAATAATAGAGCAAAAGAACTTGGAATGAATGATACTACATTTAAGAACTGTCATGGCCTTGATGAAGACGAACATTTAACATCTGCTTATGATATATCTTTAATGTCTCGTGAACTTTTATCCAACCATCCATCTATTACAAATTATTCAACTATTTGGACAGATACTTTAAGAGACGGAAAATCTGCGCTTTCTAATACGAACAAATTAGTAAGAAATTATTCTGGTTGTACTGGATTAAAAACAGGCTCTACTTCACTTGCATTATTTAATCTTTCTGCATCTGCTAGTAGAGATGGATTATCATTAATTGCTGTTGTTATGAAATCTCCAACTTCTGCCCTTCGTTTTAGTAATGCTACTGCCCTTTTAGATTATGGTTTTAGTAACTATTCTTATAAATCTTTTGGAAATAAAGGGGAAATTGTTAAAAATGTTGATGTAACAAAAGGCGTTTCAACAAATGTAAATGCAGTTTATGAACAATCTCCATCTTTTCTTGTAAAAAAAGGAGAGGAATCAAATGTAACTTATGAAATAAATTTAAATAATACAGTTCAGTCCCCTGTTTATCAAGGCCAACAACTTGGAACAATAAAATATTCTCTAAATGGCTCTGAAATTGAAACTGTTAATTTGGTTGCAGAAAATTCCGTTGAAAAAATTAATTTAATTAATATGGCAAAACATATTTTTAATGATTGGTTTTCTTTATTACGTACCTAAATTTGAACATTTTTCATTTTTTATCTAAAAACTCTTGTTTTTTAAATAAATGTATGGTAAACTATTTATTAGTCATGTTTATAAATTTAAATAGGAGGTGTATTTAATCATGGCAAAATGTGAAATTTGTGAAAAAACAGCAATTCATGGAAATAAATTAAGTATAACTCGTTCACATATAAGTAAAAGATCTCCACGTACTTGGAAACCAAACTTAAGAACAGTAAAAGCTGATGTTGATGGAGAAATTAAAAAAATTCATGTATGTGCTAAATGTTTAAAAAATGGTAAAGTTAAAAGAGCATAAAAAAACGCTTAACCAAAAAGCGTTTTTTTTTTTTATTATATAATATATATGTTACAATCAATATTGATTTAAAACTTTGTTTCTTTAGCACTTAATTCTATTATTTTTTCCATATCATCATCTTCTGCGACCTTGTTTTTACGTATCTTTCCACATTTTTTACATCTAAAAATAATAACATACCCTTTTTTAGAATTTGTTTCAAGACCTATTGGTTCTAAAATTCCGTGACATGTTTCTGCTCTATCACCTGGGTTTATATCTAAATGTTTTGAATGTAAGCAGTATGGGCAATGGTTCCTACAAGTATAACCCAATTTAGGAACCTTTTTGCCACAATTCTCACATATGAATTCTTCATCTATTTTAGTAAATTTACTTGTTTCTAACATTTATATCCTTTCTAGGGCAATTCGGGGTCGGTTCCATTTTTGCCCTTGGGACATTTGGGGTCGGTTCCGTTTTTGCCCTTTTTAATTATCCCTTAAAATCTCCTCCACCAAGAAATTCTTTAAGCAAAGAATTTGATGGAACTAATTCTTTTGGTATTGGTTCGAAATATCGCAATATCTCAAGTAATCTTTGTGCCTCAGCATATTCTGGCTCTGAGTTTTTGATTTGTTTTAATAATGGTTCAGCTTCAACTTTAAGTACTCCTAATTCATAAATCAATGATGTATTAAAAATACTATCAGCATCTTCTTGGAATGGAAATATATTTCTTTCTTCCCCTCTATTTACATTATTCCACGTCTGAATTGTTTTTTGAGGTGAATATCCTCTAAACTGATTATCTCTAACAATTCTCCTTATTAGTCTTGTATCTGTTGTTGAAATTCTATTAAAAGCATCCATATTAAGTACTGTTAACGCACTTATATACACTTTGTATTTTTGGTCATGTGGTATTTTTTCGGTCAATTTATCATTTAAGCAATGAATTCCTTCAATTACAAGTATATCGTCTTTCTCCATTTTTATTTTATTTCCATTATATTTCTTAGTTCCTTCATGAAAATCAAATTTTGGTGTTTCAACTTCCTCCCCATTTAACAATGCTAATAAATGCTTATTAAATAGTTCTGTATCAATAGCGTCAATACTTTCAAAGTCATATTCTCCTTTTTTATTTAGAGGTGTCTGTGATCTTTCTACAAAGTAATTATCTACAGAAATTGTTACAGGTCTCAATCCATTTATTTTAAGTTGAATACCTAATCTTTGTGCAAATGTTGTCTTTCCTGATGACGATGGCCCAGCTATTAAAATTATTTTTACACCTTTTCTTTCTGCTATTTTATCTGCTATTTGAGAAATTTTTTTCTCATGTAAAGCTTCTGACAATAGTATCATATATTTTATTTGATTTTCTTTTACAATTCTGTTTAATCTATATACTGTTCCTACATTTAAAACTCTGTATATCGTCTCATATTCTTGTAAAGCCCATAATAATTTTTTTGTTTCTTTAAATTCTGGAATTATATTAACATTACTTGAAGTTGGATATCTTAACAAAAAACCATCACTATATTTTTGCAAGTCAAATAATTTTGTAACTCCTGTATGTGTTGCAATTATCTCATAGAAGTAATTAAAATAATCATCACAGTAATACATGTTAATATCTTCTTTTTCTTTTAAATCAAATTGTAATCTTCCTTTTGGTGTATTTGTTTCTTTGTAAAATACTTCTGCTTCTTGTCTAGTCATTGTCCTTTTTTCTATCTTTAAATCTTTTTTAATTATTTCTTGCATTTTCTCTTTGACTTTTTCTAGCATATCATCAGTTATTTCCATATTTTCTATATTACAATACATTGCATGTGATAATTGGTAATCTACAATTATATGTGCCTCTGGATATATATGCCAAAATGCTTTTCCCATTATAAATGTCAAAGTTCTTCTATATATTTTCATTCCTTCTTTTGAATTAATTTTAATTAGTTCTATGTCTCCATTCTTTGCAACTATGTCATCTAAATTTTTATATTCATTATTAACTTTAGCTCCTACAACTGGATATTCACTCTTTTCTATTTGTTCTTTTAATAATTCTGATATTCTTATATTTTCTTCCATATCTTTTCCTTTCTTATCTTAATGTAAATCTTTTAAACAATTAAAAATATTTTACTATATATCCCTTAAAAAATCAAGGGTAATTTGGGGACATTTGGGGTCGGTTCCGTTTTTGCCCAATGGGGTAATTCGGGGTCGGTTCCACTTTTGCCCTTTTCGAGACATAACTAATTTATTAATATTAAATATAAACTTTGCATTACATTCCCTCGATTCATTACGAAACTT
>ERZ824600.4269-NODE-4269-length-12715-cov-3.630885_pt1 | contig 12715 bp, 10 predicted proteins | sample MGYA00519933_ERZ824600 | MGnify/ENA primary metagenome ERZ824600 (study PRJEB31778, sample SAMEA3449178) | human gut metagenome | biome: human gut; feature: human-associated habitat; material: faeces | place: United Kingdom | collected 2010/2012 ... | reverse complement strand
AAATCACACAATTATAAACAAATGGTTAAAAAGAAAAATATTTTGTCATTTTTATATGTTTTATACCATCGGCAACATTTTTTACATTATATCCTCTATATTTAGCAGCTATACGTGCATCAAATTCATCTTTTTTTAGCTGAGGATTTATTTCTTCCTTAAATTGTTCTCCCATTTTATTTAATATAGAAGTTTGAATTGCAGTGTTAGCAATTCTGTCATTTGCAAAGATTGGAGGTAAAAAAATAGAATTTGCAAGTACAAGAGCCACAAATAGCGAACCAACAAGGACATGTTCACAAGTCCTAAACTGTAATGAAATTTGATTTTTTTGCAACTCAAGAAGTGTATCCATGATGTCACCCAAATTTTAGTGTAACCGGATACCTTTTTGTTTTTAGAGTGGGTTGGGGAATAACACTCATCAGAGACCTATGAGGGCAAATAGGGTATTCCTACTATTATTGTAACATATTTTAACAAAATGTTCAATCCTTTTAACTGCAAGGTTTTTACAAATCTAAATAGTGGAAATTTTACACTTTTATTTAGTTAAAAATAAAAAAAGTATCAGCGGCACAGATTAAATATTTAATCTGTGCCGCTGATTAAACGTTTTTTGATATTGTTATTTTAAATTCAACAAATGCTTCTTAATAATGTCTGCAGCCTGTGGAAACTCCTTATTATCCTCCATTGAAATAATTTGCGGTGCCGCACCCGAAGATCTTTTTAATTCAAACATAGCAAAATTTTTATTTCTAAAATTGAAGTTAGTCAAAGTTAGTTGAGCATTTTTACCAAATAAAGTTTCACGAATGTGAATATCAACATTGTCTTTTGTTGTACCAATAAATGTTCCGTTATTTCTACCCTTTCTTGATTGAGACAATTTTTCAAATACAAGACTCATCACTTCATTCATCTGTTTTGAATTAGCCGTAAAAGAAACAGTATCTTGATGTAGCCCGGAATTTAAATTTACATAAGGTTTTGGTTTACAACAATTTGTTGAATTAAAACTATTTGAAGTAAATGTAGAATTTGAAATTTTTGAAATAAGCATATAAGTATCCTCTCTAATGTGATAAATGTATTTTATACACTTATTAAACGTCAAAATTTGCACACAGTCAAGAAATTATACAAAAAACTTATTAATCAACATCTACAGGAGCGCGTAATATTTTTTCTATAGCCTCACGAGCTGTAAAGACAAGAGCCTCCGGGATATTATCAATTGTTGTTAACTGGCGCAAAACATCCACAACACGTTTGAAAGCTCGTACTATATCACCTTCACCAATATCTATTTGTTCAGACACAGTTTCCCATTCTGCCCCCTCAACCCATAATTCAATCAATGAACTAAAATACGGATTAATATTCAACGGAGCTTCAATATCGTATCTGGTTTGAACTTTTTCAAGCTTTCTTTTTATATTGCGAATATGATTAAGAGTCTTTCTCACAGGTTCAGAAAATGGAATATAAGGAATCTCCATCCTTAATTCTTCAGTGGTTATGGCACATATAACTCCGGCAAGCTGCGCAGGGGTAAGAGATTCAAGCACTCCGGAAAAGACAATTTCTGCTAAAAACAGCTCATTTTCTGAACGAATTTGAGACGTTGTTTTACCTTTTTGGGTTGGGTAATCCTTATCAAGATAGCCATAATCCTGTAAGGCCGCTCTATGTGCCAGAAACTTATTCCAATAAATATCTTTTTGCTTTTCTATTTCTTTTTCTAATTTATGTTTTTTATTAAGCAATCGTTGAATAACTTCAAGATTTTTTGCATGTTTTTTATAATGTTTGCAATTATCACAGGCAAATTTCTGCAGTTTATGCAAATCAGCCTTATTTCTTTCCCCGAATTCAATAACTTCAGCAGATAAAGCTCTATGTTTTGATTTTTCCTGCTTTAAAATTTTCTTATAGGTTTGCCTGTTTTGGACATATAAAAATCTTAACTTATCGTATTCTAACATATCCTGGTCAGAAAGCTTAAACGGACAAACAAAACTTCTTTCCTGAATTTCGGTTTCATATTGCTCAAGTAATGATAAAATTGGTTTTAGTCTAAAATCTGAAGAATAATAACCAAAACTTTTCAAAATTAATTCTTTTGCTTCTTCCAAATTAAAACGTTGTAACAAGTTAAGCACCATAGAATAGCTTGGAGAAAACCTGCTTTCCAACGGATTAGAATCACTTAAAACAAGTTCAGCAACCTCTTCCGGAGATTGGAAAGACGTACCGACAATTGTAACATATCCAACTTCATCCATCCCACGTCTTCCGGCTCTTCCTGACATCTGCAAAAATTCGTTGGCAGTAAGCATTCTGTGCCCTGTATCAGTTCTTTTACTGGTTGAACTTATTACAGTAGAACGTGCAGGCATATTAATTCCCGCTGCGAGTGTTTCTGTTGCAAAAACAACTTTTATAAGTCCTTGTTGAAACAATTTTTCAACTAAATTTTTCCACGCCGGTAAAAGCCCTGCATGATGAGATGCAACTCCTTGAATTAAATATTCTATATGCTTGTTTCCATAAAGATGCGGATTTTCTGAAATAAACTCATCAATAAATGTTTTTATTTTTTCTTGTTCAGCTCTTGTATTCAAACCTAACCCGGAACATTTTTCCATCTGTTCATCGCATTTTTTTCTGGAAAAAGTAAAATAAATAGCTGGAAGCATATCATTTTCTGATAAATTAGATATAATTTGTTTTACGTATGATTTTTTCCGTTTATCTCGTCCTTTTGCCCATTGAGGCTTTTCAGGACGTATTTTGTTGTTTAACTTACCATTTGGAGTAAGCAGTGGTAATAATTTATAAGGCTGCGAACTATCAAAATAATAAAATTTTAATGGAACCGGTCTAAAATCAGTATTAACAAGTTTTGTTTTTGAATGTACTGTATTTATCCAATTTGTTAACTCATCACAATTGGCTACAGTAGCGGAAAGAGCTATGATTTGAATATTTGTAGGACAGTAAATAATACTCTCTTCCCAAACCGTACCTCTTTGTTCATCATTCATATAATGAACTTCATCCAGCACTACATATTTTACATCTTTAAGGTTATCTGCAACAGCTCCAAAATTTGTACCATAAAGCATATTTCGAAAAACTTCAGTTGTCATAATAACAATTTGAGCATTTCGATTTATAGACGTATCACCAGTTAGCAATCCGACTTTATCACGGCCATATTTTTCAGCAAAATCATAAAATTTCTGATTAGATAACGCCTTGAGAGGAGTTGTATAAAAAATTCTGCAGCCCTGCTCCAAAGCTCTGTGTATTGCATGCTGAGCTATAACAGTCTTGCCTGCACCTGTTGGCGCGCAAACAACAACACTTTCTCCATTATCTATAGTCTCACACGCATCTTTTTGAAAATCATCCAATTCAAAAGGGAATTCGTACATTTTTTATCCTTATAAAAGCTATTCTATTTATATTATAACATATTATCTTATCATTTTCTTAAAATTTTTTAAAATATTAGCAAAAAATAATCTTTAGCGTATTATAATCATCTTTATACAAAAATAAAAGGAGTAATTATATGAAAGTAGAATCTTTTTCTTCAAATCCGTCAATAAATGCAAACCCCCCATTTGGTCGCATCAATCAATACTGGGGCACCAGTCATTTGCTTAAGAGAATTTTAAAACCGGCAGAAATGGATGAATTTCAAAAACTACTTGAAAAGCAGGCAAATAATACAGTAGACATCAACTTCTACACAAGAGGAGAAGAAAATGATAAACTTAAAGCAACAATTCTTCCGGATTTAAGCATTATGCATGTAAAATTCTTAAAACAAGGATTCTTTGAGTCGCATATGAAATTTGTTAGAAGATGCTGCGCACAGGCAGATGAATATAAACGAATAGCAGACAATGTCAGACTTAGAAATAAAGAGCAAGGATTTACACTTCCATAAAATAATAAACCAGATTATAATAGATTCAAAATTAAAAGCTCCAGAGTATCCGGAGCTTTTCTCTTATTATAATTATCAGATTTACTTGTTAAATTTTATCAAAACCTGTGTATTTTCTCAAAACTTCAGGAATGATAATTGTTCCATCTGCCTGCTGATAATTTTCAACAATTGCAGCAAATGTTCTGCCGACAGCCAGACCTGAGCCATTAATTGTATGAACAAATCTTGTTTTACCTGTAGCCTTTTCTTTATATCGAATATTTGCACGGCGAGCCTGATAATCTCCGTAATTTGAACAGCTTGAAATTTCTTTATAAGTACCATAAGATGGCATCCAAACTTCCAAATCCCAGCATTTATTAGCAGAAAATCCAATATCACCAGTTGATAAGGCTTCGCGGCGGTATGGAAGTTCAAGTAATTGAAGCATTTTTTCGGCATCCTCAGTTAATTTTTCGTGTTCCTCTTTACTTGTTTCTGGCGTACACAATTTAACTAGTTCAACTTTATTGAACTGGTGAACTCTAATTAAACCTCTTGTATCTTTACCCGCAGAACCGGCTTCGCGTCTAAAACATGGAGTATATGCAGTCATATACTTAGGCAAATCATCTTCTGATAATATTTCGCCGGCGTAAATATTTGTAACAGGAACTTCAGCTGTTGGAATAAGATATAAATCTTCATCCACACATTTATACATATCTTCAGCAAATTTTGGCAGCTGTCCGGTACCGGTCATTGTCGCAGCATTTGCCATAAATGGAGGCAATATTTCTTCATATCCCTGTTCATTACAGTGGTAATCAAGGAAGAAGTTTATAATAGCACGTTCTAATTTTGCACCTTTGCCTCTATACAGTGTAAATCTGCTTTGAGATAATTTTACTCCGCGTTCAAAATCCACAAGATTTTTATCCTCACAAATGTCCCAGTGAGCTTTAAATTCAAAATCAAAATTTCTAGGATCACCCCATTTATAAACTTCAACATTATCATCTTCTGATAAACCAATTGGAGTTGTTTCATCAGGTATATTAGGAATATGAAGCAAAATATTTCTTTGCTTATTATCTAATTCATTTTGCTTTTCTTCCAGAGCTTTTATTTCATCACCAAGAACTCTTACTTCTTCTTGAATCTGGTCGGTATTTTCACCATTTTTTTTCATCATACCAATTTTCTGAGATTCTGATTTTCTTTTAGCTCTTAACTCATCGGCTTTTGTTTGTATTTTTCTTCTTTCTTCATCTATAGCAATAACTTCATTTATAGATAAATCCGGATTTCTTCGTTTTAACAATTCATTAATTTTTTCAGGATTTTCTCTAATTAGTTTAATATCAAGCATTTTTCCCTCTTTTCTTTTTCCTAATCAGTATTCATATTCTAATTTAAATATATTTTATAATCAAGCTAAATGAATAAAAATTTGACTCTTAGACTGATATATATTTGCAATATTATTGTAATAATGTATAATGGTAATTATAAACAGGGAGATGTGATGTTTAAAAAATTAGCTCAAAAATTAAAAGCAGAAAACTCTACAAACTCTTGTTTTCCAATGAGTTCACCAATTAATTCCGACAGCAAGGCTTCAAAAAAAACTTTCTTGAACACATGGTCAAAGCATGCACTGGACTTATATGAAAGAAAAACAGATATAAAAAATTTCACAAAACTTGCAATTTCAGATATGGAAAACGATTCACATAATCAAATTGTTGACAAATTATTCAGCAGCGGAAAAGTAATCGATCCATTTGATGAGAAAAATTTGTTTGACTTATCTGACAATGAAAGATTTTTAAAAGATTTAGACCTGTAATAAACGTCATTTTTTATCCCTGTCAAAGCTTCAACACCATACTGACAATTAGAGTTCGAAACAAGTTCGAAATGACTGCAGAAATAGTATTTTATCTACTCAAGGATACTAAATATTCAAATTAGTTATTCTAAACCCGGTCAGGAGCTAATTAACAAAACATACTTTCAAAACAATCGACATATTGAACATATCACATAAAAATAGTACATAAATCCATCATCTTGCACCTTGAAACTTTTTCATGTTTTATATATAATTTTGTTATAGAAGAGATAGGAGTAAAAAATGTTCGAACGTTTTACAGAAAAAGCGATAAAAGTTATTATGCTCGCTCAGGAAGAAGCTCGAAGATTAGGCCATAATTTTGTTGGAACAGAACAAGTTTTATTAGGTTTAATCGGAGAAGGAACCGGTGTTGCTGCTAAAACTCTTAAATCAATGGGAGTCAATCTTAAAGATGCACGAACTGAAGTTGAAAAGATTATCGGCAGAGGTTCAGGTTTTGTAGCAGTAGAAATTCCTTTTACACCGAGAGCTAAACGAGTTTTAGAATTATCCTGGGATGAAGCAAGACAACTGGGTCATAATTATATAGGTACAGAACACTTACTTCTCGGTTTGATTAGAGAAGGTGAAGGGGTTGCTGCCAGAGTTTTGGAAAACTTAGGAGTTGATTTAAATAAAGTAAGAAGTAATGTAGTGAAAATGCTTGGAGAATCTAAGCCTCAAACTGCAGCAGGAGCCTCTGGTTCATCATCTTCTTCCGGTTCATCTTCAACCGGAAAAACTAAAACTCCAAGCTTAGATGAATTTGGCAGAGATTTAACCCTTGCAGCTCAAGAATTACGTTTAGATCCTGTTGTCGGCAGAGATAAAGAAATTGAACGTGTTATCCAAATTCTTGCAAGAAGAACTAAAAATAATCCTGTACTATTAGGTGAACCTGGTGTTGGTAAAACTGCAGTAGCAGAAGGATTAGCTACAAGAATAGTTAATGCTGAAGTTCCGGATGTTCTGGATGGCAAAAAAGTTATCCAGTTAGACATGGGGCTTCTGGTTGCAGGTACTAAGTACCGCGGAGAATTTGAAGAACGCTTGAAAAAAATTATGGATGAAATTCGTCAAGCAGGAAACATTATCCTCGTTATTGATGAAATGCATACTTTGATTGGAGCCGGTGCTGCAGAAGGTGCTATTGACGCGGCTAACATATTGAAACCGGCACTATCACGCGGTGAAATTCAAGTTATTGGTGCAACAACTTCTGATGAATATAGAAAATATATAGAAAAAGATTCTGCACTTGAAAGACGTTTCCAACCAGTTCAGATTGATGAACCGTCTATTGATGAATCTATTGAAATTATCAAAGGTTTAAAACCAAAATATGAAGAACACCACAAACTTATAATTTCTGATGAAGCAATTGTTGCGGCTGTTAAATTATCAAGCAAATATGTTAATGACAGATTTTTACCGGACAAAGCAATTGATGTAATCGATGAAGCAAGTTCTAAGGTTAGATTAAAAGTTTCTAACATGTGTCCGGAAGGAAAAGAACTTGAAAAACAATTAAAATCTTTGATTAAAGAAAAAGAAGAAGCTATAAGAAATCAAGAATTTGAAACAGCTTCTCAACTTCGTGATGATGAAGCTGATTTGAGAGATAAAATCAGAGAAGTTTCAGCAAAATGGAGAGAAGAACACGAAACAAATAAAGCAACAGTTACTGCTGAAAATGTTGCTGAAGTTATTGCAATGATGACAGGTGTTCCGGTAACAAAATTAACTGAAGGTGAAAGTGAAAGACTTCTAAAATTGGAAGATACACTACACCAGAGAGTTATCGGGCAGCATGACGCAATTGTTGCAATCTCAAAAGCTATAAGACGTGCCCGTGTTGGATTAAAATCACCAAACAGACCAATTGGAAGTTTTATCTTCTGCGGCCCGACAGGTGTAGGTAAAACTGAACTTGCAAAAGCCTTAGCTGAGGCTATGTTTGGTTCAGAAGATAATATGATAAGAGTTGATATGTCAGAATTTATGGAAAAACATTCAACTGCAAAACTTATTGGTTCTCCTCCGGGATATGTTGGCTATGATGATGGCGGACACCTTTCAGAACTTGTTAGAAAGAAACCATATTCAGTTGTTCTTTTTGATGAAATTGAAAAAGCACATCCTGACGTATTTAATATAATGCTTCAAATACTGGATGATGGAAGATTAACTGACTCTAAAGGTCGTCATGTAAGCTTTAAAAATACAGTTATCATCATGACATCAAATGTTGGCGCAAGCATGATTACAACAACATCAAAACTTGGTTTCTCAACATCTGATGACGAATCAAAAGATAAATACGAAAAACTAAAAGAAACAGTATCTGAAGAAATGAAAAAAGCATTCAGACCTGAATTCTTGAACCGTATTGATGAGACTATTGTATTTGCTCATCTGTCAAAAGAAGAAATTCGTCAAATTGTTGATTTAATGTTAAAAGACCTATTGAAACGACTGGTTGAAAAAGGCTTGAACATTGAAGTTACTGATGAAGTTAAAGATCATCTGGCTGAAAGCGGCTATTCTGAGGCTTATGGTGCCCGTCCGCTAAGACGTTTAATTCAACGTAAAATGGAAGACAGCTTAGCTGAAGAAATTTTGTCTGGAAAATATATTTCAGGCGACACAATAAAAGTTACTCTTGTTGATGGAAAAATTTCTTTTGAAAAAGCTGCGAAAACCAAAAGAGTAAAAAAAGAAAAAGAAACAGAAGATTGTGTTGAACAAACTTCAGTAAATTAATATTTTGGAGCAGGGGAAACCCTGCTCCTGTAATAAATCTTAATATTTTCTGCAATCACTATTTAAAAATATTTTTACGGTTTTTATAAATTTTATAGGGACATTTTATATAATTATTTGTTAGGGGAAATTTTATGCGCGTAAATTTAGTTCAAAATTACACAGTAGTTAATACTGCAACAAGAAAATCAAATATTCAGTCAAATTCACACGAGAAAGCTCATATTCAAAATTCAGGTTTAGTTACACTTACCTTTACAGGGAGAGAAAAAAACTTAGGACAAATTGCCTCATTAACTCCGGAAAATAACGCTTTAGGGCTACCTGAAGCCGCACAAGGCGGAGAAGGTGTTGTTGGTAAAGAAATGATTGCAAGCATGCGCCACAATGAAGTGTTTAAAACTGTTATGGTAGATGGAAAACCTCAAAATATAAAATTTGATGCAAGAAGCTTTATGCCTTTCTGGGAGTACAACAATCCAAAAGGCGGCTTTAAATTTTTATTACATAAAGGACAAAAGGCTTCTGAATTAGCAGATGAAATGCCAGCTAGCCAATTTTACAGCGCAAACTTAGGTGAAGATTTAGAAGCTGTTGCTAAAAAATTTAATATTCCAACAGACGAAATCAGTTATGTTATTCAAAGTAAACCTAATGGAAAAGGGCCTGCAGCTAAATCAAAATACTGCATAATTGAACCTACATCGTTGAAAGGTCATATAACAAGATTATCAGAAAAAGTGTTAGGTGAAACTGAAGATGTCCCTTATGCATTGTTTAAAATTTCTAAAAACAACCCTAAATATAATGAATTAAAAGGTGAACCTCATTATTTTGTATACACCCCTCAACTTGCAAGAGCATCTAAACCATATTCATATGATTGCTTCGGAAATGTTCCTTTTGAAGCTGAAATTGTAAATTCTGATTGGATGAGAGTACAGGCAGAAATTCTGAATAAAAAGATGAATACTGAAGAATTCGGATATTACAATCCTGCAAGCGTTATTTGCCATGACAGAGTTGCTCACACATACGGTAATCATATAGCAAATATGTCCGCACTTGGTGATGATTCGGTAAATGGAACAAAAGCTCACATAATTGCGCATAACACAGGACGATATTATCAAGGGATAACTGATGACCCATTTAAGTATCAAGTTGTCGTTGGCGATGCATCAGATGCTGAAGTCATGAAAAAACTTCCTGATTTTAATATTTTACAAAAAGCAAAACAGTTTGGAATTAATTCTGATAAATTGTCACCAAGAGAACGCCAGATTGCCCATGCAATTATGGATCCATATTTGGATAATTTTAAAGACGGCGGCGGGACTTATAATATTTTAAGAGCCGGTATATCTGCAGCTAAATTAAATCCTCAAAACATTTCAACAGGAACAGTCTCATATACATTTGCAAAAGAAATGAAGAGCAATGAAATGTATGATGCTGCAAAATTTTTAACAGATTTCTACAACGAAATTGAAACAAAAGATGTATTAAACGGTTCAACTCCTGCATCAATGGAATTAGACAATCCAGATGCTCTATTTGGAAGAGACAAAACAAACGGACTTTATAAAAATCGTAAAGGTTTTACACCTTTTAGCTATAATGGCTCAAATATTGATGAAGTTATTGCGGCAAGAGAAAAAAATGCACGCTGGTTCACTAATTTAATCTGGGAAGCCGGAGAAAAAGGACAGGACGAATTAAATAAATTATTCTTTAGTGACGGTCAAATTCAAGACGGACACAATGTAAGAGGTTACTTATCTCCGATTAAAGACGGCGATATTCTTATTATGGGCTGGGGCAGACCGGATGAACAAAAAGGTTTTCCTATTTCAGTTGATGGACTTCTTGACTTTTTCAAAAGATCAGATGTCCCTGCAGAAACTAAATTAAAAGTCAAAGGTGTTTTTGGTGCAGGGCCTTGGAATAAAAACGATTCAGACTGGAAAGCTATTGACAGAGCAATGAAAGAACTTGAAACTCTGGATGGCGGAATTTACAAACACAATCTTATGTATGTTGACGGCTGGTTCTCAAAAAGACTGGTTGGCTGCGCTACATATTGTGCATTTACATCCCGCAGGGAAATGTGCGGAATTACACCACTAGAAGCAAAAGCTGCCGGAGTTCCTTATGCTGTTACAAAAACAGGCGGGCCTGTGGATTACACAAATGCTTTAAACGGGTTTATGACAAAAGAAGCTGTCGAAAGAAATCCTGAATACTATGGACTGAACTGGACCAATACAAAAGAAGAAATTGATGCAGCCAGAGTAAAAAGGCAAGCTTCACAAATGTCTGATATTTATAAAGACATGATAGATGAGTACACAAATAAACATGATTCTTTTGTTGCTAAATGTAAGAAAAATATTGAAGAACGCATTGACTGGCACAACAACAATGAGTATAACCGCGGAAAATCTGCAAACAGACGTTATTTAGATGATATTCTGGAGACAGATAAAAGCTGGGAAAGCCGAAACCAGAAACCTTTAAATAGAATTGTTGGCAAGTTTGGAGAATTTAAAGAAGAAGTTGAAACATTAATGGGTAAAACTAAATCTAAACCACTAAAAATGATTCTTGCCATTGCTCTTGGTACAATAGCTGTAGCAGGTGGAATTTATATGTACTTGAACAAAAAATCTACAAAATCAGAACAATTATCTTCAAATAACAATACCTCAATAAAGTCAAAAGAAAACGAAACTATTTCTAAAAAAGTAGAAATAGCAGCATAATCAAAGTCAAAAAAAGAATAAAAAAAGGGGACTAAGTTATAAAACTTGGTCCCTTTTCGATTTACATCGAAAGATTTGGCTTGTTAATTAAGTTTTGTGGAGTATTCAATGATTAGTGAAGAAACTTTGAAATAACTATCATTATCAGTAAAGCTAATCCCATGAATACTAATGAACCGAACACTCCGGTACCGGAAGATTCATTTAAATGCGCCTCATTAGAGGTATTTGAAACCTCTTGATGAGTTTCAATATTTTCCATAATATTTCTCCTATAAAAATTTTCATATCAAAATTGATTGGCTACAAAAAATAGTCAACAAAAAGCAAATTTAATACGCAATGCTAAGGAGCATTAGGAGAAAGTTCAGTTAAAAAGCGTTTATTATTTAAATTTTTACTTAAATCCAGATATGATTTGTTATAAAGATAAGATAATAATAAAGAAAATTGGTGATTTTCCGGAACCAGCAAATCTTTATAACCGCCAAAAGAAGAACTTGAATCATTTTGTTTTTTCGATAGAACAATAGATTCAGTACTTGATGCCGGAACAATGAATTTTCCATATTCTGAAACTTCATTATAAATAGTGTTGCCATTGTGATTAACTGACTGAATAGAATTCAAATTATTAAATAAATCATTATTCAAATTCACAGCAATTGCATCAGTATTGAGAGATACGAAAAACAAATAAATTATAAAAAATATTTTTAAAACTTTTTTAATCACAATAAGATACCCTAATTAAAAATTAATTAAACTATAAATATACAAATTTGTAAAGTATCCAAATATATAATATCATATATTAAGATGCTAAAACAAGTTCAGCATGACGTTGGTAGCATAATATTACTTATTGACTTTTCTAACATAATTTGGAAGCTTATTGTGAAAAATTGCAATTTAGATATTGAAATAAGTTCAGGGTGACATTTGAATAATAATTTGTAATAAAGTACAATTTGTTATAAATTATTAATATGAGTAAATTAATAGGCATTTCAGATATACACGGTGAATATGATAAACTTTGTTCAGTTTTGGATAAAGTCATACCGCAAAAAGAGGATACAATTGTATTCATGGGGGATTACATAGATAGAGGTGCAAAATCGCGCGAAGTAGTTGATAAACTAATAGACATGCAAAATTTTTGTAATTGTATATATTTAATAGGTTCACATGAATATGCAATGCTCAATGCTCCACAGGATGACTATTACAATTATCTATTTTGGAATTATGGTGGAGATGCCACAGTTCAAAGCTATGGAAGCTTTGAAAACATTATGAAAATTCATGGGGAGTTTTTTAATAGTTTAAAGCCAT
>ERZ824600.4268-NODE-4268-length-12716-cov-3.057499_pt1 | contig 12716 bp, 8 predicted proteins | sample MGYA00519933_ERZ824600 | MGnify/ENA primary metagenome ERZ824600 (study PRJEB31778, sample SAMEA3449178) | human gut metagenome | biome: human gut; feature: human-associated habitat; material: faeces | place: United Kingdom | collected 2010/2012 ... | reverse complement strand
GTTAGCTTTGGAGGCTCATTTAACTTTTGAATTTTCTTTTTTCTATCTTCCTTTTCTTGTTTTTTCTCTAAATTCTCTTTCATAACAAAAACCCTCCCCCTTAATTATATCATAAAAAAAAGCACCTCCCATTAAAGGTTAGTGCTTATCTTTTAAAGTTTTTAATTAAAAATTAATATTTCTAATGTATTAGAAAATATTATAATAATTATTTTCTTATTATTTAATAGCTATTTTTGATATACTTTTCCTTTTCAATACAATAGTTATTGAACTTAGTAATTCTTGCACAATATCCAGGAATTATAACCACAGTAGTAGTTGGCTCTTCAATAATAGCAGGTCCATGAACTACATCTCCATATACTAAGTTCTCACCTTTAAATACAGGTGTTGCCTTTATATCATTGAATTCCTTAAAGTATACTTTTCTAGTCCCATAATTTTTAACTTTCTCATATGCAAGATCTCCCTTGTTTATTTTTTGTTCTGGAATTACAGCTTCACGCTCATGCTTACCAATTGCTTTTACTCTCCAATAAACACATTCTATATACGTATCATCCTTCACAGAGAAAGTTCTCTCATGTTCTGCGTGAAATGCATCTTCCATCTTTTTAATACTTTCTTCAACAACATTATAATTTTCATCAAGAAAATCAGTTATATCAACTGACAATTCATATACTTGAAATGGATAATGTGCTTCCATATAAACTTCAATCTTTTGATATTCTTTTGCAATATTGTTTCTTTTAAAGAATTCTTTGGCTTTGTTTACTAAATCATGAATAAGCTTATTAGTTCCTTCATAGTTAAAGTTGTTTGTTAATGTATATAAGCTTCCATTATACTCTGAAATAATGTCAGAAAATATTCCTCCTACTGCACTCAAACCTCCTGCTGTTCTTGGAATAAGAAGTCTATCCATTTCAAGCCCTTCTGCAAGTGCAATAGCATGAAGTCCACAAGCACCTCCTCCTGAAATCATAGCATAACTTCTTGGGTCAATACCTTGCCAAATAGTAATATCTTTAATTGCTGCAATCATATTTACATTTACTGTTGCCCATATAGAATATGCTGCTTCCATTACACTAATTCCAAGCGGATCAGCTACATGTTCCTTAATAGCTGCCTTAGCAAGTTCCGGATACAATTTCATACGTCCATTATTAAAGAATTCTGGATTAAGATATCCAAGGACACAGTTAGCATCTGTTACAGTTGGTAATGTACCTCCACGATTGTAACATGCAGGGCCTGGAACTGAGCCAGCACTTCTAGGTCCAACACGAACCATACCACCATTATCTACCCATGCAATACTTCCACCTCCAGCACCAATGCTATGTACATTTACTCTAGAGATACCAGGGATTTCATCACCAATAATAGCTTCCTTAGATACAGAAATATTACCATTAATTACACAACTAACATCAAAGGTTGTTCCTCCCATGTCCAAAACTACTGCATTTTTTTCATTTAAATCACTTATAGCATATTTTCTTCCAGAAACTGGAGCCATAGATGGACCTGAATCTACTGAATATAATGGTCTTTCTACAATCTCTGCTGTACTCATAACGCCTCCAGCAGAATTAAGCATTCCAACTTTTCCAATAAAACCTTCTTTATTTAATCTTTTGTTTAAATTATTTGCATAAGTAGAAATAAGCTTTCTTAAAGAAGCATCCATTGCTGCTGATACCCACCTTCTATACTCACGACTGCTAGGATTTACTTCACAACTAGTTACGACAGTAACTTCTGGCCATACTTCTTTTACAATCTCTGCAGCACGTTTTTCATGCATAGGATTAGCAGTTGACCATAAGAAACAGATACAAATTGCTTCAACTCCATACTCTTTTAACTTTAAAGTTTGTTTTATCACATCCTCTTCACACAAAGGTGTGTCTATTCCTCCTTCAGAATTTATACGTTCCTTTACTGGAAGTGTAAGATAACGAGGTACAAATGGTTCTGGATAATCTAAGAACATATCAAATGGGTTTTTATTTGGTCCTTCTCTAAATAGAAATACATCTCTGAAGCCCTCAGTACAAATAACTCCAATTTTACCACATCTCTTTTCAACAATTGCATTAGTTGAGATAGTTGAACCATGTGTAAACAAGCCACCATTTTCAACACTAATATCTTTAAGAAATTCTTCAAAATCTTGATTATAGTGTTCAGCTGCCACCTTTAAAGCACCAAGAATTCCTTCTGTCCAATCATGAGGTGTAGTTGGTGATTTAAATACATTAACCTCTCCGTTTTCATCTAATACTGCAGCATCTGTAAAAGTGCCGCCAACATCTACGCAAACATACTTTGACATATCTTTTACCTCCTTATTTTATCTTAAATTTTTCATCTTTTCTCTTAAAGATTTTGTAGCTTCCACATCAGAACAATATTTTTCTTTAGAATCATTCACTATAACTCCATAGACATTCTTAGCAAATTCCTTACTAATCCATCCTTCACGAACTCTATGACATACTAATTCTGGATCTCTTTCTAAAGGATCTCCATACCCACCACCACTAGAACTTTCTGATACTATAGCTTCTCCAACTGAAATTGCAGGTTCAGCAAAAGCTGGTAATTCTTCTCTTGAAGTTTCCCCTTCCTCAATTTTATATTTCCATGCAGCTGCCTTATGTCCATCTAAGCCACCTTCTGCTCCTCTTGGTGGATTATCAATACCATCACAAGAATATGCACAAACAATAGGATCTTTTCTTGCTGTCATAACAAACTTACAAGATGGAGCTGAATCATATTTTCCTGCTCCTACAGAGTTTTCTAAAATCTCTTCTGATATAACTTTAAAAGGATATTGTTGTTCTAATACTTCTGTTGAATTCCAGTTCATAGCACCTCCAGTAACAGGATATTGATAAGTAATCCATCCATCATATCCATTAACTGCTGGTCCTCCAGTCATTCCACAAAATATTTGATTAACATAAGGTTCATTATTTTTTCTCCAGTCTACGCCTGACACTACTGCAACAGCTGGGCATTGTGTAGCACCACCTTCTGCCATACCCTTTTCACTAGTAATTTGATTCATAAGTGCTTGTACCCCAGAAATCACACGATCTGCCAAATTAGTTGTAGCCATAGATGATGAATATGGTTTTTTAGCTTTTCCAACTATACAACCTTCCCTCATTTTAACCTTGATACGACTCATTGCACCATCATTACAAGGTATATCACAAGGCATTCTATTTAGTACACCTGTTACTACACTGGCAAGAGTTGTTGCTTCACACATATTTAAACCACAAGGAAGTGAATCCACATTCTTTGTTAAATCAAATTCGATACATCCTTCTTCTGGTTTTGTATCACATATTATGTGAATATTAACCTCTGGAATAACACCCTCTATAGCATCAGCCTTAATATCATATTCATAATGACCCTTTGGAAGAGTCTTTAATTCTTCTTTCATTCTTTTTGCACCATAGTCTTGATATGCTTCACAGAAATCTTTAATAATATCATTGCCATATTCTTTACATAATTCTTCTAAACGTTTCTCACCTACTCTTGAAGAGCCAACACATGCTAGATAATCACCATACCACATATCTGGAACACGATTTCTCATCATAGCAATTTTAATAATATCTGCAACATCTTTATAGTCTTTTTGAATTTTGATACATGGCCAATCAATTGCACCTTCATCAAACATATCTTTTGCTGCTGGCACATAGGTACTTGGAATTGTGTTACCAATATCTGCTTGATGCCCTTTAGTTACTGCAAAGAACATTAACTCTCCATCATGAAACACTGGAGCAATATATGTATAATCTGCATGATGTGTATTTCCATGATATGGAGAATTATTTAAAAATAAATCTCCTTTTTTAATTCCCTCTGGATGCTCAAAACATGGACTAACAGTCAGTCCCATATTTGCACAATGTACAGGAATACTTTCTGCTAATGCAATTACTTTACCATTTCTATCACATATTGCTGTTGATAAATCGTGACATACACTCATTAATTGTGATCTTGCTGTTCTCATTAAAGTATTAGTCATTTCAAGTCCAATACTATAAAGACGGCTTGAAAGAACTGACATTAAATAGGGTTCAACTTTTTTACTCATATTATTATCTCCTTTCATCTTCCTAGTTTTCCTTTTTGCAAAATATCAAACTTTTTAGCATGTTACATAGAATAGGTTTCAAAAGAATTTATCTGTTTCTTTTTAAATAACAAAAAGGGCAAAAGTAACTTTTTAGTAGCACCTTTGCCCTTTTGTTCATCTATGTTGAATACATAATAACACTTTTAATTATAAAAATCAATAGTTTTCAAAAAAATAAAACATTTTTGTTCAATAAAGATGAACAAAAATGTTTTATTAATAAATATGGCTTAATTTTCTTATAAAATAATTAAATTAACTAACTAAAATGCCTGCTATCTTCTTTCCTACATCACGTAATGATCTAAGATACTCTTTTAACATATAGTCTGATATTGGTTCTAAACATGACATTCCAATAGAATATTTAACTGCATCTTCTCCTGTAATAATAGGAATTGCAACACAAAACCTTCCATATAAATATTCCTCAAATCCAGTTGCATAGCCTCTATAGATAATATCTTGCATCTCTTTTTTCAACTTACCTACATCTGTAATTGTATTTTCTGTATAGGGCTTTATATTTTTCTTATAAAACTCTTCTTTTTCCTTAACAGTTGAATACCCTAATAATACTTTACCTACGCTAGTACAATGTAAAGGCACATGAGCTCCAGCCTTTGACAAATAATCTTTCTGAAAATAGAATGCCTGCTCACAACAAATATATACTGCCTCATCTCCTTCTTTTTCAGCAAGATACACATTGTTTTTATAAATATCTCTTAGCTGCTGAAGATACTCTGTAATTCTATAATCAAGATTTCTAGACTCCTTATACCTTGAAAAAAGAGAAACAACTGCACCTCCTAACATATATTTCTGAGTTTCACAATTCTGCATTACATATCCACACTGTTCAAAAGTCTGTAAAATATTATGTACTGAACTTTTCAACATGCCACTATATTCTGCTAATTCTGTAACTCCTACCTCTTTATGTTCTGCATCAAAATACTCTAAAAGCTTTAAAGCTTTATATAATGACTTTACCTTTGGTTTATTACTATTACTAATTTCATTATCTCCTTGCAACAACATTATCAATCCTCTCCCACTATTTTTTCATGAAGATAGAATATCATAATAGTCCTTTTCATTCAATTTAATTTATTTATTTGACCTGTTATTTATAGTTTTTACACTAAAAATCCAACATCTAATTATTAACTTTCTGTAATTTTTATATTACTTTTAGTGTCCAATCCTCACAGTTCCATATTTCATTTACAACATCTTTATAGAATTCTGGTTCATGGGAAACTAGAAGTATTGAACCTTTGTATTCTTGTAGTGCTCTTTTTAGTTCGTCTTTTGCATCTTGGTCTAGGTGGTTTGTTGGTTCGTCTAGTACTAGAATATTGGTTTCTCTGTTAAGGATTTTACAAAGTCTTACTTTGGCAGCTTCTCCTCCTGATAAAACCATTATTTTAGATTCTAGTTGTTTTGTTGTTAAACCACATTTTGCAAGTGCTGCTCTTATTTGATATTGGGTATATGAAGGAAATTCTTCCCACACTTCTTCTATGCATGTATTTGTATTTCCACTTCTATCTTCTTGTTCAAAGTAGCCAATTTCTTGGTAATCTCCTCTATGTACTTCTCCACTTAGTGGCTCTATTATTCCTAAAAGGCTTTTTAGTAGTGTTGATTTTCCTAGTCCATTTGCTCCTACTAAAGCAATTTTTTGTCCTCTTTCCATATAAAGATTTAAAGGTTTTGTTAATGGACTATCATATCCTATTACTAAATCTTTTGTTTCAAAAATAGTTTTTCCAGCTGTTCTTGCTGTTTTAAATATAAATTCTGGTTTTGGCTTTTCTTGCATTAGTTCTATTTTTTCCATTTTATCTAGTTTCTTTTGTCTAGACTTTGCCATATTTGCTGTTGCAACATTTGCTTTGTTTCTTGCTACAAAGTCTTCAAGTCTTGCTATTTCCTTTTGTTGCTTTTCATAAGCCTGTTCTAATCTCTTTTTATTTTCTTCATATAGTCTCTTAAATTCATAATAGTCACCAACATATCTTGTAAGCTTTCTTTCTTCAACATGGTATATTAAATTAACTACTGAATTTAAAAATGGAATATCATGTGATATTAATATAAAAGCATTTTCATAATTATTTAAATATCTTTTTAACCATTCTATATGCTCCTCATCTAAATAGTTAGTAGGCTCATCTAGTAAAAGAATATCTGGATTTTGAAGAAGAAGTTTTCCTAAAAGTATTTTTGTTCTTTGTCCGCCTGATAAATCATCTACATCTCTATCTAGTCCTAAATCTAAAAGTCCTAATCCCTTTGCTACTTCTTCAACCTTAGGGTCTATTACATAAAATCCATTATTATCTAAAAGGTCTTGTATAACTGCTGTTCTATCTAGCATTTTTTCTAACTCTTCTGGAGTACAATCCCCCATTTTTTCATAAAGACTATTCATTTCAGCTTCTAAATCAAATAAATATTTAAAAGCATCTCTTAAGGCATCTCTAATGCTTTGACCTTTTGTAAGTACAGCATGTTGGTCCATATAGCCAACTCTTACATTATTAGACCAAATAACATCTCCTTCATCAGGCATTAAATGTCCTGTTACAATATTCATAAAGGTAGATTTTCCTTCTCCATTAGCTCCTATAAGACCAACATGTTCACCTTTTAAAAGTCTAAAGGATACATCTTCAAATATAGCTCTATCTCCAAAGCCATGATTTATATTTTTAACTTGTAATACGCTCATTAAGTCCTCCAAAATTTAATAATCATATTCTTCACTTACATTTTCAAAAACTTTTATTTTTAAAGTATTATTATCTTTTACCTTTTTATAAGAACATAAAAATTCATTAAGTTCACCATCACTTAAATCTACTTTTTTGCTACTTTCAATAATAACATTAACATCATCTATAATTACTTCTAAATCATTTTTTTCATTTTTTATTTTATATACAGATACTGCTTTATTTTCCACTTTGTTTTCATATTTTTCTTGAAAACTTAAAGTTTTTCTAACTTCTTCATAATTAGGAGTAATATTTGATATGCTTATTCCTGCATTTTTTAACTGCTCCTCTAAATTTGAAGGGTCAAATCCATATCTTTCCATAAGTTTTTTTTGTATATTAAAAAATTTATCTTGAGATATATTATTCTCTTCCATATATGCATACATCTTCTTAGTAAAATCAGCCATAGTAATTCTACCCTCAGCCATATCATAATACAAACTATACATATAATTTTCTAACTTATCAACATCTTTTTCATTAGCCTTATTTTTTATCTCATTAAAATCAATAATTCTATCATCCATAAAAAATCATCTCCTTTTTTTAATATTATATATTATGCTTTTCATAAACTTCAATAATATCAATTAAGTTTATTGAAATGTTATTTATAAAGCAATAATACTTAAAGCCTATGACTGAAACAGCTAAATAACATAAGAAGCTAAATATTTTTGAAACTTGCTTATTCTTCACTGCTTTCTACACCAATTTCTGTCCATGCTTCGTCATAAACTTTCTTTACATCCTTTGGTAAGTCTTTGTAAAGTTCACATCTATCCATTATTTCCTTTGGCATATATGCATTTGGATTGTTTTTTATACTATCATCTTGTTCTTCCATAGCTTCTTTATTTGGAGTTGTATATCCTATTTCATCTGCTATTCTTAAAGCATTTTCTTTATCACTTACAAAATTTATAAACTTTTCTGCTCCTTCTACATTTTTTGCAGACTTAGGAATGCATAAGCTATCTATCCAAAAGTTTGCCCCTTCCTTTGGAACAACATATTCTAAATTATCATATTCATCTTGAAGGTTTAATCCTTCTCCAGACCATATCATATTAACAACTGTTTCTCCACTTGCTATACTTTCTGTTCCATAGTCACTACCATAAATAGTTCCTAATTTCTTTTGGCTTAAAAGAAGATTTTTAGCTTCTTCTATTTCATCTTTATTTTCACTATTTAAAGAATAGCCAAGCTTTTTAAGGGCAGCACCTATTGTATCTCTATAAGTGTTAAACATAAATATTTGATTTTTATATTTTTCGTTCCACAATATATCCCAGCTATCAACTTTTTCAGTTACAACATCTTTATTATAAATAAGTCCTACAGTTCCAAACATATATGGAACAGAATACTTATTTCCTGGGTCTATTGATAAATTAAGATAATCTTCACTCATTTGATTTATATTAGGTATATTTTCTTTATTTAATTCTTGAACTAAATCTTCATTTATCATTCTTTCCATTAAGTTATCTGAAACTAATATTACATCATAATTTGCAGCTCCAGTTTTGATTTTATTGTACATTGTTTCCATATCATCAAAAGTATCTACATTTACCTTTATATTATATTTATCTTTAAATTCCTTTAATGTTTCACTATCAATATTTTCTCCATAGTTAAGAAAATTTACTACCTCCTTTGAACTATTGCATCCTGTAAATAAGCAAGCAATAAGAGCAATAGAAAGTATTATACTAATTTTCTTTATTAACTTTTTCATCTAAACTCTCCTTTTCTAAGTTTTGATTTTTAATAAATTCAACTTCACCTTTTGCAAATTCCTCAAAGGCTTTAATGAATTTAAATACATGAGTTATATTGTGGCATGTTGATAAAAATATTGTTTCAAATTGAGAAGGTGGTATATGTATACCACTTTTAATCATATGCATAAAGTATCTTTTAAATCTTTCTTCATCACATTTTTTAACATCTTCAAAGGTTCTTACCTTTCCTTTTGTAAAGAATATTGTCATCATTCCACCATATCTATTTATTGATATTGGTATGTTATATTTTTCACTTACTTTATATAATTCTTCTTCAAGTTTCTTTCCAATATGTTCTATATGTTTATAATATTCTTCATGGTCTTTAAGTTGCTTTAGTGTTGCAAGACCAGCTGCCATAACTATAGGATTTCCTGACATTGTCCCTGCTTGATATACTCCACCAAGAGGTGAAAGCATCTCCATTATTTCTTTCTTTCCTCCATAAGCACCACAAGGAAGTCCTCCTCCCATTATTTTTGCATATGTAACTAAATCTGGTGAAACATCAAAAAGACTTTGTGCTCCAGTAAAGGATACTCTAAATCCTGACATTACTTCATCAAAAATTAATACAGAATTATACCCATTACATAATTTTCTTAATCTTTTCATAAACTTTTCTTCAGCTTTTATTGTACCCATATTACCAGCTACAGGCTCAATTATAACTGCTGCAATTTCTTTTCCATATTTCTTAAATAACTTTACAAGTTGTTCTTCATCATTATAAACACCTATTAATGTGTTTTTTATACTGTCTTCTGGAACTCCTAAAGAACCTGGAATACCATCTGTTAAGACTCCAGAACCTGCTTCAACTAAAAATCCATCAAAGTGTCCATGATAACATCCTGCAAATTTTACTATTTTATCTCTTTTTGTATATCCTCTTGCAAGTTTTATAGCACTCATGGTAGCTTCTGTTCCTGAATTAACCATTCTTATCATTTCAACATTTGGCATATTTTCGCATAAAAATCTACTCATTTCAAGTTCTAAAAAAGTTGGTGCTCCAAAGGCTAATGCTTTTTCTGAAGTTTCTTTTATAGCTTCAACAACTTTTTCATTACAATGACCTAATAATAAAGGCCCCCAAGCTAAAACAAAGTCTATATATTCTTTTCCTTCTTCATCTACTATAATAGCCCCTTTTCCAGACTTAATAATAGGGGGTGTCATGTCCATTCCTCTATAACTTCTTACAGGACTATTAACTCCTCCTGGCATATATTTTTTACTTTCATTAAAAATTATTTCATTTTCTTTCATTTGTATCATCTATCCTTTTAAAATTCTTCCTGCATAAATTGCATAGTAAGTTATTATTATATCAGCACCTGCTCTTTTTATTGAAGTAAGCATTTCCATAACAACTCTTTTTTCATCAATTAAATTTTCTTTTGAGGCTGCTTTTATCATAGCATATTCTCCACTAACACTATAAGCACAAACAGGAACTACTGTTTTATCTTTAACCTCTCTTATTATATCAAGATAAGATAAAGCAGGTTTTACCATAACTATATCTGCTCCCTCTTCTATATCCATTTCAACTTCTTTTAAGGCTTCTCTTCTGTTTGCAGGGTCCATTTGATAAGTTTTTCTATCTCCAAATTTAGGAGCAGAATTAGCAGCTTCTCTAAATGGTCCATAAAAAGCTGAGCAATATTTTGCAGAATAGCTCATTATAGGTATATTCTTAAATCCAGCTTTATCTAAAGCTTCCCTTATAAAACCTACTCTTCCATCCATCATATCAGATGGTGCTATCATATCTGAGCCTGCTTTTGCATGGGATACTGAAATTTTTGCTAAGTATTCTAATGTTTTATCATTATCTACATAATCTCCATCTAATATGCCACAATGACCATGGTCTGTATATTCACACATACAAACGTCTGTTATAACATACATATTTTTATCTATTTCTTTTATTTCTATGACTAGCTTTTGACGACAATCATCACATAAAAATCTTTTAGCTATTTTAAACATACTTTGACCAATTTCACCTGTTAAGTATTGATATTCTTCTCCATATGGTTTAATTTTCAATGCTGAACTAATATGCATTGCTAAATGACCTTTTTCATGATCAAATGTATTTTGAAATTCTTCAGCAGATGTTGTCAATCCAATAACTACAATGGAACATTTATGTTTGAAGTTTGAATAGGTAATTCCTAACTAATTATTTTCTATAAATTTATCTAAATCTTTCTTATATTAGAATAATTCTTTAAAACCTATTTGTTTACGACCATTAGGAATCTTCTTTGCCTTAACATAATTGTCAAAAGTCGCTCTACTAACTTTTAAGTATTTACATGCTTGATACTTGCTAAGTTTTTCATTCTTATTAGTTATTCCAGAAAGATATTCAATTACTTCTTCGCACTCTTCTGGACTAAGATTAGAATTACCGTATCGATATCGTTAACAATTTTTAATAAAATTTCTCTAATAATCTTTAACATAATTAACCATAAATTGCCCCATTAACAAGAATAAGATCTTCTCTTAAACCTGATTGAGCTGCTGCAATTCAAGTAATACAATAACATTTATATGTTCCTCCAGATAATGAGTCTATACCATCCATTAAAAACACAGTTGGTTCATCAAATACTACAGGTGTTGCAGAAGGAACAACAACTATAGCATCTGGTTGTTCTTTAGTAACTCTTGCTACAACATTTACTTGAGTTGTTGAATTTGTAAAATAAATACCTGGTTTACCAGCATCATCAGCATTTGTTAATATTGGTAGTTGTTTACTAAATATATTATCTAAGTTAATAGTAGATGCTGAAGATCCTGTATAACTTGTAGTTGAACTTCCTGCAATAACATTTAATGCATATGGGTTTGGAAGTGCTATAGGAATTTCAGGTATATCGTTAACATTTGCTGGAGTAAAGCCTAAAGCAGTTTTAACTGTAGTATCTTTTAAGAGAGTATAAGCAGTACCATCCTCTAAGACATATATGGCCATTTCAGCACCTCCAGACTCTGTATATCCTGTCTTAATTCCTCCTAAAACATTATTTTTAGCTACAGGTAATGTATATGAAGATCCAGGAGCACTATTAGTAATAGTTAAAGTTCCATTAGAAAATGATAGACCAATACCAGTACCATTAGCAATAGTTAATGTAGTAGAACTATCATTTAAAGTTGTACTTCCAACTTTAACTGGTCTTCAAGTATTCTCGGTGGAATATCCTTGGCCCGTAACTCAACTTTGAGTAGCATATCCACTTAAAGATGGTATTTCACTCTTTAATGCTAAATTAGAAAGTGTCTGACCAGAATTTTTGATAGATTTAGTTCCTGCTCCAATTATGATATAATCAGAAACAAGATTTCCACTAGCCATTACATCTCCACCACCTGCTGAACCAATTTTTTCATCAATCTCGGATTGAGAATAAGTTTCAGACTTTGTATAACGATTATTTAATGCTTCGGTAACTACTTTATTTTGAACTGGATTAACAGAAGTTGTACTTAAAGAAGAATCAACTACAATTCCTTCAGGTATATCAAAATTAAGATCTGATTCATCAATTTTGTCTTTATAAGCAAGAGCTCCTGCATCTGTAATTTGAGACAGAGGATGAGTGTGTGCTGCAGGAACATAAGTTTCTGGTTTTCCTGTAACTTTATCTCATGCTATTTCTTTCTCATCAACATATGACTTTAATGCTAAATTACTAATTAAAATACCAGAATCTTTAACAGTTTTTCCTGGACCATTAGAAGTTATTACTCTATCCGCAGTAGTAAATGCTTCTGCTGCAATTACATCTCCTGCTCCAAAACCTGTTAACTTATCGTCAACTTCCTGTTGAGTATAAACACTAATGCCCTTTGTAGCATTAACTTTATGTTTATTATTAGCATCAACTTCAATTAATGTAATAACAT
>ERZ824600.4266-NODE-4266-length-12722-cov-5.777295_pt1 | contig 12722 bp, 13 predicted proteins | sample MGYA00519933_ERZ824600 | MGnify/ENA primary metagenome ERZ824600 (study PRJEB31778, sample SAMEA3449178) | human gut metagenome | biome: human gut; feature: human-associated habitat; material: faeces | place: United Kingdom | collected 2010/2012 ... | reverse complement strand
CCATATCTATCAGAAAAAGCCCAGCTCCAGCCGGACTTTTTCGACAGACTGAAGCGCGGAGCAGAAGGCTCCGCGCTCGTGACCGAAGTCACGCCAAATCTTTTCCGTTGTGGGAGTTTTTGCAAATACTGTTTTACGGAGCCCCTGCAATGGAAAGCGTCTCCCTTTTTCGGTCATTGCAGGCGGACCTCCGCGCCGGTGAGGGCGTCGTCCTCGTGCGAGACGAGAAGGACGATCTTCTCCCGTGCGGCCCGCGCGACGCAGCGCTGCGCCGCGGCGCGGTTGTCCGCGTCGAGTCCGGTGAAGGGCTCGTCGAGCGCGAGCGCGTCCGAGGGCGCGAGCAGGGCGCGCGCGAGGGCCAGGCGGCGCTTCATGCCGCCGGACCAGTCCCGCACCCGCTTGCCTCCCACATCGCCGAGCCCCAGCTCCGCGAGCAGGGCGCGCGCGGCGGCCTCGTCGTAAGCCGCGCCGAGCGCGAAGCATAGGTTGCCCGCGGCGTCGAGCTGTTCGAGCAGGCGGTCCTCCTGAAAGACCGCCGCCCAGCGGAAGCGGTCGGCGTTGGTCGTGCCGCCGTCGGCACGCTCCAGCCCCAGCAGGATGCGCAGCAGCGTCGTTTTGCCGATGCCGGAGCTGCCCATGACGCGCGTGAGACCGATTTCGGCGGTAAAGCTCACGCCTTGCAGCACCGCTGTGCCGCCGTAGCTTTTGCGGAGATCTTCCACCCGAAGCTCCATCAGGCGCACCACCTTTCCGTCAGCGCGTCCACGCCGCGCAGGAACAGCCCTTCAAACAGAACGGAGAGCAGCACGATCACCGCCGTCCACGCGAAGAGGTCAGCGGTCTGAAAGTAGACCTTGGCGGTGTAGAGCCGTTCGCCGATGGTGCCGGAGCACAGGCCGATGACCTCCGCTGCCGTGCCGGCCTTCCACGAAAGGCCCAGCGCCGTATCGGCCGCCGCGCGGAAATAGGGCAGCACCTGCGGCAGATCAACGCCGCGCAGCCGCCGTGAAAGCGGTATGCGGAACACCTGCGCCATTTCAAGAAGCTCGCGGCTCGTGCCGCGGATGCCCTCAAGCACGTTGCGGTACACGACGGGGAAAGCCATCAGCGCGGCGATGAAGAGCGGCAGCCGGCGGCTCTCGAGCCACACGAGCGCGAGGATGATGAACGACGCGACCGGCACGGCCTTGACGGCGGACACGAGCGGCGCGAGCAGCTCCTCGACACGGCGGTACCGCGCGGCGAGCGCGGCGAGCACGACCGCCAGCGCGCAGGCGAGCAGAAAGCCGCCGAGGATGCGCGCGGCCGAGGTGAGTACCGTCCGCCAGAACGCGGCGGTGACTGCCAACTCCCCGAGCCGCGCGAGCGCCGAAAGGGGAGAGGCGAGCAGCAGCGCGCCGTGCGGGTAGAGGGCGGCGAGCGCCATGCTCGCGCCCTGCCACACGAGCAGCCAGAAAACGACCGCCCAAAGGCGGACGCTTTTTTTCTTCGTCTTCACGGCGGTCATCTCCTTTCTTATGGGGTGTCGGCCTTACTGCGTGACGGTGGTGGGACAGCGCCCGCCGAAGGATCACGCAAAATAGAAGCTGTTATCCGGCATCGCGCCGCCGACAGCGGCGGGGTCGGCGTTGTAGAGCACAGAGAGATAGCCGGGCAGCTTTTCAAGAAGTTCTGCTCCTGTGATGCAGACAATATTGCAGTAAGGCAGGGCCTTTTCCGCTACGGCGGCATCCACGATGCCGTATTCGCCGATGAGCGCGGCGGCATCGGCGGTGTTGGCGTTGACCCAGTCCACGCTTGCGGCGTAGGCGGTGAGGAAGCTGCCGACGGCGGCAGGGTGCGCCTCGACAAATTCGCTGCGTGCGACGATCACGCCGGTGATGAGCGCGGAGCCATTGTCCAGCTTATCCCACTCCTCGGTGAGATCGAGCGCCATGCGCAGACCGTCGATTTTGCTCTGCGCGACGGTAACAAAGGGCTGGGGCAGCAGGGCGATGCTCGCCTGACCGCTCGCCAGCGCCGCGACGCATTCGCTGTGCTCGCTCTTCCAGTCGAGCGTCACGTCGGCGTCGGGGTCGATGCCGTTTTCGCTGAGAAGATAGCGCAGGGCGTACTCGGGCGTGCTGCCCTTGCCCGCGGCCACGACGGTCTTGCCCTTGAGGTCGGCGAGGGACTGTACGCTCTCGCCGTTTTCCACAATGTAGAGCACGCCCAGCGTGTTGACCGCCAGCACCTGCACCGCGCCATCGGTCTTGTTGTACAGCACGGCGGCGAGGTTCGCGGGCACGCAGGCCATGTCCAGCTCGCCCTTGATGAGCGCGGGCGTCACCTCGTCGGCGGAGCCGGCGAGGGTGAAGGTGTAAAAATTGCCGACCTCGCCCTCATAGGGCTTGGAAGAGTTCAGCAGGGCGCTGGTCATTTCGTCATTGTCCCGCATCAGCCTGACAAGGCCCATGGCGGTCGGCCCTTTGAGCGCGGCGATTTTGAAGTGTGCGGTGGAAGCGTTCGGCACATCCGTCGTTTCGACCGCCGGATCGTCCGGTGCGGACGGTCCTTCCTCCTTTTTGCCGCAGGCGGCGAGCGAGAGGACGAGGGCCAGCGTCAGGCACAGGGCGAAAAACTTTTTGAGTGATTTCATTTGGCAGCTTCCTTTCTGATGGCGGCGTCGGGGGCGTAGACGGTCTTGGCGGTGATGCCGTCGAGTCGGCCCAGCTTGCCCGACAGGGCGGAGATGACGTCGTTCGGCGCGTCGAGCGCCACGCTGATGATGTTCACGCCGCGCTCCCGGTAGGGAACTCCCATCCGTCCGATGATGTACGGCCCGTATTGGTGCAGCAGCTCGTTGAGCGCCTGCACGGAGCTTCCCTCCTGCACGATGACGGCCAGCACGGCGACGCGCGTTTCCATAGACATGACCTCCCGAAAAATAAGAGCATCCCTCCCGCCGCACGGCAGGAGGGATGGAAAAACCGGTACCGGACACAGCCGCCGGCTGTGCCTTGCTTTTCCTCCTCTTTCGGCTCGGGCTTGCCCTCACCGGCAGAACGGCAGAATAAATGATACGGTCCGCCGGTCAGAGCGTACTTCCCGGGGACGAAGCGATGATAGCACAGAGCGTCCGCGCTGTCAAGCGCGGCGCTCAGAACACCAGGACGAGCAGCATCTTGAATGGCTCCTGCCCATACACCGCGTGCGGATGTCTGGCGGGCATGACGATGCTCTCGCCCTCGCGGAGCAGATACTCCTTGCCGTCGATGGTGATGCGGCCCACACCGTCGAGGCAGGTCACGAAGGCGTCGCCGCCGGACTCGTGCGTGCTGATCTCCTCACCCTTATCGAAGGAGAAAAGCGTCACGCTCAGCGCGGCGTTCTGCGCGAGCGTCTTGCTCACGACCTGCCCCTTCTGATAGGCGACCTCGTCCTTGAGCGTCAGGACCTCTGCCTTGGAAATGTTCTTCAAACCGGTCATGGAAACAAACCTCCTTGTCATGCCGTGCCTTAGTTTATGGAGAATTATAGCAGAGAAATTGAAAAGCGTCTGTTGCGGACGCAACACCGCGAATCAAAAATTTTGCCGCATCCCGTCGAAGACTGCGGCTTGACATTTGGAAACGATACCTATATTATAAAGCCACACTTATCATGCGGAAGTGTTGCCAAAAATATACCGGAAAGCGAGGGGAGCAGAGCATGGAGCACATTACCAGCCGTCAGAACGCGCTGATGACGCACATCCGAAAGCTGAACGCCTCCCGCGCCTATCGCCGCGCGAGCGGCGAATACCTCTGCGACGGCGTGAAGCTGCTCGAGGAGGCGCTTCGGTGGAACGCGCCGCTCAAAACGGTCGTGCTTTCCGAGGGCGTGGACGCTCCCGCGCTTCCCTCCGGCGTGCGCGCCGTGCGGGTGCCCGCCGATGTGATGCGCTCGATCAGCCCGATGGAAACGCCGCAGGGCGCGCTCTTCACCGTGCGCCTGCCGGACACCGCGCTGCCCGAAACCCTGAGCGGCGCACACTATCTCGTGCTCGACGGCGTGCAGGACCCCGGCAACGTCGGCACGATCCTGCGCACGGCGGACGCCTTTGACTGCGACGGTGTGTTTCTTGTCAACGCCTGCGCCGACCCCTACAGCCCCAAAACGGCGCGCGCCACGATGGGCGCGGTCTTTCGCCGTGATGTGTACCAATGCACGGCGGACGAGCTGTGCGCGCTGCTTCAAAAAAGCAATCTGCCGCTTTACGGCACGGCACTGCGGAACGACACCGTGAGCCTGCGCGATGCGGAGCTTTCCCGCGCGGCGGTCGCCATCGGCAGCGAGGGGCGCGGGCTGAGCGCGGAGATCCTTTCAAAATGTGAGAAAACCATCAAAATTCCCATGTCGCCGCGCTGCGAATCGCTCAACGCGGCGGTCGCCGCGAGCGTGGTGCTGTGGGAAATGTACCGATAGAGAGGAGGGAGCGGACATGGCGGGACTCAAATACTGGGTCTGGCTGAACGAATGCCGGGGGCTGACGAATCGCTCCCGCGCGCTGCTGCTCGACCACTTCGGCTCGCCCGAGGATGTCTACTACGCCGACGAGGCGGAGTATGCGCTGGTCGAGGGCTTATCCAAAAAGCAGATCGAGCTGCTCGCCGACAAATCGACGGACGGCGCGGACAAAATTCTCGGTGACTGCCAGCGGCTCGGCCTGCGCATCCTGACGATGCAGGACGCGGACTATCCCGCGCGGCTGCGCGGCATCTTCGAGCCGCCCTGCCTTCTGTACGTCAAGGGCACGCTGCCCGCGTTCGATGAAGAGGTCGCCGTCGCGATGGTCGGCACCCGCGCCTGTACGCCCTACGGCACGCAGAGCGCGGAGAAGATCGCCTACGGCTTGGCCAAGCAGGGGGCGCTCGTCGTTTCCGGTGCGGCGCGGGGCATCGACTCGGCGGCCCACCGCGGCGCACTCCGCGCGGGTGGCGTGACCGTCGCCGTGCTTGGCAACGGTCTGGACGTGGTGTATCCCGAGGAGAATGCGGGCCTTTACCGCGACATTGCCGCCACGGGCGCGCTGCTGTCCGAATACCCGCCGGGAACGGCGGCGGAGGGCTGGCATTTTCCCATCCGCAACCGCATCATCAGCGGCTTGTGTCTTGCGACCGTGGTGGTCGAAGCGCCGCTCGAGCGTTCGGGCGCGCTCATCACCGCCAATACGGCGCTCGAGCAGGGACGCGACGTGTTCGCGGTCCCCGGCCCCATCGACGCGAGCGCGAGCCGCGGCTGCAACCGCCTCATCGCCGACGGCGCGGGTCTTGTGAGCGAGAGCTGGGACATTCTGCGCGAGTATCAGGCGATGTATCCGCATAAAATTCTCGGCGAGCGGGTCGAGCTGCCCCACGCGCTCGGCTATCAGGCGCGGACGGAGCAGGCGGAGGCAAAGGCGGCGGAGACGCCCGCGGAAGCGGAAGCGCTGCCGGCGCTCGACCTGACCGGCGACCACGGCCTGACGGACGATCAGATGAAGCTCCTGCGCGAGCTCGCGCAGGGAGAAAAGCAGGTGGACGATCTGATCGAGCTGACGCAGATCCCCGCGCGGCGCGTGCTTTCGGCGCTCACCATGCTCGAGCTCGACGGCTATGTGGCCCAGAGCGGCGGCAAGCGCTTTTCCATTCAGGTGGAACTAAAGGAATGAAGGAGTCAAATACATGGCAGAAAAAAATCTGGTGATCGTCGAGTCTCCGGCCAAGGCGAAAACCATCGGGAAATATCTCGGCAGGAGCTACACGGTCAAGGCCAGTATGGGCCATCTGCGCGACCTGCCCAAGAGCAAGCTGGGCATCGACATCGAGCACGATTTTGAGCCCGATTATAAGCCCATCCGCGGCAAGGAGGCCCTGATCCGCGAGCTGAAGGAGGCCGCGAAGGAGAGCGACACCGTCTATCTCGCAACCGACCCGGACCGCGAGGGCGAAGCCATCTCGTGGCATCTCAAATATCTGCTCGACCTGAACGATCAGAAGGCCAGGCGCGTGACCTTTAACGAGATCACGAAGAACGTCGTGCAGGAGAGCATCGCGCGCCCGCGCGAGATCGACCAGAACCTCGTGGACGCGCAGCAGGCGCGCCGTGTGCTCGACCGCATCGTGGGCTACGAGCTGTCCCCGCTCCTTTGGAAGAAAGTGCGCCGCGGTCTTTCCGCGGGCCGTGTGCAGTCCGTCGCCACGCGCATGGTAGACGAGCGCGAAAAGGAGATCGAGAGCTTCAAGCCCGAGGAATACTGGACGCTCGACGCGCAGCTTCTCGACGAGCCGAGCCATAAGACCTTCACCGCGCACTATTACGGCAAAAACGGCAAGAAGTTCGAGCCCTCCTCCCGCGAGGAGATCGACGCGGTCATCGCAGACACAAAGAGCGCGGTGTTCGCGGTCAAGAGCGTCAAGCGCGCGGACAAGCAGCGCTCGCCCTCCCCGCCGTTCACCACCTCCACGCTCCAGCAGGAGGCCAGCCGCAAGCTCAACATGACCCCGCGCCGCACCATGGCGATCGCCCAGCAGCTCTACGAGGGCGTGGACGTCGCCGGCGAGGGCACCGTGGGCCTGATCACCTATATGCGTACCGACTCGCTGCGCATCAGCGAGGAGGCGCTCTCCGCCGCGAAGAGCTTCATCCTCGGCCGCTACGGCAAGGACTATTATCCCGCTACGACCCGCCGCTTCAAGGCCAAGGCCGGCGCGCAGGACGCGCACGAGGCCATCCGTCCCTCCAACGTGGACTTCACGCCCGAGCGCCTCAAGGGTGACCTTACGGGCGAGCAGTACCGCCTCTACCGGCTCATCTGGAGCCGCTTCCTCGCCAGCCAGATGGCGAACGCCGTCTACGACAGCGTCGCCGTCGAGATCGCCTCGGGCGTGCATGAATTCCGCGCGAGCGCGAGCAGCCTGAAGTTCTCCGGCTACACCGCCGTGTATGAGGAAGCCCGCGACGACGACAAGGAGGAAAAGACCTCCCCGCTGCCGCCGCTGACCGAGGGCCAGACGCTGGAGCTGCAAGGCTTCGACAAGGAGCAGCACTTCACCCAGCCCCCCACGCGCTACACCGACGCGACGCTCATCCGCGCGCTTGAGCAGAACGGCATCGGCCGCCCCTCGACCTACGCGCCCACGGTCTCGACCATCATCGACCGTGAGTACGTCGTCAAGGAGGGCAAATTCCTGCGCATCACGCCGCTCGGCAGCGTCGTGACGAAGCTGATGGAGGATAAATTCCCCGACATCGTGGACACGAAGTTCACGGCCCGCATGGAAAAGGAACTCGACACCGTCGAGGAGGGCAAGATCGCGTGGAAGGACGTTCTGCGTGAATTTTACGGCGGCTTTGAATCCAATCTCCAAAAGGCGGAAAAGGAGCTCGAGGGCGTCCATCTCAAGGTGCCCGACGAGGAGACGGAGGAGGTCTGCCCCGAATGCGGACGCAAGCTCGTCATCAAGTCCGGCCGCTTCGGCCGCTTCCTCGCCTGCCCCGGCTATCCCGAGTGCAGCTTCACCATGCCGCTCGTGGTCGAGATGCCGGGCCGCTGCCCGAAGTGCGGCGGACGGCTGATGAAGCGCACGGGCAAGAGCCAGAAGACCGGCAAGCAGTACACCTACTACTGCTGCGAGTTCGGCACGAGCCGCGACGAGGAGAAGAAGTGCGACTTCATGACGTGGGACGTGCCCACCAAGGACGACTGCCCCGTCTGCGGACAGACGATGTTCAAGAAGGCGGGCAAGGGCTTCAAGAAGCCGTTCTGCATCAACCCCGCGTGTGAGAACTTCCTGCCCGAGGACAAGCGCGGCTTTGTGCGCAAAAAGGCCGCAGATGCGGAAGCGGCGGAGGAGAGCGCGGCGGAGGCAGCGCCGGCAAAGAAGTCCGCCGCGAAGAAAACGACCGCGAAAACCGCCGCGAAGAGGACTGCCGTGAAAAAGACGGCGGCGAAGTCCGCCGCCAAGTCCGCGAAAGCGGCCGCGGCGAAAAAGACCGCCGCCAAAAAGACGGCAAAGAAGGAAGAGAACTGATGCAGGTATCCGTCATCGGAGCGGGTCTTGCCGGCTGCGAGGCTGCGTGGCAGCTCGCGCGGCGCGGCATTGCGGTCACGCTCTATGAAATGAAGCCGGCGAAGAGAACGCCGGCGCACCACAGCGACGATTTTGCCGAGCTGTGCTGCTCGAACTCCCTGCGCTCCGACCAGCTGGAGAACGCGGTGGGACTGCTCAAGGAGGAGCTGCGCCGCCTCGGCTCGCTGATCCTCGCCTGCGCGGACGAAACGCGCGTGGAGGCGGGCGGCGCGCTCGCCGTTGACCGACACGGCTTTGCCCGCCTCGTCACCGAGCGCGTGCGGAGCCATCCGAACATCACGGTGATCGAGAGCGAGGTCACGTCGATCCCCGCCGAGGGGACGGTCATCGTCGCCTCGGGCCCCCTGACCTCCGACGCGCTCTCCGCCGCCATCGCGGAGAAGCTCGGCGACGGTCACACGCTGAATTTCTACGATGCCGCCGCCCCGCTCGTGACCTACGAGAGCGTGGATATGTCGAGCGCGTGGTTCGCCTCGCGCTACGATAAGGGCACGGCGGACTACATCAACTGCCCCCTCACGGCGGAGGAGTACGACGCCTTCTGGAACGCGCTCACCACGGCGGAGGAGGCTCCCGTCCACGGCTTTGAGGATAAGCACGTTTTTGAGGGCTGTATGCCCGTTGAGGTCATGGCGCGGCGCGGACACGATACGCTCTGCTACGGTCCCCTCAAGCCCCGCGGACTCAAGGACCCCAAGACCGGGCACGAGCCGTATGCCGTCGTGCAGCTCCGGCGCGACAATGCCGAGGGCAGCATCTACAACCTCGTCGGCTTCCAGACGCATCTGCGTTTTCCGGAGCAGAAGCGCGTCTTTTCCATGATCCCCGCGCTCGCGAACGCGGAGTTCGTGCGCTACGGTGTCATGCACCGCAACACCTATCTGAATTCCCCCGGTCTGCTCGACCGCTATTACCGCCTCATCGCGGACGACCGTATTTCCTTTGCCGGGCAGATGACCGGCGTGGAGGGCTACGTCGAGTCCGCCGCGTCCGGCTTCCTTGCGGGCGTGGAGACCGCGCGGCGGCTGCTGGGGCAGGCCCCCATCGACTTCCCGCGCGAGACCGCCATCGGCGCGCTGGGGCTGTATGTGAGCGACACGACGGTCGCCAATTTCCAGCCGATGAACGTCAACTTCGGCATCATGCCGCCGCTCGGCTGCCGCATCAAGGGAAAGCGCAACAAGAACGCGGAGCTCTCCCGCCGCTCGCTGGAGATCATCGACAGCCTGCGCGAGAGCGTCCTCGACGGCGTAAAGGAGGAAAGCCATGAAGATCATCATTGACGCGATGGGCGGCGATTTCGCCCCCGAGGCTCCCGTCCGCGGCGCGCTGCTCGCCCGCGAGAAATACGGCGCGGACATCATTCTCACCGGCCGCACGGCGGACATCCTGCGCGAGCTGGAGAAGGCCGGCTGCAAGGAGGTCCCGCAGGGCATCGAGATCGCCAACGCCGAGGAGGTCGTGGAGATCTGCGACGATCCCGCGACGGCCTTCAAGCAGAAGAAGGATTCCTCGCTCACCGTGGGACTGAACCTCCTGCGCGACGGACAGGCGGACGGCTTTATTTCCGCCGGCTCCACCGGCGCGCTGCTCGCGGGCGCGACGCTCGTGGTCAAGCGCATCCGCGGGCTTCGCCGCGCGGCGCTCGCGCCGACCATCCCGACCATGACCGGCAAGGCCGTTCTGATCGACTGCGGCGCGAACGCTGAATGCACGAGCGAGTACCTGCTGCAATTTGCCTACTTAGGCAGCTATTATGCCGAAAAGGTGCTCGGCATCGTGCAACCGCGCGTCGGACTTTTGAATATCGGTGCCGAGCCGAGCAAGGGCGACACCCTCCGTCATGAGACCTACGCCCGCCTCAAGGAGGCCGGCGAGCAGGGCCACCTCAACTTCATCGGCAACATCGAGGCCAATACCGCGCTCGCGGGCGGCTGCGATGTGATCGTCGCCGACGGCTACAGCGGCAACATTATGCTCAAGAGCGTCGAAGGCGCGGCAAAGCTGATGAGCGGCGAGCTGAAGAAAATGCTGACAAAGAGCGCCAAGACGAAGCTCGCGTATCTGCTGCTCAAGGACGGCCTTGCGGACTTCAAGAAAATGCTCGACCCCAACGAGGTCGGCGGCACGGCGCTGCTCGGCATCTCCCGGCCCGTCGTCAAGGCGCACGGCTCGTCGAACGCCGCGGCCTTCTGCAACGCGGTGCGTCAGACCATCGCCGTCGCGGAGAGCGGCATCATCGCCGACATCACGCAAAACGTGGATAAGATGAAGGTCACGCCCGAAAAGGACTGATTTTACAAAAAAGCCTATTGACAGACCGGCTATCTTGCCGTATCATTTTGCCAAACGTTTCCTGAGGAGGACTGGATGAGATGACTTCGGAAGAAATTTTCAAGACAATGCAGGACCTGATCGCGGAGCAGTTCGCTGTGAATGCGGACGATGTGACGATGAACAGCTCCTTTGAGGATGATCTGAGCGCCGACTCCGTGGACCTGGTCGAGCTGGTCATGGCGATGGAGGAGGAATTTGAGATCGACGAGATCCCCGAGGAGGACCTGCTCACGCTCAAGACCGTCGGTGACTGCGTGCGCTACCTGACGGCCAAGCTCAACTGAAATAACGGATAACGCCCCGCTTCCGGCGGGGCGGACTTATGAAAAAGGAGGCGAAACGCCTTGCAGGAATTGGAACGTAAGCTGGGCTACCGCTTCCGCAGCGGAGCCCTGCTCGCCGAGGCTCTGCGCCACAGCTCCTATGCCAACGAGCACCGCGGCGCGGAGAGCGTGAGCAACGAGCGGCTGGAGTTTTTGGGCGACAGCGTGCTCGGCTTCGTCACGGCGGAGTATCTTTTTGCGCGGCATCCCGACTCGCCCGAGGGCGAGCTGACGCGCATCCGCGCGGCGCTCGTTTGCGAGGAGAGCCTGCATGAGGTCGCGCAGAAGCTGGAGCTGGGCCGCTACCTCAAGCTCGGCAACGGTGAGGAGGCCGGCGGCGGACGCACCCGTCCGTCCATCCTCGCGGACGCGACCGAGGCGGTCATCGCCGCGGTCTATCTCGACGGCGGGCTTGCCGCCGCAAGCAGTCTGATCCACCGCGTGCTGCTCGACTGTGAGCGCGAGGAGGTCGTGGAGGAGCGCCGCCGCGATTATAAGACCGTGCTGCAGGAGCTGGTGCAGCGCGAGCCGAACCGCACGCTCGTCTACCGCATGGCGGAGGAGTCCGGCCCCGACCACGACAAGACCTTCACCTTTGAGGTCCTGCTCAACGGCGCGGTCGTCGGGCGCGGCGAGGGGCACAGCAAAAAGGAAGCCGAGCAGATGGCCGCCCGCGCGGCGCTGGAGCGGCTGGAATAAGAAAACGACCGTCGGGCGGAGCCCGACGGTTTTCCTGTCTCTTTTTTGCGGAAAAGCGAAAATTGGGTATTGACTTCACGCCCAATTTTGGTATAATGATGCTTGCTGTTGAGCATTGAGATACGCAGTGGTATCGAAGTGGTCATAACGAGCACGACTGGAAATCGTGTGACGGCCAAAAGCCGTCCGAGGGTTCGAATCCCTCCCACTGCGCCAAGAGAAGTAAGAGAAAATGTTGCATTTTTCTCTTACTTCTTTCTTTTTATATCCGTTTTTGCATCATTTATGTTCTACTTCAAAGCCGGTTACCCCTAACTTTACCCCAAACAAGATTTTTACCCCATAAGCCACTCGAAAAGAAGCTCCGCCGATGTCAGAAACGACGGAGATTTTCTTCACGCTTTTTTCAGGTTGTCATAGTAGCTTTGCATCTCCGTAGATGCTGCGGCGGATCGCCTTGCCGGTGCCTGGATTTATGCCGACGGTCACGCGGGCCTCCCATCGACCATCAGGCCGTTGCCGGATCGTACCGGCTCCAGACGCGGCACGAGTATGGAGGAAGTAATGAACGGCAGCCAGAGCAGCCACATGGAGATGGGAGGTTTTTCACGATGATTCTTTATCTGACTCACGGCAATGGCGAGGAAAGCATCCCTCTTAAATTGCCTGCATCCTCTTCTCAGGTGGATGAGATCGACATTCGGCTGGACGATATCTGTTCAGGAGAAGGAAATTTCCGCATTTCAGATGTAAAGAGCTCTGTAAAGGGGCTCTGGCAGTTTATCCGAAGCGCAGACCTTCTTGATCCGGAAGACTTGGAAAAGCTGAATCGACTCTCAAGGCAGATCGACGCAATGAGCGAAAAGGAACATCAGATATTTGCCGGCGCACTGTTGAGCGAATGTATCAGCAATCTCGACGATGTGCTGCAAACGGTTGGGCGCATCGGACAGTACGGAATGATCCCGGAGGTGACCTGTGACCGGGAACTTGGCTGGTATTTGGTGGAGCATGGCAAAATCGACTGCCCGGAGCATCTCAAGCCGTATTTGGACTATGTTGGCATCGGCGCGGAGTTTTACAGCAATTGCGGCGGCGCGTACACCTTGGATGGGTATGTAGTTCGAAAAGAACATCTGCCAAACCATTCCCAAGTGCCGGAGCCTTGGCGGGATGAGAGCAGGGATGAAATGCTCCGCATGACGCTGCGCGTCGATGGAAAGCCGGACTACACCCTCGTCCTCCCCGCTGACGAGGAATACCTGGACGC
>ERZ824600.4264-NODE-4264-length-12740-cov-3.362554_pt1 | contig 12740 bp, 10 predicted proteins | sample MGYA00519933_ERZ824600 | MGnify/ENA primary metagenome ERZ824600 (study PRJEB31778, sample SAMEA3449178) | human gut metagenome | biome: human gut; feature: human-associated habitat; material: faeces | place: United Kingdom | collected 2010/2012 ... | reverse complement strand
ATTCCGACTGCCGGGTGCAGGGCTCTGAGAGTCCTGCCGAGGGTGTTGGGGCGAGAAGCCCCAACCACAAAAAAACATAAAAACCCCCATCTCCTTTCAATTCCCCCTTGAAGCAGTCGGAATCAAAAATTCCGACTGCCGGGTGCAGGGCTCTGAGAGTCCTGCCGAGGGTGTTGGGGCGAGAAGCCCCAACCACAAAAAAACATAAAAACCCCCATCTCCTTTCAATTCCCCCTTGAAGCAGTCGGAATCAAAAATTCCGACTGCCGGGTGCAGGGCTCTGAGAGTCCTGCCGAGGGTGTTGGGGCGAGGAGCCCCAACTTCTCCCCACCTTCCACCAAATCCAATCAACCAATCAGACAACCATTTGATTTCCAACACCTTTCATCCATCCACACCGCATTGAAACTTCTTCCGGAAAAGAGAAGGCGAAATCCCCTTGACGCGCTTGAACATCCTGCTCAAATGAAATTCGCTGGAAAACCCGCATAAATCTGCCGCCTCACGCAGGGACAAATCCGACGTGGAAAGGAATTGAGCAACGCGTTCAACTCTCCGCAGAATCAAATATTCCGAAAACGACCGCCCCAGCAACTTCCGAACCAGCACACTGGTATGCGATTCGGAGAGATTCAAATGCCTTGCCAGATCGGGCAGACCGATGGAACGCTTCAAATTCTGCTCAATATATTCCGTGATCCGCAACTTTCGAAGATCATACGAATCATTGACAATATTCGCCGCCCGAAGATACGAAATCATCCCCTCCGCCTGAATTTGAAGCAGCGGAAACAACGTTTGCACCTTCTCCTTTTCAAGAACAGGCAGCGCTTCATAGATTGAAACAAACTCCTTTGGAAGTCCTTCCGGCAAAACGGCTTCTGAATTTCTAAAACACCCGGCGTACAACATTCCGTAATGAAGAGACGCCGTCCGGAGAGGGACAACAATCTGAACAATTCCCTTCCAGCAGGACGAAAGAAACGGAGACTCCTCCTGCATACAGCGACGGTTCATCGCGAAACGGCAGTGCTCAATACATTTCTGCGAAAAACCGCACCTGCACACCTCATTCTTCTTGTGCGATGCACGATCCGGCGAAAACACCATCCTCCGCTGTTTGAAATTGAAAATCCCGTCATTGTCAATAATCGTGATCTTCATTCCGATCAGTTTTTCCAGACTCTGAAGACTCTGCTCGGGCAGCGCAAAGGGATCCATAAAAATACTCCATCCATAACGTTTAAAACGATTTATCGAATCAATATATATGAAAACCCAATCAAATGCCATTCCAAAACGCAAAAAAAGCTCTAAATTAATCCCAGAAACTGGAATCGGAGAACCAAGCGGGTATTCAAGAGGGAACAAAAGGAGAGCACTATGCGGGAAGAAACAACACAAGTTCTTGACTCATCGAGCTATATGACATTAATGGTGCCGTTTCTGCGCCGTCTTCCGGATCTTCTCCGGCAGTCGGGGGGAAAACGGTGGTACGGCACCGGCGAGAGCGCACATTGGCCGGTCCAGAGCAATATGAACCTCTGCGCCGCGCTTGCCGTGATGGCGACCGATCCGGATCTGGAAAACTACGCGCCCCGGATTCCGCGGGAGGAGATTTTGGAAATTGCGCTGGATCTGTTCCGGTATGCAATGCGGACCCACCGGACCGGAGACTGGAAAGCAACCGATGGGAAATCGTGGGGACATCACTGGATCAGCGTGCTCGGAGCGGAACGGATGGCCCATGGAGTCAACGCCCTCGAACCCTATCTGACGGAAGAGGACCGGGAGCGGTACCGGAGATTTCGCATTTCGGAATCGGACTGGCTCCTGGATGAGTACCCGGTTGTTGCGGGAATGGAGGGGCGCTCGGGAAAAAACAGACCGGAATCCAATCTGTGGAACGGCGGCTTCCTTCTCCGGACGGCGATGGATTATCCGGAGCTGCCGAGGCGGGAGGAGTATCTGGAAAAAGCGACGAGCTTTCTGCTGAACGGAATCTCGCATCCGTCGGATGTCGCATCGGAGCAGATGTTCCGCGGACGGCCGCTGCGCGAATGGAGCTGCGGATTCAATTTCACGCCGAACTATTCTCTGGATCATCACGGGTATCTGAATGTGGGCTACATGGTGATCTCCCTTTCCAACGTGGCGATGCTCCACTTCAACTTCCGAGAGCGTGGTCAGAGCGCTCCGCCGGAGCTGTATCATCATGCGGAAGAGCTCTGGAAGGTGGTTAAGCATTTCCTGTTTCCGGACGGCCGTCTTCTCCGGATCGGGGGCGACACGCGGGCCCGCTACACCTACTGCCAGTGCTACGCCGTTCCGATGTGGCTCCTGGCCGTGGACCGGTTCGCCGATCGGGACGCCGCCCGTTTCGAGAAAAACTGGCTGGACATCGTCCGCTCCGAAATGGAGTACAGCGGAGATGGCGGATGCTATACGAAACGTCTGGCAAATCTCCGGAAGACCAGCTATTATTACTTCTGCCGTCTGGAATCGGATCATCTTCTTTCGCTCTCCTTCGGGGCGCGCTGGCGGAAGGAGTTTCCGCTCGCAGCGCCGTCGGATCCCGCTCCGCCGCAGCCGGCGCAGTGGGAAGACGATTTCCACGACGCCGCCCTGGTCCGGACATCGGAGAGTGTCCGTTCCTGGGTCCGGGCCGGAGGACAGGGCGCGACAGGTCTCTGCATCCCCTTGAATTCCAGCGATATGGCGGAATGGCAGGGCAATCTCAACGGCTGTGTGACCGGCAACCGGATCGTCGAAGAAAACAGCACGGGCGAACAGAAAACCTTCCCCGGAGGTTTCCTCTATTCTGGAAAAAGCGATCTGGTCGAAACCCTTCCGCTGGGGGAGGGGGAGGAGGCGTATGCCGTTGCCGAACATCAGACCGCCGCGGCGGCGCTTCCGGATGGAAAAACGTTGCTGGTCGCCGGACGGTGCGTCATGAAAAAAGAGGCAACCGTGAACGGTGTTTTGAGTTTGAATCTGGAAATCCCGAACGATGTGTTCAATGGCTTCCGGCGCCGGATCCGCGCGGCGGGATTCGACAAGTGGTTCGAAATGCCGGAGGGAAAAACAAGGGAAATTCTGGATACGGGGACGGATGTGATTTGCGTGGATGAGAAGGTCGGAGTGCGTCTGCTGTACGGAGGGAAGAGCCTGAAGATCGTCCGGGCGGGCGACCGCAATATCCTGCTGGTGAAACCGAGTCCGCCGGATCTGGTGTCGCTGTATGCGGAAGTGATAGCGGTGGATGCGGATTTCCAGTCGCGCCGCCGGATGCCGGGCGAAATCCTTTTCGATACGGTCTGCGCGATATCCGCGGGAAGTTCGCTGGAGGAGATGACTCTTCGTTCTGCCCGCGCCGTCGGAAACGGTCTCACCCGGACGGCGGAAGTGACCGGAGCCGATGGAAAAACGTATCGGTGGACAATCTCCTACCGGGAGGACGGCGGAATCCCGGAGACCGCTCTTTCCCGGGATGGCGTTCCGCTCCGATGAGCGGACGTCCTCCTGACGGAGGAAACGATCTCCGGCTCCCGGAGCTCCGGGCCGGAGAAAAAAGATTGGACAATATTACGATTCCAGAACACTTTTTTCCATTTTCTCCCGATTGTCCAAGCGAATTTCCGGAAAGCGTGTATAATATCCGGAAAGAACCAACAGGGAGTATGGACAATGCATCTGAAAAATGTGACACTGGAACTCAGCTCCAAACCGTTTACGGACGAGTCGGAAGCAACCATGGTTTCCGTCTTCCGGAAAATGTTCACGCAATGGCTGGATCTGATCCGGACCGCCGATCAGGTTTCCGTAATGCTCTGGATCGCGGATGGAAGCGAGATCTTTGAATACACCGGAGATCTGAATCAGCGCTTTGAATGGGCGTACTGGTGCGGCTGCGCCAACCACTGCCCCCAGCCGGAACACCCGACGGAACGGATGAAACGCAATACGCACGTCTATCCGGTCAAATACCGCGCCGATGCCGCGCCGCGTCCCTATTCCTGGCTGAAACGCCTGATCGAAGTCCTCCGCGAAACCGGAACGGAAATCACAGGAAAAGCTGTCCGGATCGGCGCAACGTATGACAACGGGCCCGAATTCGCCATCTCCCCGTTCAAATATAAAAAACATCGTGAGATTGCACAGGCGCATACGATCTATCCGAACAGTTTTGTCACCTGCACCGCCCGTCTCCATGCGGATCCGCAGCCTTATGCGGCGTTCCCGGACGGAATTCCGGAAGGAACCTCGGTCGGAACTTTCCTCGGCCGTCAATTCCGCGTGTTTGCAAAGGATCTCGGGTTCGATTATCTCTGGCTCTCCAACGGGATGGGGTTCGGAACGGAGACATGGGGCATCACGGGAATGCTCTTCGACAAACACGCCTTCCATCCGGAAAAGGCAAAGGAAGCCGCCGATCAGATGCTGGATTTCTGGAAGGATTTCTACGAGGCGTATCCGGAATGCGTGGAGCAATTTCTCGGCCGGCGTGGAGATCGCAACCGATGCCTGTCCGCTCCGGGAGTTGTATTACGACCGGAAAATCGCTCCGCCGGTGAACTCGCCGTGGGCCGCACTGAATTTCAATACGGGGCTGGAGATCGTCGCGTGGATGTCGCACGTCGCCGTGCTGCCGGACGACCGCTTCCCGTTCCGCTTCTATACGCACGATCCCTGGTTCATGAACAGTCCGTGGCTGGATCGATACGGCCGGGCCGGGTGGGATCTCTTCCTGCCCCTGAGCATCAGCCGGATTACGGAAAACGGAACAATCCAGATGGCAAACAGCATCTCCCTGCTTTCGGTGGACGACACCTGGGGACGTCTGCCGGATCAGGTGCCCCGCGAAGTCACTCCGCTGTTCTATGACGCTTTCGACAACGGTCCGGACAGGTCCGGGCCGCTGCTCTGGGTCTACCCGTTCGATGAATATACCGAACTTGTCCGCGGAAACGATCCGCACCCCGATGCGGTCTTTCTGGAGGACATGTTCATCGGCGAATGCGTCCAGGAGGGTCTTCCGCTGAATACCGTCATCAGCAGTAAAATTTTCCGCTCGCTGGCCGAGAAGGGAAAACTGCCGCAGGAGGTCTCCATCCTCGTTGTCCCAGTCTCCGCGGCGGAAGGAAAAACGCTCGACCTGCTCGAAGAGTTCCTCGACAAGGGAGGAAAAGTCCTGTTCTACGGCGCTCTTCAGAGAGCATCGGAACCGTTCCGGAAATGGATCGGTTTGAAAGTCGGAACACCGCTGAACGGCGATGCGGAAATCCAGGTCTGTCTGGAGGAGGATTCGGTTTCCTCCGCCGCGTTCACTGCGACAGCCCATCTCCTCCCCCAGTACGCCTGCGGAGGCCTCGTGGAAGAGCTCGGAGAGGCCGCGGAGTCCGAAGTGCGCGCCTGGGCGTCCGTGAACGGGGAACGCCGTGTGGCGGCTCTGGTACGGAAAAGAAAAAACGGCGGAGAAATCGGATTTGTCCGGGCGATCCTTCCCGCCGCCGCCACGGTCAGCTCCTTCCGCGGTTTTGATTACGGAAACTGGGATGAGATCTATCCGACTCCCCGGCTGATGCGGTATCTGCTGACAGAATTCGGGTGGAAGATCGCCTGCCGGATGTTCGAAAGGAAATCTCTGCCGGTCCGCAGCTGCATCTCGCGGCACGACAACTCCTTCTTCTTCTCGGTCTACGCTCCGGACACCTCCGTGGAGATGCACGTGAATACACCGTTCGGCGCTCCGCTGCTCGACGAAGTGGAAACATGGATCAATGAAAAGGGCGACGCCGTCTGGCATCCCGGAAAATGCTGGCATAAGGAGTGTCGCTGTTTTGTCAAACAGTCGTCCTCGTCCGTGATTTCGAGCAAGATTCTTTTCCAGGCGTATCCCTGCTACTCCGAAGTCGGCCGCCGCTGCTACACCGGATTCCGCGACGCGGAGGTGCGGTTCTTCCTGCCGGAATCGGTCCGCGGCAAGCTGGAGGTCGTCAATCTTCCCGCCCCGATGGAGTGGAGACTGTTCGAAACACAGCCTCTGGAATTCGAATGGGAGGAGACTCCGCAGGGAAAATGCGCACTCCTCAGACATATCAACGGAACTCTTTACTTCTCCATGGTGAATGAATGAAAATCGAACGCAGAAAACCCCTGACCGCCAATGTCGGAATCCTTTCCGTCGGACTCGACACATACTGGGAGCAGTTCCCTGGTCTTCTCGACGAGATGACGCGCAAGACCGCCGTGCTGATCGGAAAAGTCGAACACCACAGCGTGACCGTGACCGATTTCGGAATGGTCGACAACGCCCGGAAAGCCTACGAGATCCTCCCGAAACTGAAGGCCGCCGATCTCGATCTCCTGTTCATTGACATGGTGACCTATGCGACAAGTTCCACATTCGGAGCTGTGATCCGGGACATGAACTGTCCGGTTGTCCTTGTCGCGCTCCAGCCGCTCCAGGCGATGGATTATGCGCACGGAACCACCTTCATGCAGCTCTGCAACGACGATCTCTGTTCCGTCCCCGAATTCACCGGCGTGGCGGTCCGCATGGGAAAACCGGTCGATGACGTGATCATCGGCATGCTGGAAGGCGACGAAAAAGCCGATTCCGCCATCGCCGAATGGTGCCGGATCGCCCATGTCCGCCACGATCTGCGCAAAGCCCGGCTCGGACACATGGGGCATGTCCTGGAGGCCATGCTCGACATGCAGACCGATCCCACCGCACTGACCGCCTCCTTCGGCTGTCACATCGTCCAGTGCGAACCCGACGAGATCATGGAGCAGTTCGCTCCCCTCTCCGCCGACGATCCCGCCGTGCTGGAAATGTCAAAACGGATACTCGATTTCTTCGATACCCCCGACCCCGTCTCCGATCCCGTCACCACCAAACTGACCGATGCCGATCTTCTGACCGCATCGCGCGCCGCCGTGGCCCTGGAACGCTTCATCGCCCGGAAACATCTGGACGGATTCGCCTATTACTACGAGGCGGCGCCCGGATCGGAAATGCGGAAACTGGTGACCAACTTCATCGTCGGCAACTCCCTGCTGACCGGCGCCGGATTCCCGATGTGCGGCGAATTCGACATCAAAACCTGCATCGCCATGCTGATTATGGACCGCCTGGAAATCGGCGGAAGTTTCGCCGAATTCCATCCGATCGACTTCGAACGCGATACCGTTCTCGTCGGCCATGACGGACCGCATCACTTGAACATCGCCGACCGCAAGCCCGTGCTCCGCAGTCTGAAAAAGTACCACGGAAAACCGGGCAGCGGCGCCGGAGTCGAATTCAATATCAAAACCGGACCGATCACCATGCTGAGCATTAGCGTGAAAGCGGATGGAAAATTCAAATTCATCGTCGCGGAAGGCGAATCCGTCGCAGGACCGATTCCTCCGACCGGGAACACCAACACCCATGGCCGTTTCCGTCCGGATGTCCGCACGTTCCTGAAACGCTGGTGCATGGAGGGGCCGACTCATCATTTCGCGCTCGGAGTCGGACATCATGCGGCAACGATTGCTAAAATCGCAAAAACCTTCGGCGTCGAGTGCGCCGTTGTGACGGAAGAATAAGATTCCCGTCGAAAAAATGCTCCGTGTGTTTTTCCGATGATCCGGAAACGCGCGCGGAGAAAATCTCATTCCCCGGCGGACTCCGCCGGGGTGTTTTCCTCCTCGTGAACCGCAAGGAGGGTCTGCCGATACAGTTCGCGGAGCAGCTCGCTGTTTTCGCCGGAGATCGACTTGCGTTCCAGAAGGAGATCGAAGACCTCCGATTCCTCCATTTCCGCAACATCCTCCGGCGCAAACGTTTCCGCGGAAAGATGCTCCGGAAGCGCTGAACGGACGATCAGCGGATGATTTTTCATGCGTCCCCGGAAGAGCGCATCCAGACGGTTCATCAGTTCGGTTCCGCTCAGATCTTCGACCGTGACTTCACAGAGAATTTCCCGTTCCGCTTCCGCAATCTCCCGCAGAGTTCCTTCCAGCGTCTCCCAGTTTCCGCGGAGACGGCGGATGTCCGCAAATGCCGGAACCGGAACAAGAGTGATCGCCGGCTGCCTCCCGGTGAACTCCACTTCGCAGACGGTCCGGGGGGCCGTGTCGGAAAACGACATCTTCAACGGCGAGCCGGAATAGCGGATCGTCTCCCGTCCGATTTTCTGCGGCTGATGAATGTGCCCCAGCGCATAGTAGTCGGGCGACTCCGGAAGAAGCGAGGCGTCAAACGCTCCGATTCCTCCGATGTATTCCCGCATCCCGTCTCCGGAAACGGTTCTCCCGCCGGCTAAAAACAGATGGCCGGTGAGGACAACCGGAATCTCCCGTCCCGCGCGCAGCTCCTCCGCTCCGGCCGCGACAGCCCGGTAATGTTCCCGCATTCCCGCCGCCAGTTTTTTCTCCCGTTCCGCAGTCGCTTCCCCGAAGGAGAGCGTCGTCAGATCGCCGTCGCGCAGATACGGGACGGCTCCGACGATCAGTTCCGGATCCCCGTTCCGGTCCCGGAGAACCACAAGCTCCTGTTCCGGTTTCGCCGCCCCACCGAAAATCTCGATCGGAAACGCCGCTTTCAGCAGTTCCCGCGGCGCATTCAGAAACGACGGCGAATCGTGATTCCCTCCGGTCAGCACCGCCAGCCGGCACGGCGTGCTCTGAAGCTCCAGAAGAAAATCGCAGTACAGACGCATCGCCGCATTGGACGGCGCGGAGGAATCAAAAAGATCTCCCGCCACAATCAGCGCGTCAATTCGGCGCTCCCGGATGGTTTCCAGAAGCCAGTTGAGAAACTGTTCGAATTCCGTTTCCCGTCTGCGGCTGTGAAACTGGTGGCCGAGATGCCAGTCGGAGGTATGGAGAATCTTCATGATCCGCAAGCCACTCTTTCGGAAGAATTTATGAATGTTTCCGGCGTTCCGCGAAGGCGGCGTTCAACGCTTTGCGCATGACTTCGACCGGCGCTTTTTTCCGCGTCCAGATCTCCAGCGAACGGGCTCCTTGATGCAGAAGCATGGCAAGACCGTTGGCAAACGGAATCCCACGGCGGGCGCAGGCACGGGAAAGAGCGGTCTCTTTGTAAATGGTGTCGTAAACGCGGATGGAGTCCGGAAGGAGGTCCGGATCAATCGGGGAGGGGGCGTCGGGCTGAAGACCCAGACTGGTGCACTGAATTGCAACATCGGAGTGTTTCAGAAAATCGGCGATTGCCGCAGAATCGTCGATCGGACAGAGTTTGACCTCCGTTCCGTAGGCGGCCCGGACCTTCTCCGCCAGATCCTCCGCCTTCGAGAGTGTCCGGTTGATCAGAAACAATCGTCCGACTTTCCGGGAGGCAAAATAGGCCGCGGCGGCATGAGCGGCGCCTCCGCAGCCGATCAGCGTGATCGAGGCGTTCTCCGGTTCGAACGAGAAGGCTTCGCGGAGAGCCTGCGCCAGACCGTATCCGTCGGTTGTGTCGCCGTAGAGACGTCCGCTTTCGACGGTCACCGTGTTGACGCTTCCTGCCACCTCCGCCTCCCGGGAGATCTCGTCCAGAAACGGGATGATCGCATTTTTGTGGGGAACCGTGATATTGAAACCGGCCAGTCCGCGCCGCGCCTGTTCGGTAAACTCCCGCAGCTGCTCCTGTTTCACATGCACGGCGAAATATTCGGCATCCAGACCGAGCGCCTGAATCCCCGCATTCTGCATCGCCGGAGAGAGGGAATGGGCAATCGGATCGCCGATTACGGCAAATTTTATCATGTTTTTTCCTTTGTTCGGATTGTTTCAATGCGTTTTTCGTGTATATTTCTCCTATTAAAATAGGTGCGATTTATGAAAAGTCAATTGGAAAAGGAGCTTGCGCTGGTCCGCGGGCTCGTGGAAGAATTTCTGGAGGACGATCCGTTCCCGGAGACTGTGCGTCCTCCTGCGCTCCGGGAGGCGGTGCGGCTGTATCCGCTCCGGGGGGGAAAACGTCTCAGACCCGCGCTGACCCTCTGGAGCTGCGGCGCGGTCGGAGGAGATCCGGTCCGGGCATTGAACGCGGCGGCGGCCGTCGAAATCTACCACAACTGGACTCTCGTCCATGACGATATCATCGACTGCGATGAACTGCGGCGCGGAAAACCGACCTGTCATGTCGAACTGCGGAAAGTCGGAACCGAACAGTTTCAGCTGAATGCGGACCGCGCCCGGAAATATGGAGAGGATTTTGCCATTCTCGCCGGCGACCTGCAGCAGAGCTGGGCGATGGATGTGCTGCTCCGGTCGACCGACCGGGGCGTTTCTCCGGAGACGACGCTGGCCATGGCCCGCCGGATGGAATCGTTTCTCGGACGGGAACTGATTTCCGGAGAGGCGCTCGATGTGGAATTCGAATACCGGAGCGCAAGGCCCTCCCGTTCGGAACTCGCGGAGATGATCCGGGGGAAAACAAGCGCGCTTCTTGCATTCTCCGCAGAGTGCGGGGCAATGACCGGACTGAATTCGCCGGACTGGAATCGACGTGAAGTGGCGGCTCTTTCCGCATTTGCCGCGGAACTTGGGTACGCCTTCCAGCTGCAGGACGATCTGCTCGGCGTGTTCGGCGAGGAGAAAACGTTCGGAAAACCTCTGTTCTCCGACTTCCGCGAGGGGAAGCCGACGATCCTGTTCCTCAAGGCGATGGAAAGTCTGGCCGGAGAGGAGAGAATCGAACTGGAATCCATGATGCGCAAAGATTCGTATACGGAGCAGGAGTGTTCCGAAATCCGAACACTTCTGGAGGAGTGCGGCGCACGCGATGCGGTGACGCGGGAGGCGGAGGAGGCGTCGGACCGGGCGCTGACTTCTCTGAAGAGCCTGCCGGAAAACCGGTACCGCGACCTGCTGGAGGCCCTGGCAGGCGAACTGTTGAAACGAACGGTCTGAGATCAAAAAGAAAACAATCCATAAATTGAACGGGGAGAAGAAAACGATGGCACACAAGAAAGTAACATTCCAGGGATGGAAAAACTGTCTGGAGATTTCCAGCGGGAAACTGAAACTGATCGTCGCAACCGAGATCGGTCCGCGCATTGTAGGGGCGTTCTACGACGGGGGAGACAATCTCTTCCACATTTTCCCGGAAACCGCAGGTCAGACCGGCGGAAATGAGTGGAACAACTACGGCGGTCACCGTCTCTGGCACTCTCCGGAGGACGAGGCCCGCACGAAAACCATCGACAATTTCAAGGTCGATGTGAAGGACACCGCCAAAAGCATCACAATCCATGCCGGTCCGGACGCCGCCGCCGGAATCGAAAAAACAATCGAAATCATTCCGATGAAAGGCGATTCCTTCAAAATCGTGCACACCCTCCGCAACTGCAATCTCTGGGATGTGGAACTCGCCGCATGGGGAATCACCGTGATGGCTCCCGGCGGGAAAGCGATCATCCCGATGCCGCAGGGCGATCCGGAGGCGCTGCTGCCGAACACCTTCATCTCCCTCTGGCCCTATGTGAATCTCGCAGACGGCAGAATCCGCTTCGGCTCCAAGTATTCGATCGTTCAGCAGGACTGCAAATGCGGACCGGCTAAAATCGGCTGCAACTGCGAGGACGGATGGATCGCCTATCAGAACAAAGGCGTGACGTTCATCAAAAAGTATGAACACTTTGTCGATGCGGAATATCCCGACAACGGCTGCAGCGTCGAATGCTACACGAACGAGGAAATGCTGGAGATCGAAACGCTCAGTCCGCTCTATCAGCTCTCCTACGGAGAAGAGGTGCAGCATACGGAAATCTGGACCGCCCTGCGTCTCAGCAAGGAAATTCTGGACGAATCGGATGCCGAACTGGTCTTCGGCTGACACGAGAACCATGCGGAGAAAACTGCCATCGGCACACTGGATTCTTCCCGCTCTCCTGCTCTTTCTCCTACCGGGAAAGGGACGGGGAGGGGAGAATCTGTGGAATGTGCGGATGGCTCCTTCTCCCGGAGCTCCCGTGGTCGCTTCGATCCGGGAGGGGACCTCATTGCAGATCCTCGCAAGAGCGGGAGACTGGTACGAAATTCCAGCTCCTGCGGATGCCGAGGTGTGGGTCGCTTCCTGCTTTCTGGATGGAAAGGGACGTTTGAAAGACGGAGCCCGTTTCCGTTCCGGTCCGGGAGTGATCTATCCGGAATACCGCTATGTTCCCTCATCCCGCGAACCGGTCTGGATCGTGGAACGGGAACGCGCATACGAGGGCGGGTGGAGAAGAATCCTTCCGCCTCCGGGACTTCGCTGCTACATCCATAAAAAATTTACCGGGGAAAATCCACTCCCTCCAAAAAAGAACCCGCTGCCCGCAAAAAAAACGGAACTTCCGAAACGCAAAACACATCGGGAACTGCATTCCATCACAGTCGAAGGGATGCCGGTCCGCCTGAAACGGAAGGTGGAGGATGCAGAACACGAACTGATCCTGGAAATCAACGGAAAACAAATTCCCATCTGCTATCTGGTCTCGGCCCACCTGAATCTGAATCTCTGGGAGAACCGCATGGTCCGGATCATCGGACGCTTCCGCTGGCAGAAAGGGATCAACCGCCCGTTTCTGGAAATCGAAAAAGTTTCTCCTTCGTGGAAATAAGCCGAAAAGAAACATCGACTCTTCCATAATTACCCTAAAATCCCCGTGCCCATCTTTTTCCCCGTCGGGGAAAAAGTGACTCGAAAAGGTTTGGAAAAGGAAGAGCGCGAGAAGGAAAGAACCTTTCCTCAAAAGGTT